>Ga0316206_1000213_pt1 | contig 106614 bp, 89 predicted proteins | sample 6monthpyrite_MG_FD_204942 | JGI IMG/M metagenome (GOLD analysis project Ga0316206, IMG submission 204942) | Microbial mat bacterial communities from mineral coupon in-situ incubated in ocean water Damariscotta River, Maine, United States -... | ecosystem: Environmental > Aquatic > Marine >...
CAAATCTTGCCATACTTTAGCATCCGCGCCGTAAACTCTTTCATCATGGGGACATCGGCAAAAACGGGAAGTGTTTCAGTACTAACACCGCTACCTGAGCTAGAATCGGAGGTGCTTGTAGTGCTTGTAGTGCTTGTAGTGCTTGCAGTGCTTGCAGTGCTTGCAGTGCTTGCAGTGCTTGCAGTGCTCTGGGTATCACTTACAACTACTCCAGATTCACCTCCTCCACCGCCACAAGCAGACAACGATAATGAAAATAGCAAAACCAAGCATGACAAATACTTCTTGGTTACAACATGCGGAGACTTTTTTAACTGATACATTTAATACGCCCTTCTAAGTAATAATACATAGAAGTAAGTATTGGCATTATTTTAGAAATAATTAGTACTAGCTGTGTATTGTGAGAAGTGCTTCTCACACAGTGAGCAAAAAATGAGCACACTGTCACACGCAGTCAGGTTATTTATTATATACCCACAATTTTAATAAGGTTATATGCTAAGTGTCATCTGCATACTCAAAACGGCATACGTATTTATTACTAATATGATAGTGAGTTACTAATAAAAAAGGCCTCCGAATGGAGGCCTTGTAGAGATAGAAACAGTCTGGTTCTAGTTACAGCTCGCGTTGTCACCTTCTGCTCGCCATTTAAAATATTTAAATACACTACGATGTTGCTGATTAAAGAATTTCCCTTTTGCAAAATGGGTAACTAAACCAACACCTCCTGCAAAAATCAGATCTGCCTTCGATCGATAGGTCGCATTACAATTATGCTTATATAAAAACGCATACATTGGAACAATTAATTGAGCTACCATTGGTGCTGGCCCAGGACTTCCATTGACAGCGGCTTTTCTGAAACGGAAGGTACCATATCCGGTGCCCCCTTGATCAGTCCATGCGCCACCTGTACCACCAACATCCGCTACCCACATATTTGACCATAACCAATCAGCCATGGTCTTGATTGCAACAGGGATACGTTCATCCGGTGAGCCTAATTCGATTGAGCGTTCATAATAATCAATTAAGGCTGAGGTAGTCAGGCCAGTCATAAAGGCTTGCACATGTTGCTTTTCACCAGGTGCATCCAAATATACGCCCGTAGTCCATTGACGAATATGACCGAGTGCCATATCAACAAGCGTATTAACCACAGAAGTATCTCGTGATATACCGGCACGTTCGGCTTGCATATGAGTTTCTAAAGTATAAGCAACCGGGCGACTATACATTTGCTCCCACCATCGGTCTGTTTTGGGTTCAAGTCCGGCCCGTGGAAGCAACCCTTTCATGGTTAACATGTCGGTTAAAGAATTAGCATTACCGCCCACTCGCCAGTCCATCTCCATACCATGAGGGAATATCCACCAGCCGGCAGGTTTATAATTATTGGGGATTAAGTAGTCATTCACAATTACGTCGCGAGCTTTACGAGCGTAAGTATGCCAGGGTTCATTTTGGCCTGTAAATTCAGCAATTTGGTAAAAGGTCCGCGCACCATCATAATAAGCATGATAAACACGTTGACTTGCATCGGTTTCGGATTTTAAGTAATCGCCCCAAATCTTGCCATACTTTAGCATCCGCGCCGTAAACTCTTTCATCATGGGGACATCGGCAAAAACGGGAAGTGTTTCAGTACTAACACCGCTACCTGAGCTAGAATCGGAGGTGCTTGTAGTGCTTGCAGTGCTCTGGGTATCACTTACAACTACTCCAGATTCACCTCCTCCACCGCCACAAGCAGACAACGATAATGAAAATAGCAAAACTAAAGTAAATTTAACAGCTACATGTGATTTGAGCTTTAACCGATTCATTATATGTTGCCCTTACCTTTAGTCATTTTCTACAGAATTAATATGCATAAAGCTTATTAGTAAATATTACATTCTTTCTTAAACTCAAAGCGTGTTCTTTATCACAGTTCAAGGGGGTATTTAGTTTAATTTTCAAGAGCTTATTGTTGCCCCATATCTAAGCATTATACATAATTGGGATTTAATATTATTAGCTAAGAATTAATAATGAAGTCAGATATGCCCTTTTTTGATACTAACTTACTGATATACCCAGTATTTGTCAAACAACATATATTCACTAAAAAAATAAAATGAAAGACGTAGAGAAACTATGCATATGCTCACTTTATGTACAAAAAATGAAGCAATCTACATTTATATATATTAAATAAAGTAAGACCGAATCAACTAATTGAGATAGAATTGTAAAAAAGAAAGTAACAAATCTTAATCATTTAAACTACTTACGCAGTACAACTTATGTGTGGCATCACCGGCATTTTTTATCCCCAAAAGTCCTCTAGAGTTGATTATAAAATTCTGGAAACTATGAATAACTCATTAAATCATAGAGGCCCTGACGATGCAGGTACCTATATAGAAGATTATATCGGACTTGGTCACCGTAGATTATCAATAATCGACTTATCAAATGGACATCAGCCTGTTTTTAATGAAGACGGTTCAGTTGTTGTAGTTTATAACGGAGAAATTTATAACTTTAACGAATTAATGCAGGAACTAATTAAAGCTGGTCACACTTTCAAAACTCGTTGTGACACTGAAGTAATTGTACATGCATGGGAAGAATGGGGGGAAATGTGTGTCGATAGATTTAGGGGGATGTTTGCATTTGCAATATGGGACAAAAAAAATAAATGTCTCTTCATGGCTAGAGATCGTCTTGGTATTAAACCTCTATACTATGCAATCACTAATGATGGAGGTTTCATTTTTGCCTCAGAACTTAAAGCGATTACGATAAATCCCGAATTTACAAAAATACTATCGCCCGAGAGTGTCGAAGATTACTTTGCGTTCGGATATATACCTGAACCCAAAAGTATTTTTAAAAATGCATTTAAATTAGAGCCCGGCTTTACTCTTACCTATTACCTAGGTCAACCGACATTCAAACTAAATAAATATTGGGATATCCCCTTCGATAATAGTAACATCCCCAAAAAAGCTGAAGATATACAGCATGAACTTATAGAACGACTTGATGAAGCAGTTAAGATTCGATTAATTGCAGAAGTTCCACTTGGTGCGTTTCTTTCTGGCGGCGTTGATTCAAGTGCAACTGTTGCCTTAATGCATAAACATTTACCAAATATAACTACTTGCTCTGTCGAATTTAATGAGAAAGAATTCAACGAAGGTATTTACGCCAAAATTATTGCCGAAAAATTCAAGACTAATCACTTTTATGAAAAAACTGACATTAATGATTTCAGTCTAATTAATAAACTTGCAAATGTTTATGATGAACCCTTTGCTGACTCTTCGGCATTGCCAACGTACAAATTATGCGAATTAACAAAAAAACACGTAACGGTTGCCTTATCTGGTGATGGGGGTGATGAAAATTTCGCAGGTTACTCATGGTATAATGGCGTACTTCAAAGAGAAAGAATCAGGAACACATTCACACCTTTAGCTATAAAAATTACAAATAGTTTATTCAACCCAATTCTTAAGCATACACCGAGCATGAGCAAATTTTCTGACACATTGCAGAAGTTATCACTTAATCCTATTAAAGCTTACTCACATAGCATGATGATATCATCACAAAACACTCGAAATAATCTCTTTACTAAGGCATTTAAGCAACAACTAAACGGCTATACATCTTTTGAAACAATAGAGCACCATGTTAAACAAGCCCCAACAGATGATATGTTAAGCCTTGCTCAATATCTTGATTTCAAAATGTATCTTTCAGGAGATATTTTAACAAAAGTTGATAGAGCCAGCATGGCTCACTCACTGGAAGTTAGGGTTCCCTTACTAGACCATAAATTTGTTGAGTGGACTTCAGGTATCCCATCTAATTTAAAGCGTCAGGGAAAGAATGGTAAATATATATTCAAAAAAAGTCTTGAAGCACTTCTTCCCAACGATACCCTCTATAGAAAAAAAATGGGGTTTTCTGTTCCTCTTAATGCATGGTTCAAAAGTGATTTAAAAAATAATATTGAGAATATTATTTCGAATTCTCCTATTATTGAAAGTAATATAATTAATCGTGATTATGTAAAGAAAATTCTTGATGAACATGTTCAGGATAAACAGGATAACAGTACTATATTGTATTCAATTTTAATGTTTGATGAATTTTACACCAACGCATATACATAACAGTTCTTTAATAAGCAACCAAATTATATTTAATTAACAAAGCTAGTAAATATGAAAACAAATAATAAAAAAAGCAAACTAATATTACTAATTGGACTGGGTCGTTCAGGAACAACCTGGATAGGAAAGATTTTTGACAGTCATCCAGATACCTACTATATGCATGAACCTGATAATTGGTGTAAAAAGATTCCATTGCCAACGATAACAAACCCAATTACTAATATTCCTGATACATTAGGAAAGTATATAGATTCATTGATTGACATAAAAAATTCCCAAATTGTAGGCAAGTTACCAGCATTTCCAAAATCTTATTATGGCTTTCTTGTTAACAAAATTAGAACTTTAAATATTAATTTATCCAAGGTCGCCGCGAAATTCTCAATTAGAATACCAATTTTTAATTACAATCTAAAGAACAAGCTTTCGAATAGCCGGCTTGTCTGGAAATCAATCGAATCGCTTGGCAGACTAGACTATTTCACTAAAAGCAGTGAAAACATACATATTATTCATATTATAAGACACCCATGCGGGTTTATATCATCTGTCTTACGCGGTGAGAAAGTGGGAGTCTTTGATAGTGACTGTGCAACCAGTGAAGATTTTGGTGTGTTTGACTTACTGAGTAAGACAGAACAAGCACAAGCCCATGGTATATCATTGCAGTCTTTTAAAGAAATGACCTCCCTAGAACGCCTAGCCTGGAAATGGGTTTTAATCAACGAAAAAGCTTTTATTGAAGGGCAACACCACAATCAGACTATGCTATTAAAATATGAAGATTTATGTGCAAACCCAATTGAGGTAGCAAAACAATTATTTGGATACTGCGGATTAAATTGGAACACTCAATCAGAAAATTTCTTATCGAAAAGTACTAACACAAACAAAACACAATATTACAGTGTATACAAAAATCCAAAGCAAGCAGCATCAAAATGGAAAAAAGAATTATCGCCGTCTGATATAAATACCATTATGTCTGTTGTTGCCAAAAGTAAATTCGCCGATCTCTATAGAGAGTAACAAGCATACTCGACAATTATAATAATGAATTTTTATGACAATTATTAAAAACAAACAATTAGCAAAACTGCTTGCATCCCTTATATCTCGGAATAAAGATAAAATACTGTCTCAATGGTATATAAATCAATTTACAGATAAATCCCTGGACAGATGGAAAATCTCTGGTCTTAAATCTATTGACAGAAATCAAGCAATTGAGTCTTACCTAAAACCCTTAATAAACCTTCTACTTGAATATCTCAATACTGAGCAAACAGCTTTTTTGTATGGATATTTAGATGAACGACTTCGATATGCCCCTCATAGAGAATCACCTGAAGTTCGAGCAAATTTTTTTCGTGAAATTTTAAATAAAGATGAAAAATGTATTCTTTCAAGTTTAAATTTATCACAAGATCAAAAATTCGATGTCATTGAACTTTTACAAACCTTACATTCTCCATTGATTGAAAAAAATCCTGAAAATCAAATATCAATACTTGCATTAGGAGATTGCCTAATGAATGAGATTCGTGTTTTTTTGCCACATATGTGTAAAAACAATAAAATTTCATTAGATATGAGATGCATATATTTTAGCGCTAAGATGGATCAAGGAATAGATCTAACTGAAATTGCAGATTTCATTAAAAATAACAAAGTCGACATTATTGCATTAAGTTTTTTCAGTTATGAAGCTCTTCCATTGTATACCATGTTACTTAAAGAGTGTGGAAAGCTATCACAGCAAGAAATAGATATTCGCATTGATATGATTATGAATATACTTGAGGATATGCTAAATCAAATTAGAAAATATACTGATGCAACGTTATTGGTTCACAATATCAGTGGATTACCTTTAGGTCGGTACAGAAAACGTATTCCTCTACTCCCTGTTTTTTCGGCAGCAAAAAAACGTATAGTAATAAATTTGAATTCAAAAGTTAAACAACTTGTTAGTAATATTAGTAATGCTGAACTTATAGATGAAAGTTTAGTTGCAAATAAAAATGGCTACAGAAACTGTGCGCAGGCAGTGTATCCAAAACATGTAGTAGCAAATGGAATGCTCCACACAGGTAAACTCGGTTATTATTTAAGTGAAGCTTACCTTGAAATAGTATCAGCCTATGCTACATTGCATACATGCAAAGCTATCATGGTTGATTTTGATAATACACTATGGAGTGGCGTAATGGCAGATGGAGTAGTCAGCCATTTCCAAAACAAACAAAAACTATTAAAAAAATTAAAGGATACGGGGATATTACTTATTTCTGTTAGCAAGAATACAGAAAAGAATATTCGGTGGAATGAAATGGTACTTAAATATGAAGATTTTGTACTACATAAAATAAACTGGGATTTAAAGGTAAACTCAATATCAAATGCAGTTAATGAGTTAAATATTGGTATGGACAGCATAGTTTTTATTGATGATAACCCTGTTGAATTAGAGTTGGTTAAACAACAACTACAAGGTATAACCATTTTAAATGCAAATGACGATAAAACATGGTCGTCTCTAAAAAAGATGTTTTCATTTCCTGGCACAAAAGAGACGGAAGAATCATTAAAGCGCACTGAGATGTATCGCCAGTCTTTCGAACGTAAAAGCAGTCTAGAACAAAAGTCCCATGATTACCCTGCCATGATGGCATCACTCAATCTGAATGTGAGTTTTCGTAAAGCGTGTAACAGTGATTTAAGTAGAATCTATGAGTTAGTAAGCAGAACTAATCAATTTAATACAACAACAATTCGTTATTCTAAAAAAGAATTAAAGGAAATGATACAAGACAATAGTAAATATCAGATTTTTGTTGCTACATTAGAAGATAAATTTGGTTCACTTGGAGTTGTTCTAGTAGTAATACTTGAGCTAGAAGATAACTTTGCAACAATTAATTCATTTATAATGAGCTGTCGCGCTATGGGATTTTCTCTTGAAAATCAAATTCTGCATTTGTTATCTGATGCGACTTTCCATAATCGACAACGATTAGTTGGTGTATATAAAGAAACTGATCGTAATACTCCATGCGCAAATTTATATAAATCATGCAACTATACTGAAGAAAGCGATGGGAAATGGGTATATCAAATCGGTGCGAAAAAAGAAATCAAACCTATAAGCTGGATAAATATGGTAGATGAATAAGCCTGAGAACTGCTACACCATTTTTCAAACAAGAAGCTACTTATAAAACACAAAAAATCATCTGAGAAATAAGCAAAAAAACCAATATTTCTTAATTACAAAATAATGCGGCGTATTGGTTAAACACTAAATCCTGATCATAATACTTCAAAACATTCGTTCTCCCTTGAGAGGACATTTTTTTTCGCATCTCTTCATTATCAACGAGAGACACTATCGCATTTGCTAGATCGATACTATTTTGTTTCTCTACACAAATACCTGATGTATTATTTAATAATTCTGGTATTCCCCCCACGGCTGTAGCAATACAAGGTATTCCTGAACTTAAAGCTTCTAACAAGACAAGCGGTACGCCCTCAGTTTTCGAAGGTAATACAAATATGTCTAATTCATGGTAAAGATCTGCTACGTCACTTCTTGCACCCATGAAAGTGACATTCTTAACTAAATTACAGTCTTTCACCTGTTTTTCAAGATCCTGACGCAAGAGTCCATCACCAATTAAAAGAAGATGTATCGCATGATGTGAATTAGACACTGCTATTCTAACTGCCTCAATGAGATTTTTATGATCTTTATCCGGGTGGAATCGCGCAACACAACCTAAAATAATCGGATTATTTGTCTCAGAAGAAAAATTAGGCTTATCAAATTTTTCATTGGGTGAAAATTTAAGTGTATCAACACCATTAGGAATAACCTTTAACTTATCATCAGGGACTCTAAAATTATCATTAAAGTATTTACCTAACTCATGATGTATAACTGTAACAAAATCAGCTCTTTGAACATACTTTTTACACAAACCATACAGCTTTTTGTTAATGTCAATATCATAATGTGTATGCTCTGTTACGATGATTTTTCTTACACCCGCCAATTTTGCGGGCCAATAGCAAAGTATAAAAATACTCATATGATGTATATGCAATACATCTATATTTTTGCGCTTAAAAAGTTTATATAAAGCATATCGTTTTCCAAGCCAGCTCTTGGTCTCACATTCCATTGCATAACAATTAATGTGTTCAGCTTGTAGTATTTGGCTTAATGGGCCTATTCCTGTATGCGTTGCACAGACAGAGATATTCATATCTTTTGATTTTAAATAGCGAGCAATTGAGCCCGCTAATATTTCAGACCCGGCTTCTTCAAAGCTATAAATAACCTCCATAAGGTTTAATTGATTACTCATAATATTTATAGTGATTTATAACCATGTCGTAATAATGTTTTACTTGCTGCTTTATTAATAAGCTCAATATCATCTTTAGATAAAAGCTTAATATTTTCTTCATTCATATTTCTAATTTCAGACGATTTCTTTTCATGAACATCCCATTTACTTTCGATAACGCTATTTTCCATTTCTTTAAGATCTAAAAATGCCATTATCCCTTTTAATTCTTTAACAGGATCTGAAACTAAATCTTCGTAATAAATTGTTAAACAATTTTCAACATTTTCTTTATCTCTGTCTACAATATCATATGTCATTGCCCATTGTTTGGCACATAACTCAATAGGATAGGAATCATCTTGATATTTATTTTTCCATCGTTTTAAATTTGCTTTTTTGCGTATTCCAGCCGATACGGCATAGCCATTACGTACAATATTTATAAAATAAGCGGGTTTAAAATAACTATCCAGAAATGGCATTCTGACTGAGTTTGCAATCGATTTTTCAGCCAAACACGGCGTATCTTTGGGATACCAAATAGACCAGTTCTTTTTAATTGTTCGCGCACGTTTTGACTGGTCAATACTGTTATCTATCAACATGCTATCTAAACATTGCGACCACATTCGCGGCCAGCCATGTTTCTCCGGATATTCCAGGCTATCAGTCAAATAAATACCTTCTGTAGGTAATCCCCCGATGTCTTTATGCTTTCTCAAAATATTTGCAAGTAAAGTTGTACCCGAATTATAAGAGCCTATAATAAATATCCATTTCTGAGGTTCCAGTTCATTACCAAATGGTAATAACATTTTATGCACAATAGGCTGCATAATTAACCTATCATAAGCACGTCGAAAGTAAGTTTTCATAAATTATGTCTGGCCACAGGTTTTTTTATATACATTTAGAAATAATTGCACGCGATTTTCAACGGAAAATTTAGGAAAAAGAGATGCACGTGCATTAAGAATAATTGAATCAACTATTTCTTTGTTATCCAATAACTCCAGGATTTTGCCCGATAATTCATATTCATTACCAGGTTCAATCAAGCAACCATTATAGCTATCTTTAACAATATCTGGTATCCCACCTACATTTGAACATATCACCGGTTTATTAAGATATAATGATTCTAAAACTATGTTAGGAATACCTTCGCTTAAGGACGGTACAATAACAAAATCTACTAATTTTAGATATGTACTAATGTTTGATTGGTAGCCACAAAAAATTACATCGTCTTGTACACCCAGGTCTTTCACTAGAGCTTTTAATTTTAATTCGTCGACACCTTCACCAAGCAATAAAAGTTTTACATCCTTGTACTGCCTCTTAACAATGCTTAGAGCTTTAATTGCAAATGCTTGTCCTTTTTCATTGCTAAAACGACCAAACACACCAAGCAATTTACAATCGTCAAGATGGTACTTTTTATATATCTCTTCTAAGTCCTCTTCTAATGGGGTATCCATATCGGTTATTGCATTAAGAATCAAATCAGTTGGTTTTTTAATCCCCCTTAACCTACTTACTGTTTCATACAATTTAGGAGACACCGCAATTGCATAATCAGATAACCGTATAAATATTTTTTCGATAAAAGTATAAACTCTAATTCTAAAATTTTCATTAGTCCAACCATGAGCAACAGTAATCCACTTAATACCGTATTTTCGACGTAACAAAAAACCTATAATATGACCTTTGTAACCATGAGTTTGTATTAAATCACATTTTTTTGATTTAATTAAAGCGGCAACTTGACGTACCATTGAAAAATCCAGCCGTGAATTTTGTCGAATTAAATGTATTTTAATTCCTTGCCGTTCCGATTCTTCCAAAAATTCAAATGTGCTCTGATTTTTTTGAATAAAATTAGCTAATAAAAAATCCACTTTATTCTTATCCGAGTGATTAATTAACTGAAAAATACCCTTTCCCGGCCCTCCAATATTATTGGTAGCAATAATAATTAATATTCTTAATTTCATAAAATTTCACTACTTCAAACTTAGCGATTAACCTTATTCCATTTTACTGAATGTTTTCCAGACAAATACTTTAACAAACCAATAAACATTGAAATATTTACAACAGTAAAATAATAAGCGACATAAACAATTGAAAAATTTCTAAGTTTTTCACTGAACTGTCCCAATATAGCCACAAAATAGAAAACAAGTTGAGCCTCAAAAAGCAATAAAAATGGCTGCTCATCAATTTTTAATAACGTCATCGCTAGTATTAAAAGAAGAAATAAGGGCGACAACCAGCGCAATACTTTATGCGACACAAAAAATACAAATATTGAAAACTGATGCCATGGTAAAAGCAAATGCCATACTTGAGTTAACAATTGAAATGCACCTGTAGCAATTCTTACTTTACGTCTAAACTCCTGGGCAACTGAAGCAGGCACGTATTCTTCTGCAACTGCGGATTCTTTATATTTTATTTTCTTTTTGTTAAGTAACACTCGCATCGCAATCAACATATCATCGAGAATTGTATCTTTTGATATGGGCTCGACAAACTCACGTTTAATAGCAAACATACCACCATCTATGCCTGTCATGGTTGAGATAATTGACTCACTCTTAAACATCAATCGCTCATACTTCATGTAAAGCCCTTCTCCCAGTATTTCTCCGTCATTTATCGCCTTCAACATAACTCGCCCACTCACGCACGCCACATTATCGTCTTGTAAAGGTTTAACTAATTCACGCACGGCATTATCATGTAAAAAGACATTTGCATCTGTAAAAACAATGACCTCCTCGTTTATATGAGTAAGTGCGGTATTTATAGCATTTGCCTTCCCTTGTCGCTTTTCAACATTAATTACTTTTAGAACATCATGCGAAATACTATTAGCTAACTCCAAAGTTCTATCAGTTGACCCATCAGAAACCAAGATAACTTTTAGCTTATCTTTAGGGTACATTTGCTCTAAAGAATTATTAATTTTATCCAGAACATATTTTTCTTCATTGTAAGCTGCAATTAAAATACACACGCTGGGATAAAAACTATCAACCTCCTGGGTCTTATCTGAATACACCTTGCTGAATAGATAAATTGCAATAGGATAAAGGACGTAAATATAAGATATAATCGCAATAGACAGATAAAGAATTATTTGACTCATCATTGTTCACTTATTTTTTCAATAATACCAACTAAACGTTTCGTGAGATTCTCACGACTAAATATTTCTGCAAAATCCTCATTGATCTGCGGGATAAAGTCTCTATTATTATAAGCCTCTATTAGAATTTTTTTAATAGCTTCTTTTTCGCCTGACGTGGTCAGGTAAGCGCATGTGGAATATTTATTAACAATGTCAGTATTATCACCTTCTGGGCAATCACATAAAATTGGCAAGCCGGTCGCTAAATACTCATAAGTTTTTGCTGCCACTGCAATATAGTTTTTATCAATTTCATTCCGGCCTTGCTTTAAATACAAAAGTGAAGCTTGTTTCATTTTAGCAAGTGCCTCAACATTTTTTAAAGCACCTGTAATTTCCATATTAATTTTTCCTTCATAAATTTCACTGCCTTCGAAATTACCGCCTATTTGTACAAACTTAATATTATCCTTAAAATCAAGTTCCATGATAGCATCCAATAGATACTTTGGATTTCTTGTCCAGTAAAAGCTGCCTACATGAGTAATTACAAACGTGTCGGCTTGTTTCTTTTTTGCGGCGAGATCCAATTTATCATAACCATTGGGAATATAGTACATCTTGTCTTTGTATTGTTGATAATTATCCTGATATAACTTTAATGATCCTTCTGTATTTAAAACAAGAGCATCACACGTTTTTAGTACCCACTTTTCCATCAATGTCGATACTTTACGGTATACCCATGTGTGGTCTGTTTGATAAGGATTTAATGTCCAAGCATCCCTGAAATCTAAAATAACCGGTTTTTTCGTTATTTTTTTTACAACACATGCTGCAAGGGCACTACTAAAAGGCGAGCATGTAACAAAGATACATTTACACTCTCTTACTAACTTTAATCCTTTCAATACTGGAAACCATCCAATCTGAGGATCAGGGATACAGAGTTCTCTAAAATACCGTTTTTTAAATGTAATACCAAAAATCTTTAAAGACTTTCTAGATAGCATGTCAAAAAAGTCTACTGGCTTTGATATATTCAATTCAAAACTTTTATTTATAATCAATCCTTTAGGGACATCTTCATTATTACGTAACTTCCCATGTTTATCTTTTCCGAGTCCATACCTGTCTTTTGGATCCGTGACAGTTAAAATCACTGGTTGATAGTCTAACTTATAAAGATTTGACGTAAACCCCACAATTCGCGCAATAGCCGATGTCCTCGACGGAGGGAAAAAATAAGAAATCATTAATATTTTATTATTCATATACTTCTTTTACTAAATGAGGTTGAATGTAAATTTTTTATAATTGTAATATTCTGATTTAGACTCATCGCAGCGATAAGCCCAAATAAACAAAATAATAAGGGAGTATATCCACAGGATAGAAACATTCCTGTTATCAAATAACCTAGCATAGAAGCACGCAATGCAAGCGCAGTAGCATGTGTATTTGAAATATCACTCCCATCACTTTCTTTAAACTTTTTAATTAAAATGTTTAATATACCAAATGAACGTTTCAATAGCATTATAAAAACTATTAGCCCAACAAAGCCTAATTCTACTCCAACCTGGATAAATACATTATGGGCTGCCTTATGTCGTCCACCTGCCTGACCTTCAGCTGAGCTGAAGGCATTGATTCCTACTCCATAGGGTTTAGAAAGCATCGTGTCGATACCCCTACCCCATATCGCTAAACGCCCCTTCTCACCTGTCACATTATAATCATCTTCCAGATTGAACATACTATTAAAACGCTCAACGGTATAATCAGGCGCCACCGTGACACCAATGGTAACGCCTAATATGGTTACGGCAATTATTTTCATTAGAGACTTTGTGTCTCTAATAAGAGATTTTAATATAAAAGGCAAAACAATAAACAAACCAAGCAAACCTCCCCGTGAACCCGTCAATAGTATGGTAAATAATAATAAAATTGTTATACCAAAATACACGTACTTAATTTTTGTTTTACTTGTAAATGCATAAACAATAGCAATAGGTATTATTGTGCACATTACTTGGGCTAAATCATTCGGATCATAAGAACTACCAACTGACAGACGCCCCAGCCCTTTTAACTTTAATGTTTCTATACTAAGTATAATAGCGCAGATAATTAAAGTAATTATATATGACTTAAAGGCTTTCTCGTTATGCGACGTTTTAATGATGATATAAAACATCAACATAATACCAAACAGACGTCCAGTCACAAATTTAAGACTGTAAGATGCCCAAATTGAATAAGCTACACTTATCACTGCCAATACGGCAAAGAAGATAACGAGCTTATATAATTTCTCATCGCTAACTTTATAACTGTTGCCAGACTTATCTTTCATTAAGCCAATAATTGCCATAATTAGAGCAATCTTACCTAATGCCAAAGGTTTCAAGAAAGGATACAGTTCTGGTAAACGTGCAATACCAACAAGCATATAAAGTATAACGCCATACGCTGCTGGGTGGATAATATCTTTAGTTTTCAGCATAAATCTAGTTTACAACGCGTTTTGTAGTATTCACTATAATTTCAAGATCATGCTTATTCAGTAACGCATGTGTCGGTAAAGTCACTAAATTTTTTACAATGAAATTACCTCCAGGAAACAACTTGTTAAAGTTAAGGCAAAATGACTTAATCTGATTCAAATCAGAAAGAAGTGTTGGATACATTTTTACAATGCCATATTTACACATTTTATTCTGTGTATTCTCTTGATCTGTATCGATATTCAAACTTAAATAAACAGGATATCGCATTGGTGTATAGCTATCTAGTTCAGAGTAACTCAAATTGGGTTGCAAACTAGACCCGTTGTGCTTGAGTTTATGGTAATAATATTTTATATGTTTATTCCTTATGGAATTAAGCCTATCAGTATTCTCAAGCATAAATAATTTTTGCTGAAACTTTGTAAGTTTTTTTATTGGAATAGTCTCTGGGTATATAGTCTCGCCAATACGAAAATAGGGTATGGAAAATGGTATCGTATATAAATAAGGATTAAGTAAAATATTTACAATTAATATTTTAGCTAATACAAGAACCTCCTCCACTAGAGTCCTTTCAGCTAGATTTTTGTATTTTTCAAGTAATAGTTGAATTCCTGGGGCATTATTATTTGTTATCAAATAACCACCGCCTAATGTACTTACTGGCTTACCACGCCCGGTGCTTGTTACGATAAAATCAGACGATTGACCTAAACTTGTAATTGAATGCCCACCTTGTGCTGCATCTTCAATAATTATAACCCCTGTAGCATTTTTTATTTGCTCAAGTTTATTATAATCGAGTTTTCTGCCAAAAAAGTGGGTGCTTATCATAGCGAGCGTTTTATCGTTAATATATCCCTCTAACTCCACATAATTAAAGTCCAATGTATCCGGATTTAAATCGCATAAAACAATCTCTAGTCCAGCGTGTTCAATAACTGCCGCAATTGAATAGCATGTATATACAGGAACAATCACTTGTGTCTTCTTTGGATTTTGTTCTTTCAGACTCTTAAGTAAAAATAAAAGTGCAGCAGAACCGCTATCAAAAGCCATTTCTATATCATTATATAATTGTTTTTGATTTGTATTATAGCGCTGAAAAAATGCTCGTAACGCATTCTTAACTGAGACTCTATAACCAACAGGGGGAATTGTTCTAAAATACATATTAGTTAATTGCTTCAATATAGTCTAACAAAGTTCTGGCCCGATTACTCCAGTCCTCGTTACGCATGCTATTGGATATAGCTGTTCGGTCATACTGTGAATCTAACACTTTATTAATATTACCAAGGAAACCTTCTTTCGTATTACAAGTGAGTATATATTCCGAAACACCTTCAACCTCCGAATGTGCCAGTGATACAACAGGCACTCCTGCAGCCAGGTATTCTCTTAACTTGGTTGGATGAGCATATTTGATTCGTTCACTCTGCTCATTCCATGGCATAATACATACAGTAAAATTCTGAATATAAGCAGGTAACTGCTCATAATTTTTCATCCCCAGATATTTGATTCGATCATGTTTAGGAAGCGTCATAACATCATCTTCTACTGGGCCAATCATGATTATACTGCCTTTATTTATATTACTCGCTACATGCTTAATAAAATCAAAATTCAAATGGTTACCAATAGAACCAACATAACCAATCAAAGGTGTTTCTAAATTTCTTATGTCATCTGGAATACTATAATTATTTTTTAGCGCCTTACTTAAATGAGCATAGTTTACACCATGTGGTAAATACTGAATATTACGTGCCAGCTCCTGTTTTTCTCCTATCAAAGCCCTTGAAGTAACAACAACTAAATCGGATGCAACAATTAACTTATTCTCCAATTCCGTTACTAGTGTTTTATTCATACCTGGCTGGGCATAATATTGATCAGCACAATAATAAATGATTTTTTTTGCACGAATATCTCTTACAATATCCGCTGTTGCGGGACAGGCTGAAATTAGATATGCCTGAGAAACATCATACGGCTTTAGGAAATTATGAAGGTACTTCATAATCAACTTACGATTTATGAAGCGAATCAGCTTAAACTTAAGATAAGGAATCGCAATGGGTGACAAAACAAGTAAATCATTCCCTTTAGATAAATTAGTTTCTATTTTTTTGTTTTTAAATAAACTTGATACAGTAGCAAACAGTTTTACAAAAATTCGTTTTAGATCACCTAAATTGAACTCCGGTTCTCTTAAACCCAATGAATTTATCCAGATAATCTGATGATTATTCACCATGGCATTGGCAAGATATTGTGCTGTACTATTAAGTCGCCCCCAATCTTCACCAAAAAAAATTATGCAACGTTGATATTTTTTAGTCATAGTTAACCAGAAGTTGAAGCTGTTTCAATATTCATGCTAAGCATAAGCGCATCTGCAAAGAATTTAGCAGCCCAATTTAAGTACTCATATTTACCATAATATCCATATATTGGGTGAGAACCTTTTATTCCTCCAACTACGCCAGTATTACCACCCACTAACTGGTGTGTTGCTTTTAAATTATTAATTAGTTTATCAGCACATTGTTTCCATTTGAGGTCATTGGTTATTTTCCATAATCTGTACCAGACTATTGCCATTTGTGCTTCCCCGGTAAGACAACGCCATGTTGTTGTAGGCTCCCATAAAGCATTATACCGTCCAGACAGACTGTTATTACGTAAAAATGAATCCGATAAATTTTCACAGGCAGAAAGTACAAACTGAAAATTCGTATCGTCACTTATAAGAACTCGAAGCTCAATAAGTCCCTGTAATGTGTAAGCTATTGTGTGTAACAAGGGCTGACTTTCATCAGTTAAACAATTATTTTTGAACCAGCCATTTGTTAAAGCATCTTTATATACCGCTCCCATATTGTGAATAGCGGATTCTTCATATTTCTTTTCATTGGTAATCTTAAATGCCAAGTATAATGCCCACGATGTTCTAATATTATAGTTATACGAATCAGATTTGGATGAACAAAATTCACTTAAATTCTTGCGCCAATGGCCATCTTCATCCTGATTATTTACCAAGTAATCAGCAGCAAGTACTAAATTATCTTTTATAGTTAGATCATTAAAATAATTGAAAGCTGCGCAGAATCCAAATAATACCTGGCCAGTATTAAAAATAGCTGGACTTTTTTTATCGGCAATAGTTCCACCTTGAATGTAACCAGAGTTGTGCTGTATTTTCTGAAGCCATTTTGTCATACGATAAGCACGATCAATAGTTTCGCTATCGTTGTAATGTGCTCCGTACTGAAGAAATGTAGGTATAATGTAACCTGTAGTTTCCGGGTAAGAAGCCCCCCAATCTTCACCAAGCTTATACATTCGTGCAACTCCGTCATCTGGTGTTGCATCTTGCGCATTACATAACCATTGCATAGTTTTAATTAAATGTTCTTGTGAAGAGTTCACAGGATATTTTAAGTTTAATATATCACGAAAAATAGCATTTTGTTTTTCAAAAATCATAACTTCACCTGAAATGATTTTCGTTCATGCTCTTCCAACCCAAATTGTTTTTTAAATCGATAAACTCCCTCGTCAGAATTTGTCGAAATATTTACTCCTCCCATATTGAACTCAATACCCTCTTTACAATATTTATTTAATAGGGACCACATAAGATAGACCGATGCTCTTGTTTTATACCCACAACTTCTACTGGCTCCTAGCATGTAATAAGCAACGTTACCCGATTGAAGAATTACTGCAGATGATAATATCTTTTTCTTTTCTATCACACTATAAAGCATAAACTCATCATGTAACTTAATCAGTTTACTCAGTTGATATATATATAATAACTCTTTCAAAAATCTTCTTATACCGGCATACAAATCTGGTTTTCGTATGATTTTTGTAACGTGTGATATTGCCAAATGGATAAAAAAGAACCTCTCAATTTTGATGAGCTGAACGTTACTTCTCTCAAGTTTGTTGATTGTTCTTCGATGTGTGCTATGAAGTGAACTTTTACTTAAATTTTCACAATATTTTCCATCTGCAATAAATTCTATCCTTTTAGTTGTACTGTGAACACCGTTAGGTAGGCCAACTTTCTCACTACCGTGAGCAAACGAATTAAAAATAACTTTACTGACCCCTTGCGCCTTCAGCCATTTCAACAATTCATTTAAGACATCAGCAGTAATATTCAAGGGGAATATAAAACATTCAAAACATTGTTTATCCTGGTGTAATAAGCCACCCATTCTAAAGTTTTCATTTACAATACCTGCCAGGCTTGATTTCCCGGGTTTATTCAATAATAAATATGCGTGACTATTGAACAAATATTCATAACCGGCCTCAAGCAAATTGTTCCACTCATGTGCATTTTTTTCTATCTCAAACCATAAAAACATTGGCTCATCTTCAATTTATATAGTGAATGTTCAATATTTGAACAGATGTTGCTAAACATACTAAACGGATTTAAAGTTAGTATCATGTAATTCAAAAGTGATGACAATATCACAGATCTCGATTCCCACAGCGCTTCTTATCTCAGAACACCCTAAAACCATGCTTTGAATACAAATGAAATGTTTTTAACACTCCTTTGCCTCAATTCACGGTCACAAACCAGGCTGTAATACGAATTTTTCATTAACCCATATGGGTTAACCCATTGTAAGTCTTTGTTTATTAATGTTATTTACCAAGGTGATATTCAACTTAAATATTGCTTATTAATTGTCTCAATGGGTACAATAGCTACGTGGTCAAACTTAGATTTATTGCAAGAGGCAATGTAAGTTTCTGTAAGTTTAAGTTTTAAATATGGGGTATGAAAATGAACAAAATATTTAAACCAGTTATTGCAACAATATTCGTTTTATTTAGTGTTGCAGCTAACGCAAGCGTTATTCCTGACTTATTCGTTGACTTCAGATCAACTGATTGGTCAGGTGCGTGGAATAAAAACCTTTATACATATAACGGTGTAACTATTTCAGCACTTCCAACAACTAAAACTATTTTTCAAAACAAAATTGATGGTATTGGTATCTTGGGTGGCGAACCAGATGAAATAAACCCTGGTGAAATGATGAATATATCTTTCAATTATTCAGCCTCAACTGCGTCTGCATTAACCGGTGTCTGGATTACAGATTTATTTGATGCTCCTGATGGCGGTATCAACGGTGAGGAAGGTTATGTTTCATTAACTTTAGCCAATGGCACAGTTATTGATTACAGCTTTTTCGGAAATGCATCACATCAAGCTAATGGTGAGCAGTACATTGACTTTGGAGCAAAATTACAGGTAGTAAGCGCCTTTTTCCAAACGAATGGTGTTGCTGGTAACGAATTCTCAATTGCAGGATTCACGGCCATCCCAGAAGCAAGTACAATATCTATGTTAGTTATTGGCCTTATATTGATGGGCTTTACTTTTCGTAGAAAAAATATCTAAAATATAATCTACTTTAGTAGGCTATAAAAAAGGCTACCTTATTAGGTAGCCTTTTTTTAACCCGAAAATTTCCTTTAGTAAGCATTCCAGAATATCTCCCCACCCTAAACATAACGTTTAATTAGATTATCTAATTTAGGATAATACTCAGCAGAAACTATAACTTATGCAGTTGAATGGCTTAGATATATGAAGAAGACTTAGATATAATTTATTCTGTTTACTTCAATTATATTTAACATTTCGTTAATAGCCTTGTGCGGAAGGATAGCCTTTTCTTTACAACTATTCCCTGCTATTGTTATGGCAATGACAGCTATTCCGGAATCACCGGAAAATACATTCAATATACTTGCTAGTTTTGCACTAGAACTCTTCGAATAAAGTTTACCGTTAATGTCATACAACAAAGTAGTTGATAGCACTCTACCTTGACCATCAGTGGAAACAATCACTTTAAAAGAAATGGTCTCTTTTAATCTTTTTATATCTAGACTGCATTTTTGAAGTATATTCCAATTTTTAGGATATGCTTTATTAACAGATGAGATGGCTTCTTTATTCTTTTCCTGAGAGAAATATTTAATAATAGTTGTAATAAATGGCTGTTCGGCTCCTTCAACGGCACCAATATAATTATACTGATTAATTTCATCAAATTTACTAAAACTAATGTATTTATCATTTACATTAGGAACTGTTTGAAAAGCTATATCTTCAGAAAAATTGTAACCAAACTTATTTAAAGTCTTGCTTTCATTTAAGAGGATAAATAAAAACGGCCCAATACCGATAGATACTACCACCATTAAAAGTAATATATTTTTTAAGTGAGACTGAAGATAGATTTTCATTATATGTTAGCCTTCACTCTATCGAGTCTATCGAGATATTTGTTGAGCCCATATATGTATAACCACATCCCTGAGCCAAAAATCACCCAGCCAAGTACACTATGATCTTCTACTAGAGATGTGGTCATATTAGTTAGGTATCCAGAAACAACAATTATATATATTCGTATTAAGTTGAGGGTAAATGCAACAAAAACAGTAACAACATAAATTACTGCTAATTTCCTGAATTCAATCTTATTTAAGTACGCAAATAATGTTATCAGTGTCAATGCGATGATTTGCTGTCTTAATCCACTACAATAGGATGCCACGACAAAATTACCATTTGGAAGGGATAAATAAAGACCTTCAATACGAACCGGGATAAAAGTTAATTTTAGAAATAAATAGGTAAATATCGCAGTAAGTTTTTGTAGAACGCCATTAAAAACGTTCCAAATTGGAAGCGTAAATATAAATGCAAGTACTAAATATGCTCTATTTATTCGTCCTACATTCGTTATTAACCAAATTAGTAAGAATAACACCAAAAACATAAACACATATTCAATTGTCTCGATTATGCCTATCATTGCAGTTGCCCACAATATTGAAGATAAAAATATAAGGGGTAAATAAAGTAAATCTAGTTGTAAAAATTTTTCCCTTGATAAATCTTTATAAAGTAAAATTACCACAACAATTGATAAAAACAATCCATGAGAATACCCTTTATTTACAGGATCACTCCAAAGTTGATATAAAGACAAAAAAGTTGGGGAATAAAAAACAACAAACAGCAAGAGGATAAAGTAAAACGATATTGGACTAATTTGAATATATCTATTTGGCATGAATATTACATCTAATTTATAGTATTAATATTAAGCTATTCATTATAAAATGTGAACAACTTACTGTAATATTGGAGAAATTAACTTTAATTCAATCTTAACAGCACTACTTTCAACTTAATTATTCGCAGGAATTGTACAACATGCATACAAACCAGGCTTTGGCATCAAAACCAGTTCTAGGCATCATAGGCCTAGGCTATGTAGGACTACCGCTCGCTGTTGAATTTGGGAAATCGTACCAGACAATCGGCTTTGATATAAATGAACCACGAATAGAGGAATTAAAAGGTGGCACAGATTCTACTCTGGAAGTAGAGGCTGAATTGCTGGCTGAAGCGAAACTTCTGTCTTACACTTGCAATGTTGATGATATCAAATCTTGTGACGTATACATTGTTACCGTACCAACTCCTATAGACAAACACAAAAATCCAGACCTCACCCCATTAATAAAGGCGAGCGAATTACTAGGTAAAGTTCTTTCACCCAATAATATTGTTATATATGAATCTACCGTTTATCCAGGTGTTACGGAAGATGTGTGTGCTCCAATTCTCGCTAAAGAGTCAGGCTTAACCTTAAATACCGACTTCTTTCTTGGTTACAGCCCTGAACGTATTAATCCCGGAGATAAAGAGCACCGTGTAACAAATATTCTTAAAATTACTTCTGGCTCTACAGTAGAAATTGCAGATTATGTTGATAATCTGTACAAATCAATTATTACAGCTGGCACCTATAAAGCATCAAGCATTAAAGTAGCAGAAGCTGCAAAGGTAATCGAAAATACCCAACGTGATATTAATATAGCCTTAATGAATGAGTTGGCCATTATTTTCGACAGACTCGATATTGACACATTAGAAGTACTTGAAGCTGCAGGTACTAAATGGAACTTTTTACCGTTCAGACCAGGGCTTGTAGGTGGCCATTGTATTAGCGTTGATCCTTATTACCTAACGCACAAAGCCCAAGAAGTCGGCTACAATCCAGAAATTATATTAGCGGGTAGACGAATTAACGATAATATGGGTGAATTTATTACTAACCAGGTTATCAAGCTGATGCTTAAAAATCGTATCCATGTTGCTGATTCTCGTGTTTTAATCCTTGGCTTAGCTTTTAAAGAAAACTGCCCTGATTTACGTAATACTCGTGTTGTTGATATTGTAGAAGAACTTAAAACCTATAATGCAATCATTGATATCTACGACCCATGGGTTGATAACCACGAAGCGAAAGAAGAATATGGCATTGAAACTATTCCTGAGTTAATAAATGATACCTATGATGCCATTATTGTTGCCGTTGCGCATAAGCAATTTAAAGAATTGGGTTCGAAAAAAATTAAAGCCCTAGGCAAGAAAAACTTTATTATATATGATGCTAAAAGTCTGCTTCCACGTGAAGATGTGAATGGGCGTTTGTAATTTAAATTTATTATTAGGAGTTATATTTAAACATGAAAGTACTTATTACTGGAGCTGCAGGCTTTATTGGTTCAACATTAGCAAAAAGATTACTGGATCGTGGCGACGAGGTTATTGGTATAGATAACCTTAATGACTATTATGATGTAGAACTTAAAAAAGCTCGACTTGCTCGTATTTCAGAATATAAAAACTTTACTGATGTCAGAATAAATCTTGAAGATCGTGACGCGGTATCTGATGTATTCAAGAAGTATAAACCTAACCGCGTTGTAAACCTCGCAGCTCAAGCCGGTGTACGTTATTCATTAGAAAATCCACACGCATATGTCGATACCAATATCGTTGGCTTTGTTAATGTTTTAGAGGGATGTCGGTACAATGACGTTGAGCATTTAGTTTTTGCTTCAAGTAGCTCAGTATATGGTGCAAACACCAACTATCCATTTTCAATTCACAACAATGTAGATCATCCTGTCAGCTTGTATGCAGCATCTAAAAAATCGAACGAATTAATGGCTCATACCTATAGTCACTTATTTAGTTTACCAACGACTGGTCTGCGATTTTTCACTGTATATGGTCCTTGGGGACGTCCAGACATGGCCTTATTTATGTTTACAAAAAACATTCTTGCAGGTAAACCAATTGATGTTTTCAATTATGGCGATCATAAGCGTGATTTTACTTTCATTGATGATATTGTCGAAGGCGTAATACGCACACTTGATCAGGTTGCCACACCTAATCCTGATTGGACCGGTAATGAACCAGATCCAGGAACCAGTTACGCACCCTGGAGAATCTACAATATTGGTAATAACAATCCCTGTACATTAATGCGATACATCGAAGTACTGGAGGATTGTTTGGGTAAAAAAGCTATTAAAAATATGCTGCCACTTCAACCGGGTGATGTTCCCTACACCTATGCTAATACTGATGATTTAATGAATGATGTCGGCTATAAACCTGATACAAACGTCGAAGATGGTATTGCTAAATTTGTTGAATGGTATAAAGATTACTATAAGGTATAAACTTAACATATTTCTATCTCAAGCCTGAACTTTCAGGCAGAGTTAGTACATGTAAAACTTAGAACAATTATGAATATAACTGATATTGATATATACGTTAATAAGCTAACCCAAACAATCGTCACTGCAAATAAAAACATCCTAGAAAAATACCCTGTTGATCAAGTTATTCGATCTATAATTCATTTTCAATTACCAAACAACTACACAAATATTTTAGAAGATAGTAATTCGTTACTTAGTGGAGTTGAATCAGAATATGCTCCTGAAATGAATACAAACTACTCTAAACTAATCATTTGTAAACTCATACAATCATCATTTAATGAGTTAATTCACAGCAACTACCCAGCTGATATTATTGCTTTATATAAAAATTGGTTTCAAAGTATCCTTCAAGATTTAGATAAATCAGATTTCAAACGATTTCATTATAAAAATGATATTTTTGTTAAAGACATTAATATATGTAGTTTGAAAATGTTCCCAAATGGTGGTCAAATCGTTGATACGTCCGCTATAAGTAAGCGCTTCATAGCAAGTGGCAATTTAAATCAAAATTTTAAAGCAGGTCTTTTTTATTTTCTTGAGATGGGTGGCAACCAACCCTTCTACCAATTTCATTATGATTATCGCTGTCGTCGTGGATTCACTCCAGATGGCTGGAAAAAATCTTTCTTAAATACCGCTGAAATGTTAAAACTGAATCCTTCAATAAAAGGAACCTTTGCCGCAAGCTGGTTTTTTGACCCTCATCTTGAAAATATTAGTCCTGAACTTAACTTTCTACGAACGATACCACTAGAAAATGGTGCAAAAATATTTAAGATTGGTAGTCGTGAAATTGATATTGCTAATGCGACATCTAAATCCAAAATAAGAACGGATGCTTACCACAAAGGTAGCTACATACCAACATGCAATATTCTTATATGGCCGCGTAAAAAACTTTTGAATTGGGCAAGCAAATTTTAGAGATATATCAATGAAAAGAAAAATAAAACTATTCCTATTATACTGTTTCAAATATCTTGGAATCTTTTCTATTGCACGATACCTATCCAGAAATGCACTTCAAATTCTTTGCTATCATAACTTCTCGAAAGGTGATGAAATTTCCTGTACGCCAGCCATGATTATGCATCCTGAAACATTGCATAAAAGACTCGAAACAATAAAAAAATATGGTTTTACAGTTTTAGGCCTGACAGAGGCCTTACATAAACTCTACGATACAAATAGTACTTTACCCAAAAATACAATTGCTATTACTATTGATGACGGATGGTACAATACCCTTGCACTTGCAGATTTGTTATTTAAAGAATTTGACTATCCTTATACAATTTATGTCACAAGCTATTATTCGCGTGTTCAGCTACCTCTGTTTAATATGGTTATTCCGTATATGTTATGTAAAACGACCGAAATAAATCAAGATAAAATATCAAAACTTATCGGTTTTACAATATCATCCATGCAACCCGAGGTGATTGCTAAAGAGATTATTGAATATGGTTATAGCAAGCTTAATATTCAGCAACGAGAAGAATTTACATATCAATTAGGTGAGATATTAAGCGTTAGCTATAAAGAGATAATTAATAGCAAAACATACCACTTACTTAGTCAAAATGATATTAAACAGCTTGATGAAAGAGGCGTTGATATTCAGCTCCATACTCACCGGCATACTTTTCCAAATGAAACACAATCTGCTAGTGCCGAAATTATTCAAAATCGTGATTTTCTTCAGCCACTAACTAATTCATCACTAACTCATTTTTGTTATCCAAGCGGAGATTGGAATACGCATCATTTTACTGCTCTACAACAATGCGGGATCGCGAGTGCAACAACTTGTGATCATGGATTTAATACGCCACAAACCCATAAATATGCATTAAAACGGTTTTTAGATGGTGAGAATGTCTCACAAATAGAGTTTGAAGCTGCCCTATGTGGAGTAATTGAAATCGCCCGTAGAGTTAAGAAATTATATCAAAGTTTAAAACACTAATCATTTAATTAGACTAAATAATAAGTACCCTTCTCTAAAATTTCTTAACAAAATTCTCAAATACTTTAATTAAAGAAAATTGCTGTGAAAATGTATTACAAAAGCTTTCTGCCAACTGAATAATAGGTGAACCCTTTTTCATGTAATCTCTTGGGATTATATAAGTTACGTCCATCAAATATTACAGGCTGATTCAGTGATGCCTTCAATATTTTAAGGTCAGGTGAACGAAACTGCTGCCATTCCGTTACAATAATAAGGGCATCGGCAGATTGAAGTGTGCTTTCCTTCGTACCCATCAACTTTAAATCCTCGCGTTGACCATATATTCGCTGACATTCATCCATTGCCTCGGGATCGAACGCCTGTACCTTAGCACCCGCATTCCAAAGTGATTCCATTAAAATACGACTAGGTGCTTCACGCATGTCATCTGTACTTGGCTTAAAGCTTAAGCCCCAAACTGCAAATACTTTCCCTTCAAGCTCACCCTTATAATGTTTACTGACCTTATTAAAGAGTATTTCTTTTTGACGATGGTTAACCGCTTCAACTGCTTTCAAAATTTCAGAATTAAATCCTATTGAATCAGTTACCCGAATTAATGCTTGGACATCTTTAGGAAAACAAGATCCACCATAACCACAACCGGGATAAATAAAACTATATCCAATGCGACTATCTGAACCAATGCCATTTCTTACCGCTTCAATATCGGCCCCTACTTGTTCAGCAATATTTGACATTTCGTTCATAAAACTAATTTTTGTTGCCAACATACAGTTAGCAGCATACTTAGTTAATTCCGCACTTCTAATATCCATAACAATCATACGGTCACGATTTCGGTTAAACGGAGCATAAAGTTCATGCATTTCGCTCGCGACATCATCACTATCGGTACCAATAATGATGCGATCGGGCTTAGTACAATCATTGACCGCTGAACCTTCCTTCAAAAACTCAGGATTGGAAACCACGTGAAAGTCAATACTTGAACCACGTTCAGCGAGCACTTCACTCACTCGTGCTTTAACTTTATCGGCAGTTCCAACCGGAACAGTGCTTTTATTAATTATAATTTTAGATTCAGTCATATGTGTTGCAATACTTGTTGCAACAGCAAGTACATATTTCAGGTCAGCAGAACCATCTTCATCCGGCGGCGTACCCACGGCAATAAATTGAAAATCACCATGTTTTACTCCATCCTCTATTGATGTTGTAAAATGTAGCCGGCCTTCTTTATAGTTTTGCTCAACTAATGGAGTGAGTCCCGGTTCGTAAATTGGAATAATGCCTTTTTTTAAGTTTTCAATTTTATTGCTATCAACGTCAACACAAATAACATCGTGTCCGCTATCAGCGAGTACTGCTGCTTGAACCAAACCAACATAACCAATCCCAAAAAATGTTACTTTCATACTTTATCAACCTTGATTAAATTTCAATTACGAACATTAAACTTATTAATATCATCAAATAGACAGAAAACAATGACTTTCTACATTGTAATTTCAAACAAACACTAATACAACCAACCCACTTATGTACCTAGGTTCTAACTCAAATGTTGATGCTCATTCGATTCAATTTCATGAATTTAATTCTTTACGCTAAACCATATATCGTTATTTCACATAAATCTTCACCTTAACGTGCTTTTACCGCAACAGTGTAGTATGAGACCAATTAGGAATTAAAGTGAAAGGAAATGGCACTCCTTCACGTTTATAAATAATGCTTCCGATGTCCCAAGATGCAGAAAGAGCTAAATGACTTGAGTCATAGTAAATTGGTTTTCCTTCACTATTAAGTGCCGAACACCTATCTCTATTAGGGCACAAATATTTTGTAATGTCGTAATATTCTATATTTTTTGTTCCCAAAGCAAAATTCTCCAGTCGCTTATTCACTTCTTCAATGTCTTTGGGGAAAGCTACACTACTTATGTTACATTTCATAAAAGGGAAACTGATAGCTTTTTCTCTACAAAGCCGGTCATACGATGAAATCACAGGAGCTTTACCAATCAAGATAACGAGTTTCCCCTTTTCAACTAGTGCCCGTGCAGTGTCAAAAAAAACATCAAGAAAATTCTCAGAACGTGATTGATATTCAGACCAATTTGCAGAGATTATTACTGTATGAAATTCGTTTAGCGCTTGCATTGCAATCTCACGAGAATTGAGACAATCTGAACTTCTTTTTGCTGTTACAAAATCTACTGCGCTCGCATTAATTGGTGGACACGATCCAATCTGTAGATTCCGGAACCTGAATCCCGCTTCTCGTGCAAATACACCGAGCATGCCTATATAATGTGCTGCATTAGAGTCACCCCATAGTATTGCCTGAGAAGGTTGGTTAGTGTTCTCAGCCCCAATGACACAACGAGGATTGTTGGCATCAGCGGTTGTAATTAACTGACTTTGGCAAACATAGTCATACTGATATGCTGGTTTTGTTTCATCGCGTAGAGCCGTCAGGTTAGATTTGTAATCGTTCGAGATCCAGCGTAATCCATAACCATCTATTTTCATACTAACTAAAGCAAGTAATACTATCGCGCCTGACGGAATAATTAATTGACGAAAAAATATTTGGTAGGCAGATTTACGCGAGCGTCGTGCAGGACATTCTACATAGAAATAGCTTAGCCAGGCTAAACAAATGGTTATAAAAAAAAGTACCGTACCCGAAAGTAAAGAAATTTCAGCCTGCCCATATCGGTAAAAAGCTAGTAGAGGCCAATGCCAAAGATAAGCAGAATAGGAAATTAAACCTATCCATACCATTGGACGTAGCTTCAATAATCGAGATGGCCAGCTACTGCCATAATGTCCAGCGAAAATTAACATTGCCGCACCAACCGTCGAAGGAATGGCTCTTAACCCTGGGAATACTTGCTCCTCTGACAATAGCATTAAAGAGCATCCAATTAGTAATAGCCCAAAGACTGCTGTAAATGAAACGATATATTCTGAAATGACAAGGCTATTTCGCTTCATTATTAAATGCGCCAACAAAGCACCAACGAGCAGTTCACCCGCACGTGTAGGCAACATGTAATAAACAAACGATGGATCATAGCTAAATAGATACTCACCAAGAAAGAAAGAGGCCGTGGCAATAAATGCCATAGTTACAAAGAATGTCTTACTATGTCCCTTTCGGCTAGTAATTAACAATATCAGCGGCCAGAACACATAAAATTGCTCTTCAACACCAAGCGACCACAGGTGTAATAACGGCTTTTGATTACTTGCGGCTGCAAAATAACTAACATCCTGATATAACCAAAAATAAACGTTTGGAAGTGAAAACACTGACCACAAGCCAGATTGAGCAACTTTTTCAGCATCCCCAGGAAGTAACAAAAATTGGGCAATTACGATCGTGACCATAACGACCACTAACATGGCAGGGGCTATACGCTTGACTCGCCGACGATAAAATTCAAGGATAGAGAAACTATCTCTACTCAAATCTTTAAAAATATGCAGTGAAATAAGGTAACCTGATATGACAAAGAATATGTCTACACCAACAAATCCACCAGGTAATATCTCTTTGTTTATATGATATATAATTACAGAAAGAACTGCTAAAGCGCGTAGACCATCAATATCAGGACGATAATTATTATAATCTTGTGTTGTGTTTGTTAATGACATTACAAGCACCCTAATTTTTTACTAATGTACAAATTAAATATCTCTTACAATATCAAGCTTATCATTTGCTTCTTACAAAAGCGCTCACAAGAAACAATCTGTAAAGTGTAAATTTAATCCATAAAGCGACATAAGTCGTAAGTCGTAAGTCGTAAGTCGTAAGTCGTAAGTCGTAAGTCGTAAGTCGTAAGCCATAAGTCATAAGTCATATTCAGATACATTGGGTTTCGAAGATCTTGCTTTTTTATATGAAAGGGAAATTTATTAGTATTTAATGTTCATGAATAACAAATACGTTACTTTTATCTTCCGTATAAATTATAAATTATTACTACCCGTTTAATATATTTCACAAGTACAAGATTCAGGTTAATTTATCATTAAGAATAATTACGACCATGTGATTCAACTTCATCAATTAGTTTTTTCGCTAAATCTTCAATCGACATTTCACCTAAATCTTCACCTGAACGGGTTCGCACAGCTACCGTTCCATTCTGCATTTCTTTATCGCCAATGACGATTTGGTATGGCACTTTCTGTAATGTGTGTTCCCGAATTTTGAAACCAATTTTTTCGTTGCGTAGGTCGGTATTTGCACGTAGGCCATGCTTTTTAAGTTGATTGGCTACTTCAATAATAAAGTCGTGTTGGCGATCTGTAATACCCATTACTACGGCGTGTACAGGCGCTAACCAGAGTGGAAAATCGCCAGCGTGCTCTTCAATAAGTATGCCGATAAAACGTTCCAATGAACCTAGAATGGCTCGATGTAACATTACGGGGGTGTGTTTGGCGCCATCTTCGGCAACATATTCCGCTTCCAGTCGACCCGGCATAGAGAAATCAACCTGAATGGTGCCGCATTGCCATACCCGACCGATACAATCCTTCAGTGAGAATTCGATTTTCGGACCATAGAATGCACCTTCACCAGGTTGGAGTTCCCAGTCTAAGGCTTTGGAATTTAAGGCGATTTCCAATGCTTTTTCGGCTTTATCCCAAACTTCGTCGCTACCCACACGTTGCTCCGGGCGAGTAGAAAGCTTAACGATTACCTCGTTAAAACCAAAATCGGCGTATACCTCATATAATAGGTCAATAAACTGAATAACCTCATCCTGGATTTGGTCTTCGGTGCAAAAGATATGTGCATCGTCCTGGGTGAAGTTTCTAACCCGCATTAAACCATGCAATGTACCCGAAGGTTCATTTCGGTGGCATGAACCGAACTCGGCCATGCGTAAAGGCAAATCACGGTAACTTTTTAAGCCCTGGTTAAATATTTGTATATGACATGGGCAATTCATTGGCTTGACTGCGTAATCACGATTTTCTGAATGGGTGGTAAACATCATGTCACCAAACTTGTCCCAATGGCCTGATTTTTCCCATAAAGAACGATCCACAACTTGTGGTGTTTTAACTTCCTGGTAGTCGTGCATACGAAGTTCTTTACGGATGTATTTTTCAACTTCCTGATAAATAGACCAGCCTTTTTCATGCCAAAAAACCATGCCAGGCGCTTCTTCCTGAGAATGGAATAAATTAAGCTTCTTACCTAACTTACGGTGGTCACGTTTTTCGGCTTCTTCCAGCCGATGCAAGTAGGCCTTTAAATCTTTCTTATTGGCCCAGGCGGTGCCGTAGATGCGAGTGAGCATTTCATTATTGGAATCGCCGCGCCAGTAGGCGCCAGCCATTTTCATTAATTTAAACGCTTTTAATTTGCCGGTAGAGGGCACATGTGGGCCACGGCATAAGTCGATAAAATTACCCTGGCGGTAGAGGGACAACTGTTGATCCGCAGGGATAGAGGCAATAATTTCAGCTTTGTATTCTTCGCCCATGTCTTTGAAAAACTGTACGGCTTCATCACGTGTTTGCACACTGCGCTCAACGGTGTCATTTTGTTTAACCAGCTCTTCCATTTTTTTCTGAATTTTTTCTAAATCTGACTCGGTAAAGCCTTCTTTATAGGCAAAATCGTAGTAAAAACCGTCGTCAATGACCGGGCCAATAGTCACTTGTGCTTCAGGGAATAAGCTTTTAACCGCTTGCGCTAATAGATGCGCTGTTGAATGGCGGATAACTTCCAGACCATCGTCATCACGGTCGGTAATAATCGCAAGTTCGGTATCTTTATCAATGACAAAACTGGTATCAACAAGATTGCCGTCAATCTTGCCGGCAAGTGCCGCTTTGGCCAGCCCTGCACCGATATCGGCAGCGACTTCCATTACAGATAATGAATTAGAATATTCTCGACGCGAGCCGTCGGGTAAGGTAACTATTGGCATGGGTATCCCCTAATATGCATCAGTGGCGTTCTACACAAAAGAACGCATGGTTATTTCAACGGCCGCTACGAGTGGCCGAGGTTACGGCGTTTACATGAAATTGATACGGTTAATTTCAATTGGGGTAAACTAGAAATGAGTCGTTACAGTGAGTACGACCTCCCTACTTTAAAATTACAAACAAAGATCTCAACAAAACGCTTAAATTTATGTTTGGTAAGGGTTTCAGTATTTTGGAGTATATATAAATTCAAACCGAAATACACTTCTAAAACTTATTTTTTATTACAACTGCAGATTGACTCATCAACACATATCGCGCCTGAAGCATCCCAACAAAATTAAGAATAAAAACGCTCTAAAACAATAATTTAAAAAAAGTATGTCTTTGCGTGTGAACAAAGTAACCGGGGCAAGATGAAAGAGAAGATATATTTTCAAGCAGAATGCCGCGTCAGTACTGAAAAATGCTTATTTTTCAGTACTTCCTCACAATGACCAGTAATGGCAAATTTTGTGAGGATACCTCAGTATCAGTGATGGACTTTTAAAAACTATAACCGTGGTGGATAGTTTACCAGTATCCGTCTTATCACCCAGTAGTCGATGGATCACTACAAATAAAATTGGAACAAATAACAAGCCCAGTGCGGTCGCACCAAACTTGCCGCCCATAACCCCGGTACCGATGGCATAGCGACTATTGGCACCAGCGCCAGTGGAGATTACGAGTGGCAATACGCCCAACATAAACGCAATGGAGGTCATTAGATTTGAGGCAAATGAAACCAAGACCGACGTTTTCACCCTGGCCGACAAAGCTAAATCCTGCGATGTCCAGAACCGTATCCACCGCGGAATGTTTTTGAAGTATGGTTTCCATATCGCGCAACACACCACTGGTTTGCGCCATATTAGCGCCTGGCGGTAATTGAACAAGGACTAGCGCATAGCCCTGATCTTCTTCGGGTACGAAACTGGTTGGCAGACTGCTAAACAACAGTGCTGCAAGCGCAATCAACAAAACGAAAGCCGCTATCCGGCGCGGGGTATGACGTATTGCCTGTGCAAATAGGCGCCACTCAATTTTAATTAGAAAGCATTAAAGCTGCATAGAAAACGATTGGGCTCGCTATGCACAGGTTTGAGCAAGGTCGCACATAAGGCCGGTGTGAAACTCAGCGCCATCAAGGCGAGATTGCCATGGAAATGGCAATGGTAAGCGAGAATTGCTTATAAATGGCTCCCACACGCCCGCCAACCAGTGCCATGGGAATAAACACGGCGGCAAGTACGGAGATCATAGCGTTAGCTCCTGGCGCCAGCAAGGATTGACAAACCCGCAGTCGGTATTCCGTCGACATGTACGTAATGGCCATACGATTCCGCACCGAGCGCAATACGGGCGACGTCTTTAAGTTGAACCATGCTGCCGTCAGGATTAGAACGCAGAATAATTTTCGCAAATTGTTCGGGGCTAGTGAAATGATTTGCCGCCGTGACCGAAGCTGTGAAACCCTGACCTTCTAAGGCTGGTTCGGCACCAAAGTTCCCTCAATTTGCACGTTCTGTTCTCTTACTGCTGTCAGAACTTGTGCTGCACTCAAACCGTAACCACGTAACTTGTCAGGATTGAGCCAAATGCGCATGGCATAAGTGGCACTAAACAGATTGGCACTGCCCACACCATCCAGGTATTGAGTCGAATCCATCACCTGAGCCACGGTAATACCGTTTTGCTCCACCACGTCGGGCAGGCGTGCCTGCGCAACCGTAAGACGATTTTGTACCTACACTGCCGCAATATCCGGATCAGTGCCGGTGTCAAACGTGAGTGTGATTTGAACCGTGCCGTTAGAGCGGGAAGTCGATTCGAAATATAATAGATTATCAATGCGGGTGAGCTGTTGCTCAATCACCGGGGTAACTACTTTTAAACATCTACCGGATTATCTACATTCGAAGGTGCTGGCGCCGCGTCTTTGGCTGCCGTGGTTTGCATCTGTTGTAAATCGTTAACCGATTGACTGAAATTGACATAGACAGGATCAATTTGTTCAATGGTAGTGAGCTGAGTGGCTTCGCCCTCTCCATCAAGCGCACCCTCGGTTACTAACGCTCGTCCAACATAGCTGGCAATATGTGCCGTGACTGTCGCATACCCCAAATCCAGTTTGGCTTTCTCAACATTCGCCTGTGCCGCTTTGATCACCACTGCTGTGGTGAATTGATTGGCCAGAGCTGAGTCCAGATCCTGTGAAGCCAGCAAGCCTTTAGCCACCAAACCCCGATAGCGTTTAGCTATTAACGAGGAATTGGTTGCATCGGCACGTGCTTTGGCAAGTGTCGCTTCCTGAATGTGTAAGTCTGCTTCAAGTGGCGTCGGATCAATCTGAAACAGCACTTGCCCTTGTTTAACATCCGTACCCTCGGTATAGAATTAAACCGCCACACGCGCCCCGCACATGCGCAATCCGTCTTGAAGCCAGCAAACCAACGGATTCACGAGTCAGCGGTACGGTTTGGCCATGAACAGTCACAGTGGTCACTTCAGGTGGCAGCGGTTTCGGGGGAGCCGCTTTATCACATGCGGCAAGGAACAGTACCAGAATGCCAAGCACCACAGCATGCCTGGAAAGAGATATATTATTGCCTGTGTTAATAAGGGAGCCCATTCACATCATCCTTTTAAGTTTTAAATTGAGCATATTGAAACTGTGCTACATCAGGTAGCATTGCCAGAAGAAAAAGAGCAATAATCCTAGCCTGAATATACTCTCTCTCCAGCAAACGGTATTGGGCAAGAGAAAAGATTCTCATTAAATTTAAACGCTCTACGAATAAAGGTGTATAAAAATGTTACTAATAGTGCCACAGCACTAACAACCTAGCTCTACGTGAAATCATACCCAGAGTGCAGACAAAGATTATTCTAAATCTTCTAATTTATTAGGCTAAGGTTAACTCTATGGAGGGTATGTATGGGTGTAACTATGGGGTGAACTAAGAGAGGGGGGGGGGGGGTGGTGAACTAAGAATAGAATGTAATGAAATACGGGATAAATACTGGGCGGGAAAATGGTAGTCGCTGTCGGATTCGAACCGACGACCCCTACCATGTCGAGGTAGTGCTCTAACCAACTGAGCTAAGCGACTGTTATTTAGCAGGAGCGCATTGTAGCGGTTTTGGGGATTTTGTCAAAGCAGAATACAAGCTTACGCACACTAAATATTGGTTAAAATTAGGTGTGTCTTTAACTTTTTCAACTTTTGTTATCAACTTCTCCAGGCAAATATTAGTAATTTTTTTTGAAAGAGAAACAAAATGGCGACGCAAAATTGTTCTTACCTGTGAAATCTGAAATAAATTGATACCCAGCTTAGCAATAGTCGTTATGCTAACGCTAGTGACTAGTGACTAGTGACTAGTGACTAGTGACTATGTTCGAGATTTACTAAGAGACAATCTAACATCAACAGATTTGGTACAACGCGCATTAACTGAAGGTGAGCAAAGTGTCAAATCTAAGTTATCATTAAGTCTATATAAGTAAGAATCCCTAAAATAAATGACTACAGACTTTATAATAAAGCAGAACAAGACTTACGACTTGTTTCTCCTTCTACTGCGATTGAACTTTTGCGAGATACAAGCAAGTAGTTGTTTAATAGACTTTGAGAAAATGCTTTAACTTAATTACAAGCAACCCAATAATCACACAAAGTTTATTTACTTGTAATATGTATTAAACCATCCCACAAATTTCTCCATACCGGCCTTAACCGTTGTAGCTGGTTTATAATCAAAATCTCTTACAAGATCATCAACATTTGCATAGGTATCCGGCACATCACCCGGCTGTAAAGGCAGTAATTCTTTTTCTGCTTCTTTACCTAAGGCCTTTTCCAGTGCGCCGATGTAATCCTTCAGTTCAACTGGATTATTATTACCTATGTTATAAATTCGCCAAGGTGCATAACTTGTACCTGAATCTGGATTGTTACCACTCCAATCAGGATTAGGCTGTGCAGGTTTATCCAAAATACGAATAACACCTTCAACAATGTCATCGATATAAGTGAAGTCACGACGGTGATTACCATAATTAAATAGCTGGATTGGTTTTCCCTTAATAATGGCCTAGGCAAATTTTTGTAATGCCATATCAGGTCGATCCCATGGACCATAAACAGTAAAAAATCGTAAACCAGTTGTCGGTAATTGATATAGATGGCTATAGCTATGAGCCATAAGCTCATTCGCTTTCTTGGTGGCTGCGTATAGACTAACGGGATGATTGACATTATCATGCACTGAAAAGGGCATATTTGTGTTGCTGCCATAGACCGAGCTGGATGAGGCATAAACAAGATGCTCTACATTGTGATGACGACAGCCTTCTAATATGTGCGCAAAGCCAACCAGATTAGAATCAATATAGGCCAGCGGATTTTCTAATGAATAACGCACGCCAGCTTGTGCCGCTAAATTAACAACGCGGTTAGGTTTGTGTTCACTGAATAAATTTTCGATTAATGCTATCTGCTAAATCCCCTCGGATATGAGTATAGTTAGGGAGATCTTTATGGCGCGCCAGGCGGGCTTCTTTTAATGCAGGGTCGTAATAGTCATTGTGATTATCTATTCCGATCACTTCGTCACCACGGTCTAACAGTCGCAGTGAAAGTGCTGAACCAATAAAACTCGCTGAACCGGTTACTAACACTTTCATTGTTGTGACCTTCTTCCAATAGAGTAATAGGTGATGCCTTGCTTAACCATTCGTTCTGGATCATAAAGATTTCGCCCATCGAAGATTAGTGGTTGTTTAAGCGTTGCTTTCATATGAGTAAAATCCGGAGCCCTAAACTGCTGCCATTCAGTCACAATAAGTAAGGCATCGGCAGCTTGAAGAGCGGCTTCTTTAGTGCCCATCAGGCTTAGACCATCTCGATGTCCATAAATTCGTTGACACTCTTGCAATGCTTCTGGATCAAAGGCTTGAACTTTAGCGCCAGCTTCCCACAGCGATTCCATTAGCACTCGACTGGGCGCTTCGCGCACGTCATCGGTGTTAGGTTTAAAGCTTAATCCCCACAGTGCAAATGTTTTGCCTTTCAGAACTCCTTGATAATGCTGCTTGATTTTTGCAAACAGTGTTTCTTTTTGGCGGTAATTTACGGCTTCAACCGCCTTGAGAATTTCTGCATCATAGCCAATAGAGTCGGTGGTACGAATGAGTGCCTGAACATCTTTAGGAAAACAGGAACCACCATAACCACAACCAGGATAAATAAAACTATATCCAATCCGGCTATCCGAACCGATGCCATTTCTTACCGCTTCGATATCAGCGCCCACACGTTCTGCAATATTGGACATTTCGTTCATAAAACTTATTTTAGTCGCTAACATACAATTCGCAGCATACTTGGTTAATTCTGCACTTTTAATATCCATAACAATCATGCGATCATGATTTCGGTTAAAGGGTGCATAAAGTTCACGCATATCATTCGCAACGCCATCATTATCCGTACCAATAATGATTCTGTCAGGTTTTGTGCAATCACTAACGGCCGAACCTTCCTTCAAAAACTCAGGATTGGAAACAACTTTAAATTCTATGTTTTCGCCACGTTCAGCGAGAACTTCACTAACTCGAGCTTTGACCTTATCGGCTGTTCCAACAGGAACAGTACTTTTATCAATAATTATCTTAGGTTCAGTCATATGTGTTGCGATACTGGTTGCTACAGCAAGCACATGTTTCAAATCAGCTGATCCATCTTCATCTGGCGGAGTCCCAACCGCAATAAATTGGAAAAGACCATGACTCACCCCCTCATCGATTAAGGTCGTAAAGTGGAGCCGACCTTCTTTATAGTTTTTCTCTACAAGCGATATCAGCCCGGGTTCATAAATAGGAATAATTCCATTTTTTAAATTTTCAATTTTTTCGCTGTCTATATCAACACAAACGACATCATGACCACTATCTGCAAGCACTGCAGCTTGCACTAAACCTACATAACCAATTCCAAAAAATGTAACTTTTATACTATTATTAACCTAGAGTTATTAAATAAGTTAGAGATCCATTGAACGATATTTGTACAAATATCGAATAAAACATTTTCAACTTTTTGTTTTTAATTCATTTTTCATGCTTACACTTTTAACAAAAAATATAAAATATTAGAGGCTTATATAACACATAGCAAAGATTCGTTAAGACTCTTTCATATTACAACATTAGATATTCCACCTAATATTTAATTGCTCAAACTTGCACAGTAACTGCTATATTCAGTACTTATTAATTAACAACAACTATGCTAAATAGTTGTAAAGAATAGGTTCAAATTAATACAAATCAAACCAATTACAACTAAAATTACTACAAGTGAACTATGCATAATTACACGCTCCCATTTTAAAGCGGAAACTAAAAATATAAAAATTAATTCAAAACTCAACTTTTAACATCTAATCTTATTGATTACGCTTTAACATTCAGATCTGTATTACCGAAGTTCTACAATCATTAATTGATAGAAGTTCATTGAAAACAAATAAATACCACATACTTTCATTGCGTTACCAGACCAATCTAATACCATTATCGTTGATATGATGTATACTAACACCCATTACTAGATGGGTTATATATGAATAGCTAGTAGTTAACAAAATAAATGGATACATAGAAAACTTAAATGAAAAACTTATTAAATTGGGCGAACAAGCCATTTGCAGCCTACCCAGATATAACAGAACGCATAGTTTATTTATTCATATTTCTATTCCCAATAGCTGGCATGAGTATTAGGCACTGGATTACTAACATATTCAATATACTTATGCTTATTGCTTTATTCTCAATAAGAAAACAACGAACTCCATTACTCCAGCAAGAAAAATTATTTTTATGGATATGTGCTGCATATTTTTCAATGTTCGTCATCTCGTCTTTAGCCAATGGATGGGGGAAACCACAGACCTACTACTTAGGGACAGAATTACGCTTTATAATGGTAATTCCAATATATATATTACTAAGACGTTATTCAGACTGCAGCACGTGGCTATTGCGCGGAGCAATTTTAGGTGGTTTTTTCCTTATAGGCCAAGCATTTTATGATATCTATGTTTTGAACGATGGTAGAGCCTTGGGTGTTTATAGCAAAAATATTATTGGCCCCTTATCTGTTTTAATAGGATATTGGGCACTCTACTCAATATGGCATAATTTCACACAACTAAAATGGCCGGCAGGTCTTATTATTACGTTATCAATTATTTCAGCATTTACCACTGCAGCGCTCTCTAGCTCACGAGGTGGATATGTAGGCTTTATATTTACAGGCCTTGCCTGCGTCATGTTTTTCTCTAAACCACGATGGATGATTGCGAGCTTTGCTAGTCTATGTCTAATTGCCTTTTTGTTTTATCAAAATATTGGGAATGTCAATGGAGGTATCAATACTGCAAAAGATGAGATACAACAATATTTTCATGCTAAAGAACATGCTACAGATGATAGTTCAAAAACATCAGTAGGAGTACGCCTAGAAATGATTCGTACAGGCATGTTATTTGTCCTAGATAGTCCCTTTGTCGGTATTGGTCCAGGTAACTATAGTACAAAAACACAAACCTACATTAAAGAAGGCAAGGCACATCCCGAGACAGCTAAACATAATTATCCACATAATGCTTTCATTGAAGTTGCAAGTGCGAAAGGTATAATTGGATTAATTACACTATTACTACTTTTTTACTATCCTGCATTCATCTTTATCAAAGGGTATAAAAAATGTAAACATACAGCTGTATTAGGCTTAATCCATATTACTGCAATCTCAGCTTTTTCACTAACCGATCATTCTGTTTTAGTAATGAATAATTATAGTTCGATTCTATTATTAGGGCTTAGTATATTCCTATCATCCCATATACGTGCTTGTAATCTTAATTCACATTAAATAACAAGCTTTGTGCTTACCTAATATGTGTGATATTAAGGTAATAAAATCCTGTTAATATTTAACCCATGACAATCAGGTATAACTCAAGGTGCATATAAATCAATCCATACCTTTATAGCCAATGTTAGGCATTATCGATTTTAGCTATACAGGGTTATCTCTCAAAAAAGTATAATTTCAGGCTTGAATTGAGCATGATTTTTTCTGCCAACCTATACTTTCCATATAATATACATAGTTAATCCAGTAAAACTCCATCACTTTTAAGAAGCACTATCAAAACCAAGCAACATCATTGAAAAAATTTTAAAGAAAAATTCTATACAAAAATTCAGTCTATAAATTTTGATTTTGCATTGCGTGTTTAAAAATTATAATAATAAATAAACTTAGTTTCTCAGTATACCAATGTGGACGAAATAAATTAACGCATTCAACGAGACAACAATAATCAAATCAAGCAATGATTTTCACATATCATGATTCCTGAAAGTTAATTATTAAAATTGACAATCAATTTATAGTTAACTTAGGTTTAACATCCCAACATAAAAAAACTTGACGATTTAATGAGAGAGAAAACTGTACTAGATGCATGAAATACGCGATGCCGCCCGCCCCACGAAAGCAAGTCACTTAAGTCAAAGTAAGGGTCCACTAAAATTTCAAAGATATTTTATGGGTATTTTGATAGCCTCAGAAAAACCTTTATGATAAATATAGCTCACGATAACATTTATTGCCTTTCATTAATTAATACTCTAATATTATTTTTGACTGTTATATTTTTTATAGCCTTTAAGAAATTATGAGGCACGCACCTTTTTATACATTCGCTTTTACTATGCAAGCCATTTTTAATGGAATTTTGAATTGGGTCTCGAGCACATAGCATTATACAAAGATTATTTACACCATTCAAAATATCTAAAATATCACTTTCAATAAAATCAAACTCAGCAGGGTTGATAAGTTGCTAATTAAAGGTAAGAGTTCATATTTTAGTTATAAAGCCGTGGAAGTGAAAATAATCAGGATCAAGCCGTAATTCTACTAATGATAAATGAATTGACTCATATGAGTTAATACTTATTAATTCATATAAAGAAAACAGCCTTCTAATTGACACATATAAAACATTAGCAACAGCAGAAAACACACATACAAGCCACTGTAAAATACCAGAGACTAAACAGTTGAAACGCTAATTTTTAATTTTGTGCTTCTTGCTATTTCAAAAAAATAATACAAGAGAATGATAATTTAAAGTAAATTTTAATTCGAAAATAAGATTATTAATTTTCTATAGATAATATATCTGCAGCCATTTTCCCCATAATAGTCTTTCGTGAATACTTATCACAGAACTTTTTCCTTGAAACACCAGTAGATTTAAAATTCGAAAACTTCGTAGAAAAGTCACTCTCATCACAAGGATCAAATAACATTACTCCATCAACGTTCTTTTCTAAAAATACCCTTGAGTAACCTTTGACGCCAGCAAGTATTAGCTTCCCGGTAGCTGCATATTCAAATATTTTTGAAGGCAACACTTTCTCAAAGGCTGGTACGTCATTTAAATGTAAAAATAAAAAATCAGACTCTGCATAATAGTCAATTAGCTTTTCACGACTAACAGGATTAATGATGACTACATTATTTGCGTTAACACTGCTTAATTCCTTTTCAAGAAGACTACGACTTCCCCCATCACCAATAACTCTTATTTCATACTTATCTCCAAGAAACAAAGATATTTTAGGAATAATTAATTCTAACCCCTGTCCTTTTCCAATATTACCAGCATAGGTGATAATTTTTTTAGAAGTCCTAGGTTGATCTATAGTAAATTTTTTATCAATAAACTCATCATCTAAGCCATTCGTAAAATAAGACAAAGCAATATTAGGCGCCTTCTTTTCAATATAATCTTTAAAACCAACAGACACCAAATTGATTTTAGTTGCAGAACGAAAAGTAAATTTTTCAACAAGAGAGAAAAATGGTATGAAAATGAATTTCAGCACAAGTGGTAACAAAGACTTCATTGTGTCTACAAAAATATCACGAATATCCAGGTACAATGGAATGTGCTTCACTCTAGAAATAACCGCACCAAGAAGACCGGTAAATAGACGGCCAGAAGTGGCATAAATCAAGTCATAGTCTTTATTACGCATGTATTTAAGAGTATTAAACGAATAATATAAATAAGATATTGATTGATCAATAAATCCACTTTTATGATTACTTAGTTCAATTCGATAGACCGATACATTGCCATTTTTTTCGAATTTCTCAGCATCCTGTATATAATTTTGATAACGATTTGGCATGGTTGTAACAACATCTATCGAATCACTCGGATTTAAACGTGACTGAAGCTCTTTAACCAGCGCTGTTGTTCTAAATGAACCCGCAGATAAATCCGGATAATAATAAAAAGATAATACAAGTATTTTCATTTCGTTTCACGCGCCAGTATCGTTACTATCCGATCTGCAGCTTTCCCATCCCATAAAGCAGGAATACTCGCATCTTTAGTATTTTCGTTTTTAATATTAACAATTGTATCTTTAAGTTTTTTCATATCAGAACCAATTAAAACATTCGTTCCAATATCAATTGTGATAGGTCTTTCTGTATTCTCACGTATAGTTAAGCATGGAACACCAAGAGCACTAGTTTCTTCTTGCAGCCCGCCACTATCTGTAATCACCGCCAATGAGTCCTTCCACAAATAGAGAAAATCATCAAAGGCTAGCGGTTCAACAAGGATAATTCCTGAGCAAATATTTTCAGTAGTTTCATCGTATTCAATTATTAAATCATCAAGACTGAATTGTGATAACTTCTCTCTTGTACGAGGGTGGCATGGAAATATAACAGGGAAATTTTTTGCAATTTCAGCAACACCGTTGATTATATTCCCTAGTGACTCACTAGAATCAACATTTGACGGGCGATGCAAAGTTAAACATATATAGGACTTATTAATTTTCGCTTTAATACCCAATATATTTTGAGATATTTTATTATTACTTAAGGAATTTAATTGATAATACAAGTTATCAATCATCACGTGGCCTACGAAATGAATATTTCCCTCTTTATGACCTTCCGCTATCAAGTTATCGGAAGCGTTTTTTTCTGTAGTGAAAAATATATCTGAAATCGCATCAGTAGCGAGCCGGTTTATTTCCTCCGGCATACAATTATCTCTAGATCTCAAACCAGCTTCTACGTGAGCTAGTTTAATTTGAAGTTTCTTCGCGACCAAGCCAGCAGCAATTGTTGAATTTACATCTCCCACTACTAACACAAGATCTGGCTTTTCATCCACACACACGCTTTCAAAGCGCACCATAACTTCAGCGGTTTGATAAGCATGCGAGCCTGAACCAACCTCTAAATTATATTGAGGCTCAGGAATACCTAAAGTGCTAAAAAAAGACTTCGACATCTTTTCATCATAATGTTGACCAGTGTGTACTAGAATAACCTCATAACCACCGTGTTTATCCATCGCACGAATTATTGGTGCAATTTTCATAAAATTTGGCCTGGCTCCGGCCACTAAGATTACTTTTATCACTATTTTAAATCCTATTTATAAATACTTAAACAGACCAGCTCAGCATCACTTCTGCTTCAACTGGCAAATTTCGCTTTGCTTTACAACTGAACATTTTTGATAACTCAGTTTTACCAAATTCTGAATGGTATTCATACGGCAATAGCTCAACCTCATCATAACCATTAAATTCAATCATGAAATTATTTTTATTTATATTCGAAAGAAAGTATTTATTTACATTCACCTTTCTAATATCAACGTTTGGATGCAAGTGAAATAGACTTGCTATCGAATGGATATTTTTTCCACTCACCAAATCAATGATTTTTAAACTATTACTACGAACCTCCCATGCTCGAGTATGCACAGGTTTACCATTTAATCGTTTGTATCCGGTATGACTCCCTTTGACGACAGAACATCCCCCATTGTTATAAACATTAACATCAAAAGCTCTTGCTCTTCTTGCCACTCTAAAACCTGACCACACTTCACTAGAATTCAGGTCATCGATGACAAGGCTATTATGAGAAGCAGTTCCTCTTTCTTTTAATCGTGTTGCACCCAGGCCATAAACCGACGTTCCAGAATTTACAAAAACTCGTTCATTAAATAGTGATAGTTCAAAAGATAGTGTATCTGCATGAGCATGCCCCGGAAGATAATCAGGCCCAATATCAGCAACATCAAGTATTAATACGAGAACATCTTCCTCTACCCTTAAATATCCACTGTCAGTGAGATGAGTTATTTTGCTTTTGCGCAAGTCTGAGTTTAAGCCCAAGCGCATAGCATAACTAAATAATTCTTCCGGAGTAATAGCAATATCAAATGCAGCATCGTTAAAAAAGCTGATCTCTTGATCAGGGTGGATCATCACCTTTAACCAATTTATCATTCGAATTACTGTCTCAGACAATCCCTCGGGTATAGGGATAGAATGGCATTGAAATAAATTAATTAAATCTAATAAGTCTTCAAGAAAAATCGAATGATACATTGTTGAAAGTTCAAAATTACCACCGTCTGGTAAGATTTGTTCTGGCAGCTCTCTGATTAAAATATTCATACCAGTTGCATACCAGTGCTCTGCTTCCTCTCCTTCAAAATATATACCAGCAAAAATTAATGCCTTAGCATTTGCAAAAAGATGATTACCAAGCAGATGCCACTCAATTGATTGCAGTAGAAATCGAACCTGAATAGCTAGACTCCTATTCCATGTTTCTTCAAAAGAATTACCAGCTTTCGTCCACTTTATCCAGTTTACGATTCTAAGAGACAAAGGATAAGCTTCCCAACCATTTCCAGTTCCAGGTTGATTTTGTTCTATCCATTTTGCAATTAAATTTCGATGCCAATTTATTCGTGACTCAGCACCTATTGCATTCAAATCATTAAAATAATGAAGATTGTAAAGCCATAATTTTGAATAATAAGAATTATTCCAATCACTCGCATCATGTAGAGAATGTATTTCGTTTAGAAATTTAAACTCCATATCCTCTATCATACGAGCTGTTCCCTTAGCAGGAACGTTCCATCGTTCGCATTTTTTTCTAATAGCAGGAGTCAGTGATAAATCGACACATGGGGTATAAAATTTATAATATATTCGCCAGTATATTTGCCCAAGTTTAACGTATCTTAATGTATGAAAATAACGTAATAATGATGTCACAATATTAACTACGCAATAATTCTGCTATCTCAATCGACACCCGAGAACTCTCCATCACTTCGTCATATGAAATAGGAGATGGCTTACCCTGCTTAATGGCATCTACAAATGCTTTCGCACAAGCTGTTTGACCTTTATCCTGCTTGTACAATTTCATCTTTTTGAAACCTGGCCAACCAAACCCTTGTAAAGTGCGATAATTATTCATCTGTAACACCGCATCTCCACAGAATACTTCAACTCGCTCTTTCGGGAATGCCTTGCCGCCATTAGCCAGATAGTGAATAGAGCCAAAAGAACCATCAGCAAAGGAGAGGTTAATCGAAACTTTATCATCTCTAATTTCGATCCCTGGTACATTCCCCATCATTATCGCTTGATAGTCAGTAATAACATGTCCAATTAAGAAACGCATCAAATCTATAAAGTGACACCCTTCTCCAATAATACGACCGCCACCTACATCTGGATCTTGTGTCCAGTGTTCTTTAGGAATCGCACCAGCGTTTATTGTCATTATTATCACTTTAGGTTCTCGCTTACTCATAAGCAGTGATTTCATTTTCACCACATGCGGTGCAAATCGGCGATTAAAACCTACCATTAAACGAAGTGGATCAGTTCGCCCTTCATTAATCTTCTGAAAGGCAACATCAATGGCATCAATTTCATCTAACTTAAGCGCAAGTGGTTTTTCAACAAATACATGTTTAGCAGCTTCTACAGCCGATAACACTTGTGAAGCATGAGCATCATGTCTAGTCACAATTGCCACTGTATTGATAGCATCATTGTTCCAAAGTGTATTCAATTCGGTTGAAGCAGTTTTAAAACCCGCCTTATTGCCATGATGTACACCACTTATACCACCACTTGTCACTAGTGTATCAAGCTCAGCACCCGCATCTTTGAAAGCGGGAATTAAAGTGCGAGATGCATAGTTACCAGCACCAATAAACCCGACTACAGGAGTAGATGAACTATAAGATCGATGCTTCGATTCTCTCAAAGTAATATCTGTTCGTCTTAGTAAAGCATCTTGTTGTTCAGGGTATTCTAACAAAATACCCAACACAGAAGGAGCATCTAACAAACCATAGGCCTCAACGGCATCTTCAATCGAGAAACGATGAGAGATCAATGGTTTTACATCCAACGCGCCTGAGGACATCATATCCAATACCGCCTCAAAATTACGTTGCTCCGTCCAACGAACAAAACCGACTGGATAGTCTTGTCCCTTTTCTTCATAGAGAGAATCATAACGACCAGGCCCATAAGAAGCAGAAACCTGAAAAGTAATCTCCTTCTTAAAAAAATCATCCCGACGAAGATTAAGGCCAACAACGCCGACCAAAACGATACGAGCACGTTTACGACACATCTCTGCCGCTTGGTGCATGACTTCATCACTTTGTGTTGCCGCTGCAACAATCACAGCATCTACTCCTCTACCACGGGAGAATGATTGAGCTACTGCAATAGGATCTTCACCTATAGATATATCAACCGTTTCTGCGCCAAACTGCCGAGCCATCTCACAACGAGCCGAATTAAAATCTATACCCAATACACGGCATCCATTAGCACGTAGCATTTGAACAGTCATCAAACCAATCAACCCCAGACCAGATACAACAACAGTTTCACCTAAGGTAGGTGAAATTAGGCGAATACCTTGTAAACCAATTGCACCCAATACTGTAAAGGCAGCGGATTCATCATCCACTTCATCAGGAATTTTGGCACATAAGTTTTTTGGTACACGAACAACTTCTGCATGATTACCGTTTGAAACCACTCTATCTCCAGTTTCAAATCCATCAATGTCTGAATCAAGTATTACTCCAGCATTACAATAACCAAGTGGAAGAGGTTGATCTAGTTTCGAACGGACTGCTTCAATAGTGGGTAACAAACCATCGGTTTTAACCTTTTCCAACACCATTTTAACTTTATCAGGTTGTTGGCGTGCCTTGTCGATAAGATTGGCTTTACCAAAATCCACCAACATCCTCTCTGTACCTGCAGAAATAAGGGAACGCGTAGTTCGGATCAAAAGCTGACCGCCGCTTGATTGTGGACAGGGCACTTCAGCCACTTCTGTAATTCCAGTTTTTAGATTTTGCAATATTTGTTTCAAGTGATTACTTCCTAGCTTCGATTAATATACACGATCCCATATTTGAGAAAACCTTTTTGATGTGTCAGCGTGGACATATTTTCTGTACCATAGACAGCAAATGGCCCTTAGACTTTGACTTGCAATAGATTTCAAAAATAGAACACTTTTTTTCATTATTCATTTCTTCTATATCCTATTTCAATCCACATGGGCACGGCACCAAATTTCAATACACAACAACGAAAGCAAAGTATAACTAGCATCTGTCTTGCCAGCATCATTGGCCGCAATCAACTGCTGCACAGCGGACGGTTCAAATAACCCTCGTCTCTTCAAACTATCAACAGAGAGTAAATCTCCCAGTAATTCGCGCAACTCATATCGCATCCAATGTCTTAGTGGTGCACCAAAACCAGATTTGGGGCGGTAAATTACATCATGAGGCAGATAGGGTTCCATTGCCTTCTTTAACACCCATTTGCCTACGCTACCACGCTGTTTCATACCAATTGGAATTCGGGCAGCAAACTCAACTAAGTCAAGATCGAGAAACGGTACTCGCACCTCGACACCCGCCGCCATCGACATTTTATCAGTGTAAATTAGGTTATGATCCGCCAGAAAGAACCGTTGCTCCAATGAAAGCATGCGCTCCAGAGGTGCAATATCAGATAGTGGTTTTAAAAAGTCCAACATGGGTTTTGCCGCGACTTCATCACCTAATGCGTGCCGGAACTCAGGTGTATAAAGCGCTATTAAATCCGCTTCCTGTACCCAGCGGAAGTAACTTACCAGGCGTTCGTCTCCTTCGAGCGCCGCACCTCTGAATAGCTTGCTCAATCGACGTGCCCAAGTTTGGCGCTGATCTAACTGAGCGCTCACCTGTTCAAGTCCGTTTCTCAGTACTTGTGGTAACCAGTTCCAGTACCGCTCACTCTGCACCGCTCGATGACGTCTATACCCTGTAAACAGATCATCACCTCCCGCGCCTGAAAGTAGTACCTTCATACCCTGCTCCCGTGCTAATTGACTGATGTAGAGTACATTTAGCGACGCGGGATCGGCCAAAGGTTCATCAAGTTGGATTACCATACGATCCAGATCAGCGGCCATGCGGCTAGCGTCAATATTCACGACTTCTAATGGCACTCCTAAATGTTTCGCCACTTTGCGCGCGTATGGAAGGTCATCAAGCATGCCCTCATCTTCTCCGCCAGTTACATCGATCGAAAAACAATGGATATCTGGGTTTAACTCCTTTGCAAAGGCAACCACTGCACTCGAATCCAAGCCGCCCGAGAGGAATGCTCCTACCGGCACATCGGCTACCATTTGACGTTGAACTGCCTGTCGTAGGTGAGAAGCCGTTCCCTCTACCGCAGTTTGTTCATCAAAATTGGTGGCAACAGTCCGAAACACCGGCAATTGATACCACATCCAGCGTCTTTTTATTTGCCCAGCGCACACTAACATTGCTTCACCGGGCAGCATCTTGCGTACAGCTTTGAGCGGTGTACCCTCGCCTGGACACCAAAGAAAACTCATGTAACGGTGAAGGGCTGCTTCATCCAGTTCCCGTTCATGAGGCACTAGATGCAGAAGAGCCTTAATCTCGCTTGCAAAAGCAAATCGTTCGCCTAACGCGGCATAGTAAAGAGGCTTCACACCTAGTGCATCACGAGCTATTAACAATGTTTGCTTACGGTCGTCCCAAAGAGCAAAAGCAAAAATACCGTTAAGCTTAGGTAACATCGCATCGCCTTCCTCAAGGTACAAGTTAAGCAATACCTCGGTATCCGAATGCCCCCGAAAAACGAATCCCTTAACCTCAAGTTCCTCCCTCAACTCAAGGAAATTGTATATTTCGCCATTGAACACCAATACCACTGAGCCATCCATGCTCACCATTGGCTGATGTCCTAGGGATGAAATATCAAGAATAGAAAGCCGGGCATGACCTAAACCCACAGCCGCACTCGCATCCACAAATACACCGGAATCATCCGGTCCCCGGTGGGCAATTGCATTTAGTCCAGCGCCCAATAAGGCAGCATCAAAAGCACCAGAAAAGCCTACAATTCCACACATCAGTTTAAATTATCATGATTTATAGGTTCATTAATTTGAAAACCGTGCGATTGCAAAGTTCTAGCGATGCCCTTTCGGAGTCCTATGGCTGGTGTAAAACCCATAATCGAATGTGCTAAGCCAATATCCATAACACTGACAGGAATATCAACACTCCTTGCATCAGCAGATAATATTTCCATCTGGTGGCCGATTAGTTGTTCAATTACATCAACTACTTCACGTAGTGTATAACCCTTTCCAGCGCCAATATTAATTATTGGAGGCAAATCGTTCAACAAACCACCCAATGCTAGAGCATCAGCAAGGTCATCGATATAAATAAAATCACGTATCATGCGCCCCATATCACGTAGTGTTAAAGCTGTACCGCGAAGAAGACAACCGATGGCAATAGCGACAAAGCCTTGCCGTCCTAGCGTGCTTTGTCCTGGCCCATAAGGATTTGCTATTCTTAGAATTCGAACATCAATCCCATGTAAATGATTAGCTAACAAGAGGAATTTCTCTAATGTAAGCTTATGAATACCGTGTGCACTAACTGGATTAGTCAAGGCACACTCATTAATTGGAACTCGATTTTGTATCCCATAAACAGATGAAGAAGAAGCGAACACAATTCTTTGTACGTCAGCAGCAATACAAGCATCAATAAAATGTAAAGAACCAACTACATTTTCCTGAAGCTCCATAGCCACATCAACGTGCTGATCTCCCGGTACGGTGCTGGAGACTAAATGGTATGCAACTGAAGAGTATTCAAGTACTGTATACAATGCACTCTGATCATGGAAATTTCCCACAGTCCAGTTAACCTTACCGGTAAACTCATCTGGACAAACGTTCCGATCTAAAACATTAACCTCGAGCCCCCTCAGTAGGAGGTTTCGAATAAGTGACTTTCCAATAAATCCAGCACCAATAACTGCAAACCGCCGTTCAATTGTTAAATTCATTTAATCCCCATCAATTGCATATATGACTCCATACACGTTGCATGGCTATAAACAGTTCTGGCACGTATAGAGGCATGTTTCGATAATTTCTCCACCTCATCAGGCTTGTCTAGTAAATACTTTAAAGCATTTGCCAGTTCTGTTGGTGAATGTGGAGGAATCACGATACCAGCTCTTCCATGATCAAGAATATCTGGAATACCACCAATTGATGTACCCACACAGGCAAGACCCATTGTTATTGCTTCCAATAGGGCGACAGGGAATCCTTCAAAATGCGAAGGAAAAACAAAAATTGATGCAGTATCGAACTCATTAATCAAACTTTTACGATCAGAAAACGAACCTAGAAACTCAACTTGGGACGAAATTCCTCTATTAGTAATTTCATTATTCCAATATTCTTCTTTGCCAAATAGTGGCCCTACCAAACGAAATTTAGCCTCAGGATGAGTTTTACAAAGAAGAGTCGCTGCATCTAATAAGTCAATCATACCCTTTTGATGAATAATCCAACCAACGTATAAAATTGTAACCTTTCGCAAAGTAGTGTCGGGTTGCCGAATATGATCAAAAAATTCTTCAGCCACAGTTGCACCAACCACTTTAATACGAGCCAAAGGAAATATTGATTGATAGTAACTACGCCATTCTTCGGATTGGGCTCCCAATTCAAAATTGGAATTATTTACGACCCAGGAAAAAAAATTTCGAAGCATTTGAGAGCAACTATCCCAGAAAGGAGGAAAATTGCCATCGACCATAACAACAACGGCTTTACGTCCGCGCAAGATAACCAATAGTGCCCAAAAAAGTTTTTCAAAAAAGGAGCCCCTAGCACTTGAAAAAAATAAAATTCGTCCTTTTCTTTTAATACTACCTACAGCTTGTATCAACCTCAAAATATTGCGAGTTGGACGTGCCGCATCCGCATAAAACCCTCTCCCTTTTGAAATTGGAGTAATAAAAGAAATATCATTTCGTTCCCCAATTCCTCTATGAAGCATATCCACAATAGAAGCAATACCACCAATAGGCGGCGGTAAAGGAGCGTATATCAACGCACTAATTTCAGATAAATTTTTTTTAATCATTTGAAAATGAAGAGCCTTAGAATAGTTAGTTTGTTTGAAATTTTATTTTATTATAAATATGTTGCTAATAATATGAAAGCACTGACGTCCTATTTCAGGACGCCTATAAAAAGTCAACCAATTCAATAGGAAATTATTTCATAAAAGACAGAGCTAAGCACCCAATTATACCGTGAAATTACACTTAACCCGATTTGTTGTTGTACACAAATATATGAGCAACACCAAAAAATTTATTTGCAGGGATCTTAGATAATAGTTTCTTTATATTCCAATGACATTATGTTCTTTACTAATGAATTCTCATCAATTTACATATGATTACCAGGAAGCAACTTAGTCATATCGGAATATAGCGTTCTGGCTGCTAATGTATTTCCATAACATGTCAGCTCATGCTACGTTCATTCATACAGCAAGGGTAACTACCTATGATAGAAAATATACCCTCAGCGTTTAATTTTTTTACGAGATGCGAGATTTGATAACAAAGCCATTATTAGATATATTTTGACCGCATAAAAACCTGTTACTACGAACGCAATAGTTGACTGCAAATAATACTACCCCGTCTCTGACTCAATCCATGCAAATTATTCATCCATCAGAATGAAACATTAGACTAGAACCAACCTCATGCCACCCCATTATTGTTTAATTTTCACTTAGCTATGACTGTGTTGTTTTCAGACCTCTTTTCATTAAAATCTAAAATATTAATTGCATACATTGTTGCAAAGAAATATAACAAATAAATATCCCAGTAAACAGAGTTTGTAAGAAATAAATTTACAGTGAAATATGCAAGTAAAAACAGTCCCCTAAAGTTAATTTTTACGGTGTTTACCAGCAGAAAACACACAATCGCAAGCATAAATAAAAAATAGATCAGACCTAAGTTCATACCTAGAGCCAGAAATGAATTATCTGATATACCAAGACCTTCATCAGATTGCACTGCTCCGATATATCCTGCATCCGCCCCAATAAGCAAATTTGTATAGCTGTCTAACATCACAGCCATTGCCATTTGATTCTTCATAATTCGAACACCCATTCCTTCGTATGAAAGCCGAGTTAACATGGAGTCTATTTCAGGATAAATATATTTTGAAAAAGATTGAGAAACGACAAGAATCGAAACGGATAGAATAATTACTGTAATAAAATTGAATTTAAAATAAGTCTTAGCATACCCTAAAAAAATATACCCACAAAAAACAAAAGCAACAATAGCTGGGTACCGTGAATGCGATAAGCTAATCCCATAAACCATAATCATAACCATTAGAATATTTATAACTATTCGAATGGAAGTCATGTCCTTCTTTCTATTAAACCCAAGAATAAATATACCAAGAAGAATCATATTAGCATACAGACTAGCGCTTTCTAATATACCAGGCTCTCTAAGATACATAAACTCCTCTAGCACAATATATAGCTGACCTTCTGGAACGAGCTCGCTTCCCGTTATAATGTTTGAAAAGAAATTATAATGCACTATACCAATAACCGCTTGAATAAATGCATTTGTTACTACAATTTTCGATATTATATTTTTACCTACTATTTTTATAGCGGCGAATGCAATAAATAAATAAAATATTGGCGTAACCCCTATTCTATTGCTCATTATCAAACTAGGAGAATAAGACTTTTCGACAAATAAGTGCATGAGCATAAAAACGAAAAAAATTAAAACTGCAAAAACAACTAATTGTTGCGTTGCTTTACTTTGACATCGCATCAGCATTACAATAAAAAGTATAGCAAGGGCAATCGTAGTAGAAGCAAAATAAAAATTAAAACCAATTGAGTCTATAGGCAATAGCATATTTATCAAAAAAATATATGGATACATTGCAAAAATAAATAAAAATATATTTCCCATTGACATTATTGGCGATCGTTGCTCGTGAGATAAAGTCATGTTATTCATTATCTTCTACATAATCTGGATAAAGTATTTTTTACTTTTCCGTTAAATATTAAGGCCGATGGGTTACTCATAACACTTCTTAGCAATATCCTCAGTCCTTTCATTATCGCTTTCTGTTTAATTAGAGCCAGACCTATTTTTATATCATAAATAGCTATTGCTCTTCGATTTAGTTTCTGAGATAAACTGGTAAGATTAAGTAGTTTCGATGCACGAAGAAGTAGCATCTTCCCTTCTTTCGCTGCTATTAAAGAGTATTCATTTGAATGAGACATACTGGTACTTATTACACGAAACTGACATAACAATTTAGGAATGATTGCGATATCCCCTTTTTGTGCTAGGGCAATAATTAATCCAAAATCTTGTCCATATATAAATTCTTCAGGATACCCACCAACTTCTTTTGCTGTAGTCATTCGAAACATTGCAGATGAGTGAATAATTGGATTAGACCAGCCAAGACAATCATGTAGCATTTTTACATCAGACGTCGGTTTCAAAGTGGAAAATATTTCACTTGATTCATCAATATACTCAGCCCATGTTCCAACTAATACTACTTCAGGATGTAAATCAAGAAAAGAAACTTGACTACTAAAACGTTCAGGGCTTGAAATATCGTCGGAATCTAATACGGCAATAAACTCTCCTTTTGCTTGTTCAAAAGCGAATCTTAGAGCAGGCGTACGACCAATATTTTCAGAAAGAGTGAAAATTCGAACCCTTTTATCCTTGTACTCATCGAGGACCTTCTGTGATCCATCACCAGAACCATTTTCGATAGCAATTAATTCCCAGTCATTGAAACTTTGATTGAGTAAGCTATCAAGAGCCTCGTTTAAATACGAACCCGCATTATAAATGGTCATTAATACTGATACACGAGGTGTAGTGAATTTGGTGGTCATTAGGTTAGTGTATTGAATCCTGAATATTTTTTGATAATTTAAGAGTTTGAATGATTTCATCATCTAAACTCCCAATCAAAACAAAACCAGTGCTTTTTAATTTTGAGATATTATATTGTAGCTCAACAGTTTTCTCATTTATTTTTGGTTCAACCCTCTCTATTTTAGGTTTAAAACCTAACACAACCTTACTACAACTTGCTACAATTTCAGCCATATCGAATACTGATATAGAGCAATCATCACCAACATTAAACAAGCCATCAAGCAAAGCATCTTTTTGTAAATTTAAAAAATAAGATGTAGCTCTGCATACATTATTTAATGTAATAAAATTACGTTGTTGCATCCCACTTGAACGAAGAATAATTTTACCCGTCTTTACTACTTGCCGACACAAATCATTCACTAACAACATCCAACAATTTACATTCATATCCATAGGTAAACCAAAGGCATTAGACAAACGAAAAACTATTCCTTCGATTTCACCACGTTGATTTGCATTTAATACAACATTCTCCCCTGCTAAATGTGAAGTACTATATGGATTCAAATTACGCGGGCAAGATACCTCGGAAATATTTCCAGTCAAAGGACTTGAATATACATGGGCAGTAGACAAGTAGATAAAGCGCTTTACACCAACCCGGACTGCGGCAGAAACTAAACGGGCAGTCGCTAAGCCATTAAACTCTAAAGCTCTCACCGGATCAGAGTCACAATCCTGCACATTCATCCCTGCTGTATGAATCACGACATCAATCCCTTTGCAGATTTTCTCAAGGGAGTGGCCATTGTTCCAATCTGTTTGTACTACTTTGACTTTAGGCATCCAACTGGGAGAATCACAAATATTGCGTGAGCCAATAATAACTTGATGTCCTTCATTATTTAACTGCTGAGCTAACCTGCCACCAACATAACCAAACCCACCTGTAATCAATATACGCATTGAACCTAAACTGCCCAGGGAGCGCCTTCTAACCACATAGATTCCAACAGATCATGATCTCGTTTAGTGTCCATACAATGCCAGAATCCATCATGGCGATAAGCCATTAATTCACCAGCATTAGAAGCGTGTTCTAAAGGTTCACGCTCCAACAAGGTGCTATCCCCAGCGATTAAATCAAAAAATTCAGGTTCAATAATAAAAAAACCACCATTAATCCAGCCTTCATGCATTTGCGGCTTTTCTTTAAAACTAGCAACACGTTGCCCATCAAGTTCTAACTCACCAAATCGAGCAGCGGGACGAACGGCTGATACTGTTACCATCTTTCCATGGCTACGATGAAATGTTAATAATGCATTCAAATCAATGTCGGCTACACCGTCACCATAAGTTAACATACATGTTTCATTGCCTATAAACTTCTGCAAACGTTTTACACGGCCACCAGTCATAGAGTCATCACCCGTATTCACTAAAGTTACATTCCAATCTACAGGATCAACCTGATGTGATGAAACAGCACCCGAAGCGAGATCTACCGTAAAATCGGCATTTAGTGCACGATAGTTGAGGAAATACTCTTTAATTACCTCTGCTTTGTAACCCAAAGCAACATAAAAATCCTTATGCCCAAAGTGAGCGTAAGTCTGCATGATATGCCAAAGGATTGGCTTGCCACCTACCGGAACCATTGGTTTTGGAATGACGCCTGTATATTCAGCTAAGCGTGTTCCAAAACCGCCCGCAAGAAGAATAACTTTCATAATTTAGTCCCAATCATAATAAATTTCTGATAAATCTAAGCGTTTAACTTCTTTAGGATCATGAGGAATGTTCGCGACATTCAACACAAGACTTTGTGATTCAGCAATTCCTTGAAAACCAAACCAGATACCTGGTGGTATAGTTATTCTAGCATAACGATCATCACCAATATCTTCGACCCGAAATTCATCAGTACCATCCAAATGAAATACAAATCGTACTTTTCCCAAGGGTACGATAATATTCATTGTCATCTTTGTATGACACTTCCATGCCTTTACTGCGCCAACAGTGATCCAGGAAAAATAAGCTTCACCAAAACCATTAAAGCCAGGATCAATTTTTTTAATCGCGTGCAATACATCGCCACCTGCTACTGAGATGCGCGCGAGTTGTGTAATTAAAATATCATCCAAACTCATTGTGCCCACAATAACCCTTGTTTTCTAGCGATCGCCGTGTAGGCGACAATTTGTGAATTGGTAGTCGCAGAAATTTGTGTGGTTTCTTCATAATAAGTACGAAACCATTCGGCGGTCATTCGTACTGTTTCATCAAATCCCATTATCGCATGCCATTTTAAATAGTATAGTGCCTTGTCACAGTTAAGCTTGAGTAAACCCGACTCATATGGCCCTGAAACAGATTGCGATACATCCTTCCAACGAACTTTATCCCAATATTTTTCCATCTGTTGTACCAGCTCCAAAACACTGTGATTTTGTTGTGCTTGGGGACCAAAATTAAACGGTTCACCATGGAGTTCAAGCTGTTGCGACAATGCAAGCGCAAGGTTAAGATAACCACTAAGAGGTTCAAGTACATGCTGCCATGGTCGAGTGGAATGAGGGTTACGCAATTCAACTTCATTATTGACTGACCACGCTTTTACACAATCAGGCACAATTCGATCTACTGCCCAGTCTCCACCACCAATCACATTTCCAGCCCTTGCCGCAGCTATACGAACTTTACTAGTAGCTTTAGGAAAATACGACTTGATATACGAACGAATCGCAAGTTCGGCTGCCCCTTTCGATGCACTATATGGATCTGGCCCACCCAGAGCATCAGTTTCACGATAACCCCATACCCATTCCACATTGTCATAACACTTATCACTAGTAATAATCACCGCCGCACAAGGTTTGTCCAATTTACGTAATGCTTCAAGTACATGCAGTGTCCCCATCACATTGGTTTGCCATGTTTCAAGTGGATCATCATAAGAATGACGCACTAATGCTTGTGCCGCGAGATGGAACACAAAATCAGGCTGAGTAGATATAATGGCATCCTCGACAGCATGCTGATCGCGAATATCGACTCGCAGATCAACAATATCATTTGCCAACTTTGCAACGGTAAAGTGAGCTGGTTCAGATGGTGGCTCAAGTGCTATACCTACAACTTTGGCACCAAGCAGTTTTAACCACGCAGTAAGCCATGCGCCTTTGAAGCCAGTGTGGCCAGTTATGAAAACAGATTTGCCTTTAAAATTAGATACGAGCTTATCTCTATTAAGTACCATATCTATTCTCCAGGTTTCTTTGATAAAAGGAAAGTAAATCCAGCAGCGAATTGATTTGGAAATTTTTTAACCAGATATTTCATAATAGGACGCAGTACCTTAATACGAGAAAAAACAGGAATAGCTGGAAAATGAAAACTTAAATCTCTTTCAACGATAAAACCATGTTGGGATAATGTAGACATACAGTCGCTATACTCATAAAATCTAATATGTGGAAATGTCCAGCGACTCTCAGCCTTAAAAAATGAAAATGTATCAATATTATTCGTAAAAAGAAACTTCAGCCTCCCATAAAGAGGGAAATGATTTGGAACATGAAACAAGAATAATCCATCTTCTTTCAAAACGCGATTAATACCATTCAATACATAAATAGGATTTAATAGATGTTCAAAAACATCCTTACAAAGGACGAAATCAAAACTTTCTTTTGAAAACGGAAGAGGACTATTGTTAAGATCATCAACAATACAAACATCTTTATATCCTCGACTTATAGCACGTTTTGCATACTCACTTGGACCATCAACGCCAAAACAATTTTCACAACCAGCAGCTATAACTGAAGAGAGGAATATGCCTGTACCACATCCAACATCAAGAACACTAGATTGTTTAAAATCTATAACTTCGGAAGCATCTTTAATTACTGGCAAAAAATAGTTATCCGTCTCTGAAAGCTCATCAATATCGTCGAAATATTTACTAGCAAAATGGGCTGGCGGTTTATTTTTATTCATATAACGATTTCTCTATTTTTTATTATGGATTCATATCTTTTTGACATATACAAAGCGTTAAATCTTTCTTCATATGTTTTTCTCCCATTATGACCCAGCCTTAATGCCAAGCCTCGATCAGAAAGTATATCTATAATTGCGTTAGCAAACATTTTTGGATCATCTTTGGAGCAAACATAACCAGCATTACTATCGGCAAGAACTTCAGGTATCCCTCCAACATTAGTGGAAACCACAGGCACACTAAATGCCATTGCCTCAATTATTGTTAACCCAAATGATTCATAAGATTGAGATGGAACAACTAAAATGTCGGCCCTTGAGAGTAGAGAGGAAACATCAGGCGCAAAACCATTCAATGAAACATTATCTTGAAGACTTAACTCTGCAACCTTACTACAAATTCTTTTTTTCTCATGTACTTTACCGTAACCAAAAATCTGTAGTGATGCGGAGGGGAATTTTTCAACAACTAATTTAAAAGCGTGCAGCAGGTAATCATATCCCTTCCTTGGTTCGTAAGTAGCAAGCATTAGACATAAGGGTGCTACAGTTAAATTCAGATCAATATTTGGCTTTAGTTTTTGGGGGAGCATCATAGGATCTTCAATGCCATTATAAATACAATGCAATTTGGTATTACCTAAAAAGCCTTTCCGGGTACTTAAAGTACTGAGGCAATTATTTGAAACACTTATTATATTTGCTGAAGACTGCGACACTAAAGCATCAATAATATACTCAGGAAAACTAAGATACCAAGGTGGGTTTATAGCTGAATTATGAAAGTTGAGTGTAGCCAGTGATTGCTTTCCTGATAATCTCCAAGCAATAACTGCACAACGACATAGAAGGCTAGCTGGATAACCACCATTTATAACCATTAATCTGTCAAAATCACTTCCACGAAAAAAACGAGTTAATGAAATTGTATACCATGGGAAAAGTATAGGGTATTGAAAAACACGATAAGCTAAAACAAAAAAGGCTCGAATAGCATAAGACTGACTAATTTTTATATTACTGCTGCCTTGTACAATTTCACTTGTGAAAAATCTAGAATATTTTTTGAAAGTTATTGACCGAGAAGTTTTATCAATAATATTATGAAGTCCTGGGTGCGATTTATTGCACACCAGAGTTAACTTATCATTACCATCGGGCCATGAATTTAAAAGATTAACGATAAACGTATCTAATCCACCTTTGTAATGATTTTCAGTAAAAAAACAGATATTCATAATTGTTATTACAGTATTTTATCAACTTATATAGGCTTTATAAAACAGCTTTATTAAAACCATAAAACAGAAATAGAGATTTATTACTGAAGGTTCTCCAATATTCCCTTAGCCACTAAATTATATCCTTTCACTGAAAGATGGGCTCCGCGTCTTGGTGCTGCTGCTACACCAAGAGACGCAATATCATCTACCATATCCAAGTATGTAAAACCCGCACCAATGGAATTGTAAACATTAATATATTTTAAAAATTCTTTTCGTAGTGGTTCGAATTCAGGATTATGCCCAATCCCACCATCACCACCAATCAAAACAATAATAGGTTTACATGATAGTGATTCATTACAATAATCTCTTAAGGAATCGAGCGCTGCTTTTGTTGCTAAAAAAGCATCATCCATACAATCATCACTCACACAAACTGAAGAATCGTTTCCACCATCATCAAACAAGCGTAACCTTATATTTTTTAACCTGAAATAACTTCTTACATCAAACGCATACTGTTTCTTATTGCCAGGAAATCTTTCAAGTTCATTTTTGACAACTTTTTCAACGACCTCATGATGTTTTTTAAAATAGGCTTTTGCTGACGAAGAGAGCTGAAATTCATTTAAATCATTATCAAACACATAACCCTTATTTTTTTTACCTTGTGAATTTTGATCATAAGGATAGTACAATCTAAAATCATTCCCCAAATAAAAAACAACCACCACATTTCGTGGCCGAAGTGGTTTAACAAATGTTTGAATTATCGCCGAATAATGCTGTGGATTATAAGATCCTATCCCAAAGTTCAAAACAGAGCGTTTATTATCACGAAGAGTACCGGCTATATCGTCTCCATCATGTACGCAATATCCATGTGTAAATGAATCGCCAATCAAAAGCACGTCATGAGAGAATGATTCCCAATCATTAGATGAATTCCTAAATCCCAGACGATCTGTTTTATATGTAACCCAGCCATAACCTTCATCGCATAAAATAATATTCTTTGAAGGCTGCAAGCCTAATGGGAAAAAATTTAATTTTCTGCCAAGCTTTATAAGATCTCCACTTGGTTTTTTTTCCTCCAGATATGTCATTTGTGGCTCGAACTCCTGGCGCAGTAATTTATTGCGATCGAATGTCATCATCTGGTTAAGTTGATAATTTTTGTAAGCAGTATACTCAAGATACGCTTCATATCCATAAATGCATAGAGTAAAGAGTACAAATGTTATAATGACATTGATAATAATTAACTTAAATTTATTCATATCTTAGGTTTGCTTACACAATATTCGTTTTATATGATTCGCAGGCTTAATCTCAAAGCGTGAAAAGTTATCGCAAAAATTTTGCCTCGCCAATTGCACTCGATTACTTTTCCACCATGCATCGATGTCATCCCAATAATATCCTACCAACTTAGCAGCATGTTCGGGTGTATCCGCAATAATACCCACTTCCCTAAGATCCTCATAATAGGGAATTGCATTTGTATTTAGATGTTCAATTCCATTTTGCCAAAAACATATTGTAGGTATATTCATTGAAAGCGTTTCTAGGATTCCAGTAGAGTCGTATGAGTGAACAACTATTCTTGATTGCGAAATAAGTTTATTGATATTTTCTTTGCCAGACTCAAGTTTTACTCGCGAATACTCGTCACACCACATTTGTTTTTCAGAGCGTTGGAAAAGATTAATTGCGCTATGAAGTCTAACAGTAAGCTCATCTTTTATAGCACTTGGTAGCGCAGCTACAAAACGAAACTGGTCGTTTAGATAGATACCAAATTCATAGTAACAATCCCAAGGTGAAAGTCGGTGAGGACTACAAACCTCAATCAGCAACAAACCTCCGTCTGACCTAAAATGACTATTTTTTTGATCAGGGCATTTAAAATTAAATGCGGGTATTACATTTTTTCGAGAATCAGACCATCCCCAGGTAATAAATTTATCACTCGTAGCAACAAGCTCAGTCTCGCTAGAACAATATTTTAAAGTTCCATAATTATTACCATGTTGACCTGTATAATATTTAGCACCCTGCTCGACTTTACTTCCCGCCCATGCCTTAAATATTTCATCCGTATCAAAACTATTAGATGTAAAAATAAATTCAGGATTATTTGGCCATGGCAAGTCATCAGCCTTTTTAACCATTGCAGAATAACCTTCAAGGTAACACGCAGGGACCATGCTAATAATAATTTTTCTAATAAATTTCTCAAAATCAGTATTTCCATACATTTTCAACGAAAGCTCTTTACGCAATTTCAGATCAATTTCATTTGGATCAGCATCAGGCACATCCCAAAACTGCGGTACTTGTCCTAACTTTAGCTGTAATTTAATAGCTTCTTTTTTAGGAAGGTAACTTTTAATGATAACCGCATCGTTATTACGACTAAACTTCTGCAGGAAAGACCTAACCACATCAGTTACCAATGATTTAAACGAATGATTCGCAGGTTGATTAGGAACATCATTCCAGGTGAAATTAGTTTTATCATTCAAGCATAAGCTGACCTTTTCAAAATCAACACATTTATTATAATATAAAATCTTTGCATACAACATATGATTCCAGACATTATCATTGCAGGCCCAAATAAAAGAATAAGAATCATTGGTCGCTAAGCTATACTGTTCATCATTCAATATAGAAGTGCCAGAAATATTATAATTATCTAAAGCTTGTTCAAGTGCATACCAACGATTAAATACAACCGAAACACACCGGTGCAGCCACTGACCTAACAAGATTCTCCAATAACGTATCGAATGATTTGTTTTGTGATAATCGTTTAATAAAATACTGACTTCTACTAGCAAAGTATCTACAAGATTATATATATACACATAATCTCTATCTTTGATAATTTTTTCTATTCCATATGGTTTCGCAACTAGTGAATCCAATTTCGACCATATAGATTTTCTATCATATAACTTACACCATTCACCTAGAAATAAAACAGGCCTATCATATTTCCAGGTACGTTCATCTGCTGTTGTAATCAAATAGCGCGACAGCCTGCTTGATGTCGATTGAGGTGATCCTTTTTTACTCATATTTATTTTAATATCTAGATATTAACGGTCAGAATTTTTTAGCTATAATCTGAATACTTGAACTTTTATTCAACTGCAATGCAACATCATCTAACAGACTATCCAGGGTAGCTGCAAATTCAGGTGATTCCTCTTTAATGCGGCTGATTAGCTTGTTATCCATATTACAGTTTTTTGCTAACACATCGAAAAAATACCAATTCCTGGGCATTTGATATTCAAAAAGAACATCAAAACCCGCTCGTGCCAACATCTGCTTCATACCCTGAATAGAATACAGATAAATATGGTAAGGCGGCATTACCCAGAAAAAGTCTTCTCTAAAGTTCTCAAACATTAACGAGTCTACAGTTGGGAATTCAAGCAAAAGAATACCATCCGTTTTCAAACAGCTATGAAGATATTTCAGATACTCTTCCGGATAAAGCAAATGTTCAATTACAGTCCACAATGTAATACATCCATAATTATCCTTAGCAATAGACCTCATATCACCATACTTCAAGTCATTATCAGACAGCCCATAGTTTTGCCTGCCAAGTTGCAATGAAACTTCTGACAAATCATTGCCAGATATAGAATAGCCAAGATCTTTCATTGCTTTAACAAAAGCGCCAACCCCACAACCAACATCAAATACTGTAGTATCTTGCTTGATAAATTGCTGAAGGGGTTTGATACGATGCTGAAAGAAATAGTCGTATTTAACAGGATCAAGAATTCTATTCAATGAACTATAAGCAATTTCTTTTTCCACATCTTCTTCAACAGCCTGTGATTTATAAAAACTATCCAGCTCATCCTCGGTTGGTTGTGGATCAAGTAAAACAGAATGACAACTATGACAAAGTGAATGCGCATGACCAGATTGCGACATAAATCCAGCTTTGGAAATAAAATATTTTTGCTCCAAGTTATCGCCAAGACAGACTGGACATCTTTCAAGCATCTTTCCATTACCTAATATTGTCATTTGATTCCCTGTCTATTTGTAGTTTAATGTGTATTTGTCTATCAAAGAAGCTTTGCAATACGCATTGAGCCCAGCCCATCAACTAAATTTTTACCAATTTCTGCTGTGCGAATCCGTAACTCTTTATTTCTATATTGCATCAACAAGTCAGCAATGTTATTTTTTAAATCGATATTTTGCAGTGATAATTTTTTTAAGAGGAAACCTGAATCGATATAACCATCAATATTATTTATTTGGTCTAATCCAGTTTCGATGCTGATTGTAGGAACACCAATAAATGCCAGTTCATGTAATGTTTGTCCACCAGCACTAATGCAAATATCTGATTGATACATAAGAGCAGCCATATCCAGGGCATCAATCTGACCTAGCCATTTTACTGATGAGACATTAAATTTCTTTGATAACTCATTTGAGTTCTCTGCATTTCCAGTAACAATTGTAACTGACAGATATTGATGTTCAGCAAGTAGCGGAATTAACCACTCAAACACATGACTAGAATCACATCCACCAAATGTAACTAGTAAATTTCGAAAATTTTGATAATCAGTTTTTCTTGAATGCTGGATAATTTCTTTTCGTAGTATAATGTATTCATTACCGCCAATGATCTGCGCAGTTTGATTTTTGTATTCTGGTAGTTTAACTCCCGGATTAATAACAAGCTCTACTGGATAAACCAATCTATCATAGTCATCTATCACGCTCACGTGATGAAAGTGATTTGAGAAAAGCTCGTAGATTCCCACGCTAGCCAAATATGAATCAATTAATATCGATTTTTTTGATGGAAAGTCTTTAATCAACTGAGCCGGTTTAGTACGCCAAGCAAAAGACTTGACTTTATTGGTTTCTGGATAACACCCATCAGCATGAACATATATCTTTGTATCCATACAATCGGCAATAGCCTGGCAACGCGTCAAGTGACCATAACCAACTGCGCCACCCGCCTCAGTAAGAATAATTAAATCAGACATGCAATTGAGTAATTCTTAATCCATTCTGGACTGCAATCGAATCAATTTCAGATGCTGTAAAACCCCATTTATCCATAAAATTTAGGAAGCTTTCTTCTGACTCAACAAAACCAACATATGGAAAATCTGATCCATATAAAATTTTATCTTGTCCTAATTTTTTATATGCAAAGGCAAGGTCTCGTTCAACACCAGAATCGAGGTAATATGGCAATGAAAATGATGTTTCAAGGAAAACATTTTTTGCAGCATCTGCCAGCAACATCGCTTCCAGACAACGAGCACCACCACTATGAAGCAAAATGATAGGAGCTTTAGTTACCACATTAGCTACTGCAGTAGCTAATCTTAAATTATCATATTGATACATACCAAGGGAGCCATAACTGGTATCTATCATCACCAACATTCCTAAAGATTCCGCTATAGAAGCAATTCCCATACATATAGTAAAGTCTTCTTTCGTTATTTTTTGAATATAACAATGAAATTTTATACCAGTGACACCTGCTTCATATAATTCTTTAACTCGCTTAATCCAATTAATATCACGAGGATCAATCATGACAGTTAAACATGACATTGATATAGAGGACTTAGTCGTTTTAACAAGAGATTCAATTTCAGTATTATCCAATGTGGAATTAAGCAGCATAATATTACCACCCATGCAACGCTCTCTAATTTCACTCTCATAACCCAGAAAACATTTTTCAAACGAGCTTCCTGTCATTGAAGTCTCATCTTGTAGTCGAGAATCTAGATCTTTACCGCTGCATGGCAAGTGTATATTGAAGTCAAATACTTTCATTTATAGAGAACAAGCATAAATTCTTTTTGTGGAATTGCTGGATAATCATGAATTAAATTTACATTCGAAGTCAGTGATAGTGCAAATTCAAAAATTTCAGCAGGATTGTGGTAATAAACGAAATCTTCCTTTGGATATTCCGGATCAAGACAAGTACTTAAAAAATCAATAATAAGTGTTTCACGCACACACTCGAATGCCTTGCTAATCATCATCTTTGTATATTCAACATTATTGAACATATCACCAAGATTAAAATTTAGTAACCCAAGCATAATGCCAACATCTGCAATCTGTTTATGATTATTGTCATCCGATAAATTAACAACTGAAAATTCAGCAGCTTCATTATCATATCTATTATTGGCTTCTTTAATCAAATCAGGGTTGATATCCCAGCCTATATATTTTTCAGGTGATACATTCATTTTATGGCAATATGTCAGAAAATCACCAAATCCACAACCAATATCAAGAACGTGGCGTTTGTTCAGACTAACCGCATTTAACACTCGGCTAAAGCGAAACTCTTGTTGTTCAGTAGATCCCCAACCCAGCGTTCTTACGTTATAACCCATTTCAGAATAACGTTGAGAGTAACGATTCCGTGTTTGACTAGCAATTTCTTCGAGTTTAGTTTTTTCGTTCATGATTTATATTTTTCGTTATAAGCCATCAGTTTTTCTCTTAGCGCTGGAGGTAATATATCAGGCTTCTCAAGATATACTTTTTTACATATGGTCTCATATGTAGACAGCTTCAATGTATCGACACAGAAATACCATATATCTTCCTGTAACTCTATGAACTCCAATCTATCATAGAGTTCTTGATTTTGTCTTAATGGCTCTATCATTGTGTAGCCAGAATCATCTGCGACAACAAGCGCGCCATTTAACACCTTACGTCGTGAACTTACATATGCTTGTGTTTCCGGTGTTGGTAACACATTGTTATTGTAGCAACCAAGTGGACTTCTGCCTTTACACCAAATAGGATAATTTTCCTTGCGGAGTCGGTGAACGTCTCGCACAAAACCATCAACAAGAAGACCACGGGCACCGCCATATAAGCACACGGTTTTTGCCACCAGATCACCAAAAAGAGCTCTCTCTTCACATCGTATACCTTCTACATATACAACTACATCAGATGGCATTTCCTGAAGTTGCTCATGTAAAGGCCAGTTAGAATTATCCCAAGTGGCGGTATACCAAATTTCTCCAGCAATATAATTTCCAGGGTTAAGTGGTGCCAACCCTTCAATTACGCCTTTCTTGCCTAAAGCATCTGCAACTTCAACACTGGATATTCTGTTTTTTCTGATTAATTTTAACAGTTCACTTTTCATATATAACCTCAACTACAGACAGTAAAGAATTAGCCGCTTCAGCGATACCTTTGAAAATAATATATCCGTGTCTGTTCGCATCATTTGTGATTGGAGTGATAACATCACCCGGCTTTACAAATAAATCAGATTTTATAACGCTGCTGTCATTACAAACAGCATCCCATCCAGTAATATTTTTTACTTTCCCTGGCTTAAAACTAAAAAAACGCAAAACAACATTACGATGTTTAGAAGGTTTGAATAAGTCAGTTGATTCACCCAGGCAGTCAGATACATATTGACTAACAAGATCTATATCAGCGCTATAAGGTGCTATAATTTCTGAAGTAAAAACACCACCACCACGATTGGCGCTCTCAATGAGGAATATCTCATTATCACGCACCATATATTCTGAATGAGTCATACCGAAAGAGTAACCCAGACTTTTATTAACTACTTCGTTGTTTTCTAGTGCCTTATTAAATAAATTATTTGAGAGTACACCAGGATATACAATTTCTATAGCAACCTGATTACCAAAGCCAAGCCCTTTAGTTGCAAGAGCAAGAGATCTATTACCATTTTCAGGAAAAGCATAACCATCAACTGTGATTTGGATTCCTTCAATAAATACTTCAGCAAGCAATGTACGAGAGTGACTATGTATGATTGAATTAAAAAATGCCGAGGCAATTTCATCAAGCTGTTCGATTTTTATAACACCAAAGCTGCCACGATTATCCACGGGCTTGAGTATAATAGGCAAACCATGCTTATCTGCAAAATCATGAACCTGAGAAGGAGTCCAGCAAAGTTCAAAATCAGGTATATTTATCCCTGCATGTTCTGAATGCAAACGCTGCAGATATTTATTATTCGAAAATTGCGCTGCTTCAATTGTTGGTCCTGACAATTTATAGTGTTCTGCCAACAACGCTTGTGCAAACAAACTGAAATCACACTGATCTGAAATGACAGCCTGGGGTTTTATTTTGTCAGCACATTCGAAAATTCGTTGCAAATCACGAAAATCACTAGTAAATATTTCTTTAAAATATTTAGCGCAACAAGGATTTGCATCATAATGTATGCCATAAAGTTCTAAACCCTCACGACTAGCAAGGTACTCTATAAGAGGTACCTGCTCCCAACCAAGATTAATAACTAGTACACGCATGCTTAATGAATACCTCGTAAACAGTCCCAATCAAGAATCTTGCCAGCAGTCAATACACTTCCAGCCTCCATATTAGTCAAAATAAGATCAAGGTGCATCACATCTATACCCTGTTCAGATCGTAAAAAATCAAAATCATTTTCGCTGAATTTATCACCTTCATTTTTCTTGTTACGTAATACTAATCGATAACGAATAGCATCTTTAAAGTTTTGCTCGTCGGGTTCAAGATTCAGTCTCGGAGAGTCCTCACGTGCACGCTCTATAGTACGAATATTACCTGCCATAGTTTTAAATACATCAGGGCCTATTGAAAATGGCGCATCAGGGCTATTAATATCAGACGTAAGCAGAAAATGCTTCTCAATAATCGCAGCCCTTAAAGCAACTGCAGCTAAAACTACTGCTGTACCTTCTGTATGATCAGAAAAACCAACGGGACAATCGAACATCCTCCTATAGGTTTCCATTCTTCCCAAATAAACTTTTTCTGCCGGAGTGGGATACATGCTATTACAATGCAGAATCGCAAAATTAGGATTGCCTGCCTGTATAAACATATTAACAGCATCACTTAACTGACCGTAGCTGACGATACCGCTTGACATGATAATTGGTTTCCCAGTCTGTGCTACCGCTTTAACCAGTTGAGGGAAGGTACCAACCTGAGCTGAAGCTAATTTAAATACTGGAATGTCCAGTCTATCTAGCAAACTAACAACATCAAGATATGTTGGAGACGAAAAGAAAATAATATCTCGTTTCTCAGCGTAGTTTTTTAATTCGGCACACCAGCTCTCATCCATATCAATAGCTGCATGCAGCGCTTTAGTTGAATCTGAAGGATTCATATATAATTTGGATAAATTTAGCGACTGAAATTTTACAGCATCAGTCCCGCTTTCTGCTGCTGCATCAATATGTTCTTTGGCAAGCGAAAGATCGCCAGTATGATTAGCGCCAACTTCTGCAATAAGAAACGTACGATCACCACCAACTACAAAATTACCAATTTTTATACTTTTCATTCAGGATTTCTCTGCAATATTAATCATTAAATTCATTAAATTCATTAAACTGTAAATGAATTACTACGTCGTTAAACTCAACTGAAATAGTCTGGTTTCTAAATTATTATGACTCTTTTCTTTAAAACCCAGTTTCAAAAAAATCTTGGCCGAAGCAATATTTTCCTGCTTGACTTCAGCCTGAAATATTAAATTTCTATTATTAGATAACAATTCAATACCTTGACTAACAAGCACTGCACCCCAATGCTTACCGCGTACTGCTTTTTCTAAAGAATAATCGATATATGCGATGTTATTTTCAATATCAAAACGTATTTGACCAACTGGCAATTGATCCGCTTCCATCACAAACATAAAACAAGACTGCTGAAGAAGCTTTTCTTTAAACCATCGTTGATGATCTTCCCACAAGATTGGTTCACTGTGAAAAGATTGCTGACGTACAACTTCATCACTAACCCATTCAAAATATACTGCAACATCATCGACACAAGTGGGCCTTAGCTTGATTTTCTCTATTTCTAAAGAGCGTTGATCGTCTGCCATACTATATTGAGAATCTTAATTGAAAGTAAATAAAAGAATGCATTTATCATTTTCTTTGATAGATATGAATTCGTAAATCATTTCAATCGACGTCCAAGCATAAAAGCTTCAGCTGCAGATACACCAACAGTTGCACCTCTCCACTTCGCAAGATGCTCAATACCTTCTCTTGATCGAGGGTGTGGCCATTTCCTCATTTCGACAGCATAAGCATCTAACGCTTCAAGTTTTCGTTCCAAGGTGGATGTAATATCCCGAAACCAATTTGGTTCAAATGCTAACCCTGAGCCAGGTATTTGCCATTCTGTACTTGAAGGTATTTCAAAAAACAACAATGTATGGACTGGATGACCCGTTTGGGGCCTGCATGCTGTTATCACTGCCTCATGCACTCGACGATGATCTACATTCAAATCTCCTGCATGATGTGTAAAAACAATATCGGGTTTGTATTGATTAATTAAATTTTCTACGCACTTAACAATATCTAGTAGCGCAACAGTATCCATTCGATTATCAGGAAATTCCCCAAAAAAAATATCTTTAATGCCTAGAATGTCGCAGGACTTCCTTGCGGCAGATCGGCGTACAGATAGTTCATCCTCCTCTTTTTTATCCTGATCACGTGATGAGACGCCATCAGCAAGAAAAGCCACATGAGCCTCTGCACCAGCATCAACTAACAACCTAATGGTACCACCACATCCAAGCATTTCATCGTCAGGGTGTGCTGCTATAACAAGTATCGTTTCGTTCATCATATTAATTCAACCGTTTAAATCCACTATGACAAACAGGTCCTTTTAACAAACTCAATACATTTCTACCTTCTTCACATTCCTTTACTCTACCAAAAATAGGATCAAGTGCGTCCAGATATGCAGTAACAATATCATCAGTATGATCAGTACAAACATAAACACCTGTTGCTGCCAGATATCCTTTACCCAACATTTCCTGTGTAATGAGCGTTTTATATGCCAACATATCCTGACTATTGAACGCAAAACCTGTTAGCGCTGGTAATCCAAAAATTTTTATGTCCAGTTCATGCTTATCAGCAAGCGCCTGCCAGCCAGCATTAATCTTCTTACCCATGTTCGTAATATAATCGTATGAACGCTCTCTTTCCATAACTTCAAGTGTCTTGAGTGCGGCTACAGGCCCGATGCGTTCCGTCCAGAATGTGCTACTAATAAATGAAGTTTGCGCTGCTTCCATAATTTCTCTCCGACCAATTATGGCTGTAATCGCGTATCCATTACCGAGCGCTTTACCAAGAATTGCTATATCAGGTTCCACACCATATTGCTTATGCAGTCCGCCAAATGTTTGTCTGAATCCAGATGTGCATTCATCAAATACAAGTACAATATTTTTATCCGTTGCTAGCTTACGCACTTTTTCAAGAAAACCATTTTCAGGACCTTGATTTCGCGAGACCTCCATTTTGATAACGCCAATATCGTTATTCAAAACTAACTTTTCTAATCCTTCATAATCGTTATAAGCAAATGGTAACACACTGCCACGAAGATTCTTAGGCACACCATTAGGCTCTAGCCCTGGCAGCAAATGCCCTGCCAAATTTTGTTCGTCGCCAAGATTGGCTGCAAGATACCAATCATGCCATCCATGATAGCCACAAATGGCAACCTTATCTTTACCTGATGCCGCACGTGCTATTCGAATAGCAATTGCATTTGCTTCACCACCCGTTCGCGCAAGGCGAGCCATATCGGCCCAAGGATGTAGCTCTATCAGACGTTCAGCTAAATAAACTTCCTCCGGACAATTAAAGGTAGACATATTCCCATTATCTATAACTTTACGTACCGCCTCATCAACCTCAGGATGGCCGTAACCCAATGTGTTTGTTCCTATCCCCATAATACACATATCTGTGTACTCATTATTATCTAAATCCCAAACCTTACAACCCTTTGCCTTACTGAAGTAAGCAGGCCACTGTTCCGGCAAAAAAAGTTCTGCGCGTTTTGAAAGTAGCATATTCCCACCTGGTATAACGCGTTTAGCTCTTTTCCACAATTTCTGCCCTGTACCCATCGTTGCACCCTCATTACGAATCAGATGTTTGTTCGCTTCAAATATTGCTGGATGTGATTTCGTTAACTCAAGAACCTCTAACCAATTAAAATCCAACCTTGGTGTGAAGTGTTTTATAACACCTGAAACAACCTCAAAATCTTCAAATTCATCAACTGTCCACCTTTCATTGGAACAGTCATCATTATTTGCCACATTCCCCATTGTGAACTTACCCGACTCCCTTATATATGGCGTAACGTGTTCACGTTCACGCGCCTCTGTTGCTTCTTTCTGAGCTTGCTCAAGCGCACAAAAAGAAAATACTTCCGTATCAAGGCCATCAGGGTAAGTCGGTGGAGATACGTTACTCACGTAATCCAAACCAGATTTTTTAAATGCTTCAATAACACTATCAACCACAACAGGGTCAATTAGTGGACAATCACCAGTAACACGGACAACGACATCAGGCTTATGCAATAAAGCTGCTTGATAATAACGATCAAGCACATCATCTTCACTGCCTTGGTAAACAGAATAACCCAGAAATTTAACATGTTCAGCTAATACGTCATTTCGAGGGTCTATTGTAGTCGCAACCACAATTTGATCCACATGCTCGGCTTTAGCTAACCTAGCAAGTAACAATTCAATTAATGATAATCCATTAACTTCTTTCATGACTTTATTTGGAAAGCGTGTGGAACCCATACGCGCTTGAATTATCACTAATGTTTTCATTCTAAATTCACCACTTGCCTGGGTTAATTAAATCAATATCTATACTGCTAAGCTCTGAAGGTACATCAGGAATATCACTTTTTACTGCATTTAAAATTTCCTGAAATTGATTCAAGCTATCGACACCTACAATGATGCGACTTAATTGGGTTTGCTTTAACGCATAACACAAACATGCTTGAAGTGGTGTCAACCTGGAGTCCGCTAACCACTGTTGCCAAATGTTCCATAAATTATTCCATCGCAGAAATTTATCAGGTCGAACTGACTGATTCATTAACAGCAATCCTTGTAAAAATACTGAACGAGCATGCACTTCTATATTTTTCGACACTAAAGACTTTAACCAACCTGAGTCAACTAAACGACGATCAATAATATTAAATGGCGCTTGCACAATATCGATTTGATAATTAGAGCAAAGCACACCCAACTCATTTATATCATAAATTGAAACGCCAATTTTTTTTACTAAACCGATATTTTTAAGTTGGTTCAATGTATCGTAAAGTTTAGAACCATGATTACCTAACAGATCTTGAGGTCTATGAAGCAACAATCCATGTAATTGATCAACACCAAGACATTGAACAGATGATCTTACAACTCCAGTAACCCATGCGGATATATTGTTACAATCTTCCGGAATAGGCGGAAGTTTTGATATTACATTCCACTTAGGTATACCAATTTCACCCAACTGTTTCTCAGCATCACCATATGCAATCGCTGTATCCAAGGTATCAATACCAACAACTAACGCCTGCTTAAGAATAGCGGCTGCTTCTGTCTTATTAACCTGTCCTGTTTGATTAGCAATACCATATGACATGCCAAACTGAGCCGTACCTAGTGCAAGACGGCTATTCATCTATTAAATTTTTTCGCAGCATAGACAATGCCACCCACTCATTTTCATCATCAGTATAAGAATGCTCAGAATGATGAAAAACTTTATGAGAGAAGGTAACGTATGATGGATGCCACATAAAAAGTTCTCTGTAATCCATTTTATAACTGAAAAGACCTGAGTAATGGTGATATTCAACCTTCCTTGGTGTTTTACTATAAAAATCTAAAATCAAAAGCCAACTCGATTTTTTTAAGACCCTGTCAGCTTCATAAGATATTTGAAATAAATCTTCTCGATCACACAAGTATAGGCAAAAACCAAAAATAACAATATCGAACTCATCCGTTTTAAAAGGTAGTTGATCAGCCGTTCCCTGATAAGCTTTTATACCTCTTTTATTTGCCAGTTCAACAGCTTTTTCTGAAGGATCCAAACCATAGCAATCAAAATTACATTCTTCTTTCAACCAATTTAATCGAGCACCATCGCCACAACCAATTTCAAGTACTTTTGCATTCTTTGGAAGATCAGATATATTCATCATTTCAACAAGAACCATATCTGAGTCAGGATAGTTACACTTATTAAGAGATTTTGTATTTCTATCAAACCAAGCGTTGCCTTCAGATTTTGAAAATATGTTTTTCTGTTTCATATTACGATTCTAGTATGTGCCGAAGCACATTAACAACACGCTTCTGTTCTGATTCAGTTAATTTAGGATACATAGGTAAACTAATTGCTTCCTTACTATAAACTTCAGCCTTTGGAAATTGATCTACTGAAAATCCTAAATTGCGGTAATAAGGTTGTAAATGTACTGGCAAATAATGCAGATTCACACCAATACCTTGCTTTCGTAATTCGTTAAAAATCTGCGCATGCGATTTATTAAGTTTACTAATGTTTAAGCGGATCACATACAGATGAAATGCAGAATAATTTTGTTCGCGAATAGTGGGTAATTGCAAAGGAAGGTCAGCTAACTCTTTATTATAGACTCCAGCTAATTCATTTCTTTTGACAATATAGTCATCAATACGATCTAACTGACTTAATCCTAATGCAGCTTGAATATCTGTTATACGATAATTGTAGCCAAGAATTTGCTGCTCATAATACCAGTCTCCCGCTGATTCTTGAATAAACTTCTCAGCATCACGTGTTATACCATGACTGCGTAACATATTCATTTTCGATGCCAAATCATTATCATTTGTTAATGCTAGACCACCTTCACCTGTCGTAATAATTTTAACAGGATGGAAACTGAAGATCGTGACATCACTATAACGACAATTCCCGATATATTCATCGCAATACTTTGCACCAATCGCATGTGATGCATCTTCAATAACTTTAAAACCATAGCGTTGGCTTAAAGCATGAATCATTGCCATTTCACATGACTGTCCAGAAAAATGAACCGGTATCACTATTTTAGGTAGTACATTATCTTTTTTAGCTTGCTCTAGTTTTATTTCAAGTGCACCTGTATCCATATTATAAGTGAGCGGATCAATATCAACAAAATCAATGGTAGCGTCACAATAAAGCCCACAATTTGCTGACGCAACAAAAGTATTTGGAGAAGTCCATAATCGATCACCTGAATCAAGACCTAATGCTAGGCAAGCAATATGCAATGCACTCGTAGCCGAATTTACGGCTATAGCATGATTCGCACCAACTTTTTTAGCGACTGCGTGTTCAAATCTGGGCACCATTGGCCCTTGCGTAAGAAAATCTGACCGCAATACTTCTACAACTGCCTCAACATCTGCGGCTGTAATATCTTGGCAACCGTAAGGGATCATTTAATATCCAGCAATATCGTTAAACTGTATAATTTCACTAATATCCAGGAAGTGATCATTTCCTCCCGAATTATATTCAAACCCTTGCGTTACATACTCACCTTTTTCATCAAGGCCATTTGGAGAATACTTATGTTCTACATCTGTGTAGGTGATACTTGGCGTAATAACAAAATGGTCTTCAAATTCAATTGTTAAATGAGAATCATCTGCTGGACACATTATTTCATGAATTTTTTCACCAGGACGAACACCAATAATTTTTTGTTCCAGATCAGGCGCCATTGCTTTAGCCAGATCAGTAATTCGAACGGATGGAATTTTAGGAACAAATATTTCTCCACCCCGCATACGCTGAAAATTACTAAGTACAAAATCAACACCTTCTTGTAAGGTAATCCAAAACCGCGTCATACGTTCATCGGTAATTGGTAAACTTTTTGCACCTTCATCTACTAATTTTTTAAAGAAAGGAACTACAGAACCTCGAGAACCGACTACATTTCCATATCTCACTACTGAAAATCTTGTTGGATGCCCACCAGCTATATTATTTGCAGCAACAAAAAGCTTATCAGAGGCTAATTTTGTGGCTCCATAAAGATTGATCGGGTTTGCCGCTTTATCAGTTGAAAGCGCAATAACTCTTTTTACGTTATTCGCTAATGCGCCTTGGATAACATTCTCAGCACCATAAATATTAGTCTTAATACACTCCATCGGATTATATTCAGCAGCTGGAACCTGTTTGAGTGCCGCAGCATGAATCACATAATCAACACCCTGCATTGCTTGCTTGAGACGTTCTGCATCTCGAACATCTCCTATAAAATAACGCATACAATCTTGATGGAATATCTGCTCCATCTCGTATTGTTTTAGTTCATCACGTGAAAAGATAATTATCTTTTTAGGTTGGTAACGATCCAGCAACGTTTGTACATATTGTTTGCCAAAAGAACCTGTACCACCAGTAATTAAAATTGATTTATTATTAAACATAGAACTAATAGACTCGCGATTTATCGGGAACACCCGAGTTAGGTTGAACAAATGCTAGAAGCGGTGATGGCCCCAGCTCTTTTTCTATTAACGATTTAAATATTGTATTGCCAGGATCATGAATCATAAGTGAAGAAAAACCTGAGACATCAACATCTTTTTGCCACTGAGTTTCATTAGTTGAAAATAGATAATCAAGAATATGAACAAAGCTATCTTTATTGAGGCTATTTGTCCAGAATAGGCCGTCATCAGGAAAGTTTTCTGGCCAACCATAAGAAATGCCTGGAACATTAAGAACACTGCCTCTTATAGAAAAAATTGCAGTCTTATTTCCTCTTGCAATTGACTCATACCCCAGTGTCGAATCAATCGTAACAATTACATCTGCAATATCAATTGCCTTATAAGCAGGGTATTTGGCATTGGGTTCAAGAAACTCCGGAGTATAACCTAGAATTCTGTGATAGTATTTTTCCTCTTGTGAACGTAAAGGATTATCAGGATGATATCTAGGAATAATTGAAAATTGTTTATGATTTTCTTTGGCATAGTGAACCAAACACTGGATAACAGGTCGATCAGATTGACCAAAAAAATCTTCATCCGTAAAGAAGTTAACTCCCATTTGAATCCCTTCTTTTTGCCATTGTGAGACAAAGGCAATAACATTATTCTTTACAGTCTTTTCTCTAATCAGACTATTATTTTTAATTGACCCCATTGGCACAACGTTACCCTTTATATATTTGTTATATGTATTTCCTGATACCTGGCCAAAAGTCAGCATATAGTCGACTTTGAGTTTATCGCAAAAGTCTTGATTCATTGTATCAAGTGTCTCAAAAATATCGGCATAAAAACTTCTCAAGCCATTCTGAATAAAGAGTGTTTTAATATTGGGGTATCGCTGACTAATCGTATAAAAACTTACGTTATTATCGATAAACGTCACTATTAAACGTGGTTGTACTCTCTGAATATAGCAATCTACATAGGCTTGGCTTCTTTTTCCAATCCTGAATAAACTAGTAAAGAGAACAAGCATATTAATCTGTTCACCACGAATATGTAAGACCTCAGGATTCCATGGCAAAAGATATTCCGATAAATACTCATATCCGCTGGCATCAAATATCAATACATCACTTCGTCTAGGCCAATACCAAATTTTCTTTGCAAGAACCCGGTATCGGAAAAAATCTCTAATTTTTTTTATTTTCAAAAGTATCACATGCTGATTCATAACATTTTGCTACTTCACACAATCACAAATTTTTATTGTGCAAAAGTGCTTCAGCCTTCCGCCAGTCTTCTTCCGTGTCGATATCGATGTCGGACTCTTCAAACATTAATGGAACCAGATTACCACTAAAGAATGTCCGAGTCGCACGCAGACATTTTGGGGTAATAAGGTAAAACGCGCCATTTACCTCATATGCAGGAGGAAGATCCTGGGTTCGTAGATGAAGACCGCCATCATCACTAAAAGGAATGATATAATCTCCATTTTTCTTAAAACAAAATAAAGGGTGTGTTTCAGCAGGTGAAACACCTATTATCGTATTCATATTATCTTGTTTAAATAGATCAATACCATTGATAATTGATGTTTTACTGCGAAACGGAGATGTTGGTTGCAGCAATAGCAAGCCATCAACACTTTCAAACTCTTCTTCATACCAGTTAAGTGCATGCAAACACACATCAATTGATGAGGCGGTGTCAGTTGCAAGTTCAGTCGGTCTTAACCAAGGTACCATCGCTCCGGCTTTACGTGATATATGAGCAATGTCATCATCATCAGTTGAAACAAGAATATCGCAAATTTCTGCTATACCTTTTGCGGCATTAATACTCCATTCAATTAATGGCTTACCACCAAGAAGTCGAGTATTTTTTCCTAGTACTCTCTTTGACCCACCCCGTGCAGTAATCAAAGCAAGAATTCTCATTGTAATAAAAACCTGCGCAGGATTTTTAAACCCACTTCCCCACTCTTCTCAGGATGAAACTGGCAACCAGTTATTTGGTCTCGTTGAATTACCGCAGGAATCAAATGACCACCATATACACATTCTGCAATTCGATGTGCTGTATCTGATGGTATAGACATAAAAGAGTGAACAAAATATGCTGCGTCACCTTGATGATTATCTTGAAGAAGACTCCCATTCCATCCCACAGATTCATTTGGTGACTGAATCGCACTCCATCCAATATGAGGAATCTTCAGTGTTTCGCCTATTAGTGCTTTGGTTGGAACTTGAACCACTCGACCCGGTATCAAACCTAAACCCGATGTATTGCAAAACTCCTCGCTTTCATCCATCAATAATTGCATGCCTAAACAAATGCCAAGCAACGGTTTCTGACAATTAGCTACTTCATGAATTACTGTAACCAGATTCAAACTCTCTAGTGCTTGCATGGCATAACCAAAGGCTCCTACCCCCGGTAACACAACACGTTTGGCAGAAAGAATCTGATCTAGGTTTGAAGTTAGAGTGACTTTCGCGCCACAGTGTTCAAAACCACGCTGCACACTTAGCAAATTTCCCATGCCATAATCAATGATTGTTACCTCAGGAGTACTCATAGTGCCTTACTCCCAAACCAGCTTTTTCTGCTACAGTTCTAATATCACCAATCTCAACGCGTTTGTAATGTAAAATATCAGCCATCGCAGCAGCATCTGCATTTCCATCACGAACAACATCAAGAAAATCCTCTGGCTTACCCATGCCCCCACTGGCAATAACTGGTACAGCAACTTCTGAAGACACAGCCCGTACTAAATCAATATCAAAGCCTTTTCGAGTTCCTTCACGATCCACTGATGTTAATAACACCTCACCCGCTCCCAAATCTACACCACGCTTTACCCACTCAACAACATCTAACCCTGTTTGTTCACGACCATTATCGGTATAAACTTCCCAACGATTTATTGCAACTTGCTTTGCTTCAATAGATAGAACCATGCACTGACGGCCAAAACTGTTCGCTATTTCGCTAATAAGTTCAGGATTTGTAACTGCAGCAGTGTTTACTGCCACCTTATCAGCCCCAGCTCGCAAGATTTGCTTTGCGTCTGCAACAGAACGAATACCACCACCCACCGTCATAGGTATAAATATATCCTTTGCGGCCTCACTGATAATAGCACTCAAATGGTTACGTCCATAAAGACTCGCAACACAGTCCATATATATCAGCTCATCTGCTCCTTGTAGGTAATATCGTTTTGCATATTCGTTTGGAGAACCTATGACACGTAGTCCCTCTAAATGAATTCCCTTTATGAGGTTTTCACCTTTGATATCTAATCTTGCAATAAGTCGAATGTTTGTCATTTACTTTATTCTGATTGATTCCAAGGCGTGCATCTCAGCTTCCATTCACCATTCTCAATTTTCCAAAGATGTGGTGAGCGAAAATCATCACAAAGTGCTAAAAATTCCTCCTGGCTCATTGAAATATAATCAAGAAATTCTTTTTCATATCGCTTAGGGTACTCACCTTCATAACGTTGCATCAAAGCAATTGCTTCTTGTTTGTCAATGTGATGGTTTCTAATTTCCTGTGCAGAATCCATCATAGCTCTACCAACACCAAACTTAATCCAACGTGTATAGTAGAAAAAACCATCCACCTTATCATCTAAGCTATTGTACTTCGAGTAAGTACCTTCGGTACGAACAGGGTTAGCTTCAAATCCCGTGTTCTCGACGGCATAATAATAGGCTTCTTGAGGTATCCATTTCTTGTAATAACCAAGGTATTTAAAATCTATACCTTTTTGTTGTAGCACTTCCGGCTTCATAGGCAAGTAACTTTGCAAATCCGCCATCTCCACACCTTCATCAAGATACTCACCGATAGGTTTGCCTCCCAGATAAATATCTCGAACATCCTTACCACCAATGTAATCTAGAGTAAAACCTTCACTTTCATTAGAAACCGCATCAGCACCATAACTAGAGGTTTTATGAGAAATTTTTTCACCATATTCACCAGGCATTTCGCCATAAAAAATTAGTGGAATATTCAGTTTTGCTGCCATTTTTGCTACAAATGTTTTTTGACCCAAGATGAATGGCTGAAATGGATGCAATAGATTAATTGTTGCATTACGTGTCAACAAACGGTGAATCTTGCCATTAGGTGTATAAAGAAAATTGTCGAAGCCTCCAACATGAAGCCAACTCTGGAAGTTTTTCCATCCAATATCCGTATATAGATGTGGGGACCACGTCACTGTAAGTGGATGCATTCCATATTTGTATTTTAGCAAATGTGATTGCATGGCACTGTCTTTACCACCACTACCTCCAACAATACAATCATAGCTTCCATCATCCTTACGATACTGGTTGCACAATTCAATAAGTTCTTGCTCTCGTTCATCCCAATTAATTTCACCAGTTTCTTTTAAGAGGTTAAATCGACAGGCATGGCATACTCCTTCATCATCGAAACTTAATGTAGTTTTTGTAGAATTCTTGTTGTGCGAATATTCATTGCTTGACATCGGCTGCTGATTTGATATGTTACAGGTCTTACAGAATTTAACATCCTGAGGCATCCCGTATAAAACTTCAAGCTCCTCCTTAGATTTAGTAAACCGAGAAACGTCAACTGTTGAGCTTGGACCAATCTTCATTTAATTTCCTTTGATAAATAGTGTTGTAAAAATCTTAATGGATATTTCATGATTATTATTTTTAAAATTCTTTCCCTTGATTGAGCGATAATCAACATCTTCACATATTAGAGTCATTAGCCAAATGTAGATCTTCTGGCCTGCCTACATCTAGCCAAGGCTCATGCATGGGATAGGCAACTACACGTTTAGTCTTTGCTTGAAGACGTTCAAAAAGTGTTGGCATATCGCATGGAGTATTTGCAGCTAATTCATTCAGTGCTTCTGGAGATAAAACATATACACCGGCATTAATATGGCTACGTGCTACAGGCTTTTCTTCAAAACCAACGATGTCAATGCCTTGAGTCTGTACTACTCCAAAGGGATGCTGCAATTCGTGTAGTCTCACAGCCATGGTGGCAGCCGCTTCATAGCGGTTATGAAAATCAAGCAGTTCGCCGTAGCGAATATCTGTAATCACATCTCCATTTGTCACAACAAATGGAGCCTCAGGCCATGTTTGTATCAAACCTAATGCGCCAGCTGTACCTAAGGGTGATTGTTCACGCAAGTAATCAATCTTTACCCCTAGGCGTTCACCCGAGCCAAAGTACTCTTCGATCATGTGCCCTAGGTAGTTAATAGCTAGCACAAAGTGACTAAAGCCTTCTAACTTACCTCGCTCAATAATATGTTCCAGCATAGGTTTGCCGGCCACATTTACCAAAGGTTTGGGGCAATTTTCCGTGTGGGGTCGCAGCCTTGTCCCCTTACCACCAGCCATAATAAACATCAGATTAGACCGTGGCGGTATCGTGGTGATTTCGTCCCAAAGATGAAGACCAACAACCTTCTGATTTTCATCAACCACCGGAATCTGCTGAATTTTGTTGGCCACCATTAACTGCAATACTGTCTCACGCCCTAACTCTGGTGGTACCACAAGAGCATTAACATGAATGATATTTTCGATACTGCTATTTAGATCCAAACCTTTCAGTAAACCTCGTCGAATATCGCCATCCGAAATTGTACCGAGTAACTGACCTTGTTTATTGACTATCAAGACAATCTTCATCGATGACTCGTTAAGATTACCTATCACCTCTTGTATAGATGAATCTATGGATAATATAGCCTGACGCCACATTTCATTAGCTATGCTCATTTATTACTCTGTAAAGTCATGTGCAGATAGATCATAAAATTCCTTTTTTACTATATCATCAATCGGATAGTGCTTTATAGTTTTGACTACTTTCTCACTTGCACCACCTTCTCCGTAAGGATTCTTTATCTTATTCAAATTCATTTGAAAGTCTGAGCAATAAAGCTTTTCCAAAGCCTCCTTAATGCTTCCTCTTGTCGGCTCGCAATCGATCACACTGGCTGCCTGTAACCGCCCTTTTTGACGATCACCAATATTAATCGTTCCTTTTTTAAAACTGGGAGCTTCGAGTAAACCACTTGAGGAGTTGCCTACCACACCATCTACATAATTAATCAAGGACAAATAACGTAATTGTCCAAGAGAAGTATAAGCACGAGCATTGGAGTGCTGTGCGACAAATTTTTCTACCATTTTAATCAGTTCTCTGCCATTAGTATCAGCATTCGGCAGCGTGAAAATTAGCTGTGTATTTTCCAATTCTGCTAAGGCTATCAACAGCTCCGTCATCTGGCCTGCGGCGGTTGCTTTTTCAAGTGTAACCGGATGAAAGGTGATAAGTAGATTTCTTTGACCAAACTTGAAGTCGAGGGAGCTTTCTAATTTTGTACGTTCAATTAGTTTTAAACGTTTGATATTGTCGATACCAAGACCACCAACAAGGAAGATACGTTCAGGTTGCTCTCCTAGCTGAATCACTCGCTGACGATATTCTTCTGCTGCAACAAAATGCAGATGAGACATCTTGGTAATCGAATGTCGAATTGCTTCATCGAAAGCACCTTCTGTTGTCTCTCCACCATGCAAGTGGGCCACAGGAATTTGAGCTACAAGAGCAGCAGCCACTGCAGCAAAAATTTCGAAACGGTCGCCAAGCACTATTATCAGATCTGGTTTCAATTCATTTAATGCATCTGCAAAACCAATTAAACCCAGCCCAATAGATTTAGCAATACCGACAGGTGTGTCTGAACTCGTCAACATTTCGACCTTACGGTCAATCTGAAAACCATCTTCCTCAATCTCTTTATAGGTTAGACCAAACTCAGGTGACAGATGCATACCAGTAGCAATAACCTGAAGTGTTAATTTATGATCGTCCTTTATGCCTCGCATGATCCAATGTAATAAACCATATTCGGCACGTGTTCCTGTTATGACACAAATCTTACGGGTCATAACTCAATCAGCTCGTCTATTGAATACTCTCGTGATGCAGTACGTCCAATAATATCATCCCACCGCATTGGAGAAATACCAGTACCGGGTCTCTTAGTAGTTACGTTTTTCACACTGAAAACTTCACCAACTTTAATTTTTTGGCTAGCTACTAATGATTTTCGAACAATGGGTTTATTCCTAACTTCACTTGATGTAAGGCGTTTAATACCATCACCCAATGCTAGTTCAATATTACGAATAGCATCGACCATAGCCTTTAGTTCCTTAGGCTCTAGACTAGCTTTATGGTCGGGACCGGGTAAAGTACGGTTTAGAGTAAAGTGCTTCTCAATAACGGTAGCACCCAGCGCGACAGCAGCAATAGCCACTTCAATACCTGATGTATGATCGGAATAACCTACAGATACACCAAAAGCAGTATGTAAACTCTGCATAGCATGTAAATTCACATCATCCATTGGTGTTGGATATTCTGTGGTGCAGTGTAATATTGTCATTAAAGAACGAGGTGTGCCCGCATGCTCAAGTACTTCAATTGCGTCCTCAATCTCCCCTAATGTCGCCATGCCAGTTGAAATAATTACTTCCTTCCCTAGTCTACCGATATGTTTTAGGTATGGCATATTTGTGATCTCGCCAGAAGGAATCTTGAAGCGATTCTGACCAAGACTTTCCAGTAGATCAACGCTATCAACATCAAACCCTGTAGAGAAAAAACCAATATTACGTGCAGTACAGTGAGCAATGAGTTCATTGTGCATCTCAGTATTGAGTTCTAACCGAACAAGCATATCGTGCTGTGACTCTTTACAATCTGTTGACTGATTTTGATATTCAGCCTTTGTAGCTTTGCGAGTTACCAGACGATCAGCTATGAATGTCTGGAATTTAACAAGATCTGCTCCCGCTTGAGCAGCCTCATCTATTAATTGTTTGGCTAGATTCATATCCCCATTATGGTTGACACCTGCTTCAGCAATAATAAGGATTTTATTTGTCATATTCATTCATCACCAACAAATCTACAGTTAGCAGCTTGATTATATCGCACAGTGAGGCCCATACCTATCAAACTATTATCCCCTATTGTGACGTCCTCTTTGATTATGCTTCCACTTCCAATAAAACTACCCGACCTAATTTTCACATTTCCATTTAAAATAACGCCTGTTGAAAGATGGCAGTTGTCTTCAACTATAGTGTCATGTTCAACCAAAGCTCGAGTATTGATGATACAGTTCGAGCCTACTTTGGCACCGGCATTAACTATGGCTTCATGCATTACGATTGTTCCAGAGCCAATAGTTGCATGACGTGACACATAAGCAGATGGTGAAACAATACTCGGGAACTGAAATCCAAGTTCTCTCGCATGCTGATAAAGATGAATGCGATTTTGTGCTGACTTAATTTGACCTATTGCTAAAAAAGCATATAGATACTCTTTAGCCAATTTTTCCAAATCATTGTCAGTAGCAATAACTGAATAACCAAAGTGTCGTGCATGCATTTCCTCTGGAAGCCCCACCAATCCTGATATCGTATATTGACCTAACTGTTCTATAACATCGATGCATGCATGTGCATGTCCACCTGCTCCTATCACTATTAAATCAGGTTTATACATTAAACTGTACTTACCAAACAAGAACTACTCGGGATATTAATTAGACGTTGTGATAGTGACAATGCAGTTGTCAATTCCATTCGAGGGCAATCCCTAAAGGGAGTTAATTCATGTATAGGCTTCCAAACTGGACGTGTCATATAACCAGCATCATTGGTCGCTTTCAATATTGCGTCACGATGATTTATTTCTTCGCTATCCAATAATAGTGTTTGCAACCAATAATTACTTCTGCAATGCTCTGGCTCCGTAATAAGATTTACACCCTCCACCTTAGCAAACACCTTGTAGTAACGTTTAAACAGCTCTCTTTTATCAGCAAGCATAGCGGGTAATTGTTCAAGCTGACCACAACCAAGAGCAGCATTAATATTTGGCAATCTATAATTGAAACCAATTTCGTCGTGAACATATTCCCATCTATGTGGAATTTTTGCAGTAGTGGTCAAGTGTTTAGCCTGTTTAGCTAATTCAGAATCATTGGTAAGAATTGCACCACCACCACCTGTAGTAATGGTTTTATTTCCATTAAAACTAAGCGTACCCATTAAACCAAAAGTACCCGTATGGATTCCATTTAGAGTACTACCCAATGACTCTGCAGCATCTTCAATTAGAACCAGATGAAAGTCTAGTGCAACTGATAGTAATCCTTCAATATCAACTGGATGACCAAAAGTATGCATTGGAATTAATGCTCGGATAACTTTACCCGTAAATCTATTGACACATTGCTTATTTCGAATTTCAGAAATATTGTTTAGATAATCACGTAAAGCAACAGAATCGATTCCCAGCGTCTTTGTTTCGCTATCAACAAAATGTGGTTCAGCTCCACAATAGGTAACAGCATTTGCAGTAGCAACAAAAGTCAATGCGGGAATAAGAACTTCATCACCTTGCTGCACGCCCGCTAATTTCAAAGCGACATGTAAAGCTGCTGTACCATTAACCACAGCAATTGCATGCTTAGCTCCAGTATAAAGCGCTAAGTCGTTTTCAAAGCGATCAACAAATCTTCCTACAGAAGAAACAAAAGTTGAATCCAAACATTCTTTTATATATATCCATTCATTACCAGCAAATCTGGGTTCATGAAGTCCGACTGGCACAGAACCAACTACAGTTCGAATGGCTTCAACTATTTGTTGTGAAAGTGAAGCTTTTCTGTCAACGGAAGTCACAGATTGTAGATATCTGATTTATAAGTTGCTAAATTTTCTGGAGTGGACAGCCATGTAGCGGTTTCAGCGATGCCGCGCTTAAAACCTTCTCTTCCACCATAACTGGGGGTCCAGCCAAAAAGTTGTTTAGCTTTAGCATTATCAGCCCATAAACGTTCAACCTCAGAGTTTTCAGGTCGCAAACGTGCTTCATCTGTAATGATCTCAATTTCTGTGTTCATGGCTTCTGCAATTAACTGTGCTGTTTCACCAATTGATATCTCAAAATTACTCCCGAAATTAACGACTTCGCCCAATCCTTGATCGGATTTAAATGCTGCGATGAATCCTGCTACGGTGTCCTGTACAAAATTAAAATCACGTGTGGGAGACACAGCACCTAGTTTAATTTGGCGTTTACCATTGGCAATCTGGCTGATAATGGTTGGGATAACAGCTCGTGCAGATTGACGAGGGCCATAGGTATTAAACGGGCGAGCAATCACCACAGGCAAATCAAAAGATGCGTAAAACGAATAAGCAAGTTGATCTGCTGCAATCTTCGTAGCTGAATACGGGGATTGACCTTGTAATGGGTGTTCTTCAGTTATTGGTACAAATCGTGCTGTGCCATAAACTTCACTGGTCGAAGTATGAACTACCTTTTTAACGCCGAGTTCACGTGCTGCTTGCAGAATATTCAGCGTACCTTTTACATTTGTATCAACATATGTGTCTGGTGAATGGTAGGAGAAAGGAATCGCAATAAGCGCAGCCAAATGCAACACGGCATCACACCCTTTCATCGCCTCCTTTACTCCATGCGGATCACGAATATCACCCGCAAAAATCTCAAATTTGCCTTTAACATCAGGGTTACAATGATCTAACCAACCCCATGAGTTAAATGAATTGTATAGGACAAATGCACGAACATCATAGCCTGCTCGAACTAAGGCCTCTGTGAGGTGAGAACCTATGAAGCCATCTGCACCAGTAATAAGTAGTTTCATTTTAATATCGCATTTATATAAATAATTAAAATTATGGTTATTGCTTGACCTACGGCTTTATTACTCTATAAATAAATCGTATCGGTCTAAACACAACCTCAAATATGCCAATCATAATGTAAAGGTGAAATGGTATGCCCGTATTTAAATTATATGGTTTACCTTCTAACTGTAAAGAGAAGGGTGTATTAGTTTTATTACTATCATCAGAAATAATTTTGTAGCGACCATCTTCTAATTTTTTTGTCCCCACAGTTGGATCCAAAAGGCGTTTTAATTCACTGCCATCCTTTAGTGAGATAGCATTATCATTTAATTCATAGGGGGTATATGTAGCACCGCTAGGAAAAAAACTGATTAAAATAACATCTCTATGCTGAGAGGAGTGATTTTTTAAACGCATATGCCATGTGCGATTAAAAAAAAATGCCGTATCTCCAGCTTTACCTAATAATGGCTTTAAGCAGAATGATGCCAAACGAACACTTGACCATGAAACATACTTAGCCCAACGAGGTAGTTTATGTGAATCCGGAAGAAATGCAGTTGCACCATGTCCTTTAGAATTATCGCTCAGAAGTAAGGCTAAATTTGTCTCCCCAGGCGCATCTTGATGAAGATAAAGTCCATCATCACCAGGTTCAGAACGACGGGCATTCAATTGCCATATTTTGTAGTTACCGCCAAGAACCCCAGTTAAGACTGACTTTACAGATTGGTGACTCACTAACTTTTCAAGTAATTCATCAAGACGCAGGTTTTTACCAGCTAGGTTAATAACAACAGGAGAATTTGCGCTACCACGATTTACTAATGTTTCATCAGTAAACAAGCTGTTAATTATTTCGCCAATTTCATGAACTTCACGTTGGACCAATACATCGTTGAACGCCATTGTAAACCCATGTTTTTTAAGAGCGCCAATAACTCTATCCATCATTGCTTCACCTCATCATGAACTTTCAAATTTTCTAAATAGCGTTTCCAGTAAAATGGCCAATCATCACTTGCCCATGCAAACTTACGACAAAATCTATCTACAATATTTTTCCTTTCAATATTATTCATCCAGCCAATAGGTGATTTTTTAAATTGTATTATTTGATCGGTCAATGTCTCTGCGTGGCGGTGTACGATACCGCAGCTTTCGAGTTCATTAAATATTGGCTTTACCCATTCTTCCTCTTGGCAATAGTTTCTTGGCCAGAGAATCATCGTAGGAATACCAGATGAAATACACTCAAGAAATCCCGTACCAGGTTGATCCCATACTACAATATGACATCGTTTTAAAAGTCCGTAGGTCAATCCTTTATCTAATTGTATTTCAGATGAATATAAGGAGCCACCAATTGACTTCATTTCTTTTAATGTCTTACTCAACAAGCCAACCGTTGTTGTATTATATGGCTTGTTAAGTACATTTATACCATTTGTGGAAGTATGTTGAATTAAAGCAATTAGTGATGCAGACATCTCCTGAATTAAATCAATCCTTGAAGACGATGCACCTTGTGGTGCACCGGTGAAGCGTTTCACCATGTTAGGCATTAGTAATATATCAAACTCTTTGACACCTTCAATCTTTAATTTTCTCCAATAACGCTTGCGCTCACTTAACCATGGGCTTGGCAATGGTATAACTTGCATATTTTTATTTGGTGTTTTATCCGACAGCTTTGACCATCCCCAACTAATAAATTGATCTACCCCTGGATATTCAAGCTCTAAAATCACACTTACATCCTCAAGATAGCCATAATGTCCGCCATGTTGGTGGTCAACAATTAAGAAGTCTTTTTCTTTAGCTGCTGCGACAATATAAGCTGAACGAGAACATCTGCCACTGGAGGATAACAAAACTTTTTTCCTGAATTTAATTAGTGATTTCTTCGCATACTCCATATTCTCTGGAATCGATTCTAGTAATGAAGATGGATAATATGTGTGTAAATACTCTTCAAATAATTTATATACTCTATCTTGCTCTTTTTGATTCAAGCCTAATTTATTTAAAAAACTTTCTAATTCAGAACAACGACAAAAATCATTTCGGAACAATTTATCACGTAGTGATAGATCTTTATTAGCCTTTATTAAGCTCCATTGTGGCGCTACATCTTCAAGTAATCTTATAAAAAAGCCACGTTCAAAAAATGCACCTTGTGCATTAGCTAAGGTAATAGTTGGAAAGCGTGAAAATGGTAATTTCGTAAAATATGGCAAGAGGATTCTTTTTAATAGCCTATATGGTGTCCTCCCGTATAAACGAAATAAATTGTTCTTAAACCCAACCTGTGGTTTATATATCTTCGGTTCAATTTCAATATCTGTTTCAGGTAACTCCCATGCATGACTAACAATATTAATCATTGACTGATTAAATATCGGATTATCAACCGCAGCTTGCTCAAAAGCTTCAATGGTGTCCATTGCTGAGACTTCTAATTGGTTAGGTATAACTAACTGAACAGGGGACATATCTATTGCTTTTTTAACTCGTATCAAACGCTCAAAAAAACAATGAATTAATGGTACCAAAGCACGTCGACTAAGTATGTGTAAAACTAAATTCGATTCATTCAATGTTTTAGCTAATCGTTCTACTAGTCGATCAATATAGATTTGATATAATTTTGAATATATTTCTGAAAGCTGCAGTACTTCACTTTGTGAAATCGAAATCCCTCCACCCTTTTCATTTTGAAATAATGAAAATTGATCAGACTCATATGATTCAACTATAAGAGTGAGAGTACTCACATTAGAGTTAGTTTCTGTATTCGTAACCACGTCTTTAATTTCTTTTATTTTGTACGACTAATTATCATTCTTTCTTAAATACTAGCGACATCATGTTTTCCCAGAATGCAGGACTAACAGGTAATTCAGCATTAGGGTTACTTTCTTTTTCTTTAACTGCGTCAGCAACAGATTTAATATTTTCCGGAGCATTTTCATAAGGCGTGCCTAAATATGGAAAATCTGAAGCTATCAATTTTAAACCATATCTTTTACATATTAAACTTAAAGTATCTTGACTAAAATGCCATATGTGTTGAACAGGATGAAAAAGAGTCCATTTATCACGATATAAATCAGCAGAATAACTATCACCATTAGGCGTAGCAGTAACATAATAATATCCTCCACTTTTTAAAAGCTTAGATACTAATTCAATTGAATTAACAGGATCAGGTACGTGTTCTATTGAACCTCGCATAGTTATGAGATCAAATTGATTTTCATCAAACTTTGAATTTTCTAAATCGCAACATTGAATATTTTCACCAAAACTCTGATTCTTTCTTGCAAATGCAACTGCTTCAGAATCTATTTCCACTCCGTACTTATCAAAGTTATTATTTAGTACATCTAAAAAGAAACCTCCATTGCAACCAACATCTAACACAGAACCTTTATCGATGTAGTTTTCAATAAATGCTCCATCTTGAACATATTGAACCTTACGTTGCTCCATCTTTAGTTCATTATTTATGCGACGTTTTCCAATATAATCCGTATAATATTTCTTAAGACCTTCATTATTTAAATATGGATTCATCCAAATTAACTTACAACTAGGACATTGTACAGCTTTGTAACTTCCAGACGTTGCCCAGAGTACATTTTTTTTTGAACCACATGCAATGCAACTATCTTGTTCAACAGTGCAATACTTCATAAATTGCTCTAGATCTTCATTCCTAAATAATTCATTAGTCATATTTTTTCAACTTTCTTTATCATCATTAAAATATTTTCTTAATCTTTTTGCAGCATGACCATAGGCAATTTCCTGCGCTTCACGAGTCATACCTCCAATATGCTGTGTTATGACGACTTGAGCACTTTCTTGAGCATATTTTAATAAAGGACTGGACATACGATTTCTTACTTCATCAGCAAGAACGTCTGTTGCAATTTTTGCCTCAGCATTGGAGGCCAAAAACTCAACCAAATCTATTTCATTCACAATATCTCCACGAGATGTATTAACAAGTAATACATCTGATTTCATTTTATCGAAACATTCTTTATTTACCATACCAATTGTTTCGTCAGTAACATGTACATGTATGGCGATTACATCAGACTCAGCAAGCAATTTTGAAATATCATCAACCTGTTCTAGATCCTCACCCTCTACTTTTTTGTATGGATCATATACTAGTACCCGTGAATCGAATGCCTTGCAATAATGCGAATACATACTTCCAAGTCGGCCATATCCTATAACACCAATTGTCAAACAATTCATTTGTCTTCCAATGTATTGAGTGTAATCCCATTCTCCTTTCAGCGCATTGTTATGACTAGGTACTACATGTCTAAGGCCTGCCATTGTTAAAGCAAAGGCTAGCTCAGCTGTTGAGCTAATCCGGTTTATAACTTCACGCTCTTCCGTTAATGCAAGTATAGGTAATCCTTTTTCAGCCACATACGGTTTATCAATATGGTTCGTCCCTGTAGAAGCCGTGCAAATCACTTTAAGTTTTTTTGCAGCATCAATTACTTCTTTACTAATAAATACTTTTGACTTATTTGGATTGGTGTATATGGCATCATACTCACCTATAACACCGATGACTTCATCAGATGAAGGGTCATCCATATAGGTAACTTGGCCAATCGATTCAAGTGTCTCCGGTACCCCTGCGATATGTCTTACAGGTGTAATAACAAGTATTTTTGGTTTCATCTGATATCCATATTATTTAATTGGTTTGATATAAGTTCTAGGTGACTGTTCGAGAATCTTTTCAGCAACGAGAAAATCAATTTCTGTATCTACATTTACAGCATGTTCAGGTGAGAGAATATGAGGGCGACTTTGTTCTGTTCCATAACGTAAATTTTCTACCATTAAGTGGTCGCGCTTCAATGCATAGATAGAACCACTACGAATATAAGCATTCGGCTTTAGATCTTGTCTACGCATTTCAGGGATTTCAGGAATACAAAAGTCGACAATTTTATCATCAACGATTTTCTTGATGCGAGCAGGATGATGATCTTCAAGTTTGTGTACTGCTATAACTGAATCGGCCCCTGTCGCTATTAACTTTTCGATTGATGTGTCTATATCTTCAACTGTTTTAAGTGGGTTAGTGCACATAAGCTCGATGATGAAGTCATATTTTTGACCTTCCTCTTCTTCAACCCAGTTAACAGCATGCTGCAAAGCAGCAACTGAACTAGCAGTATCTGTAGAAAATTCTGCAGGTCTCAAAAAAGGTATTTCAGCACCATATTTCAAAGCGACATCTCGAATTTGTTCATCATCTGTAGATACAATATATCGATTTATAAACGTACTTTTTACTGCTTCTGCAATTGTATAGGCGATAAGAGGTATCCCAAGAATGGGACGAATATTTTTCATAGGAACCGATTTTGAACCACCACGTGCTAAAGTGATTGCAAGGATACGAGGATATGAATTCATATTTTCACCTATTAATCTTCAGCATTGTGTAGAAATGCTTCATAAATTTTTTCCGAGCCTATTTCACGAAGTCGCAGTCCACAACGCGAATCTTCAACTGGCAAAATACCAATTTTTCCACCAATCATTTTACCCGAACGTATAACACAAGCAGAACTGACACAACCAAGTCCATACAATGCCTGATAGATGGGATCACGTTGATTCCTTGGTTTCATTGATGAATCCGTTTGTTTGAATTCATCCTCACCATTACGAAACCAGTAATGACCATATTCTACAAAACCAGTAAAAACACTGTCATAGCCCTTATATTGAGCATCTAAAATAAGCTCATCAAATAATCCATCAGGACGAAAAGCATAGTCGTAGTTGACATATAATAATGCCTCTGGAAATTTTTGTTGTTTTTCTATTTCAATGAGGGATAACTCTAACAAAGCATCTAAACTTATTGATTCTGCACAAGGCAACTCTCTTCGATTAATAACATTCACGCCAAAATGCTCTGAATAATGTAAGTTCGATGTAACTAGGAAAATAGTATCTACATATTTTGCTTCTTTTAGCGAAGATATTGTTTTTACTAGCAGGCGCTCTTCAAAACTACCCGCTGTTATTTCATTTTGTATAGGAACTATTGCTGCAATATGAGCGTTTTCAGGACGTAATGATTCGGGAAGTTTGTTCAAGATATCTTTATCAACTTGTTCAATTATAGAAACTACACCTTTAGCACGCTCAGGAGCATTTCCCTGATGTAATCCATGATGATGATAAACTTCCGCATCTGGATCATATGCAATTTGATAACCAGCGTCGATGACCGCCTTACCCCAAACTCTATCCTCAATATTTACTACATCTTCATCAAATGGAAATTCTTCCCACACATCACGCCTAAACATACTGTTAGCATTATGAAAGAAATAGTCTTTTATTTGAACTCGCCGATCCTGACCAAATACAAGTAATAAATCTCGAACATCTACAGCATCAGTGAAACTAACAGGAAGCTGTCGACCATAGACTCCCGCAATATTTGTCTCAGTATCAAAATTTTTGCGTAATGTAGATAGCCAATCAGTATTTTTCGGAATGCAATGTGCAGAAAGACAAACAATATATTTACCTTTCGATACTCTTATACCTTCATTTATTGCATTACCAGGTCGAAACTTACCAATATTAATTATCTGTGCAAGATTATATCTTTTTGCAACCTCAACCGTATGATCAGTACTTTCATTATCAACAAGTATTACTTCAAAGTCTTTATAGTCTTGTTTTTCAAGCATAGCCAGGCAGTGGCCGATCCAGCGCTCTTCATTTTTGGTACGAACGATTATAGAAATATCAGTCATAAATTATATTACGCAAACATATCAGGTGAAAGGAGTTCATCCGCAGAAATTTCTTGCAGGGCTGTTTTTCCAATTACCGTATGGGCAAGTTTTGATGGTATGCCTGTACCTGGATTTCGATAAGTCACCATTTCTTCTGTAAGTGTAGTTCCTGCAGATATAGTTTGAGCTGAAGCCATAGAAACATGGTATTTACGGCGAGTAATCCACTCCGTCTCACTAACTTCCTTTTCACCATTACCTTGAATTGCTGGCACATTTCGAATATCTCTAACCATAGCAATTAGCTCATCTGGCTCTAATGACATTTTATGATCAAAACCAACCATGCTTTTATCCAATGTATAATGACGTTCAACCATTTGCGCGCCCATGCAGACTGCGTGTACAGTAGGTAAATATCCTAACTCATGTCCTGAGTAACCTGTTGGTAATTGATAACGTTGTTTAAGCACATCAATCATAGCAAGGTTGCATTCATTAAGTGGTGTCGGGTAAGCCGAAACACAATGAAGAAGATACAGTGGTGTTTTATGATTACCAAATATTTCAACTGCTCGATCAACTTCATCGAGATCAGCCATGCCTGTTGACATGATAGAAGATTTTCCTGAACTAGCTAAATATTCTAATAATTCTAAATTAGTTGCACTATGGCTTGCCAATTTAAAAACCTCAATACCTAATTCTTCAAGAAAATCAGCCGCATCTGTATCAAAGGCCGTAACAATAAAATCTAAACCTTTTGCCTCAGAGTAAGCTTTAAGTTCTTTATATTGTTCCAAAGTAAATTCAAGATGCTCTCTAATCTCACGATAAGTACTACCAAACTCAGGAAAACGATCATCTTTAGCATCAAGAGTTGATTTTACTGCAAGTTTTTCTACTGTTCTTTTTTGAAATTTAACGGCATCGGCTCCTGCTACTGCAGCAACATCAATTAACTTTTTTGCAATTTCAATTGAGCCATTATGATTTAAACCCGCTTCTGCAATGACATAACAATATTGCGAGTTATTTTCCGAAAGAATCTTATCCATATTATTTTTCATTTGTATATGCCTTTTTCCTGATCTAATAAATATAACTAAATATTAAAGATAACTTAAGATTTAACCTCAGCTGTTCTAAGGATCTGTTCAGGTGAACCTTCATCAATGATCAAACCTTTTTCAAGTTTATAAATACGATCACAATTTTCTACTGTACTCAGCCTGTGTGCAACAATGATAATAGTCTTTTCACCATGAAGTGCCTGAATAGCCTCCATAACTACAGCTTCTGTTGCTACATCAAGTGAACTGGTTGCTTCATCCAATACCAATACAGCAGGATCATGATAAAGTGCGCGTGCAATTCCGATGCGTTGACGCTGGCCACCAGATAATCTAACACCTCGTTCACCCACCTGTGTATTAAGCCCATCAGGCAACTCTCGAATGAAATCTTCTAGCTGCGCAGCTCGAATCGCTTTCATTACTGCTTCATCATCAATAGCTTCATTAGTCAAACCAAAGGCTACATTACGTCGTAAAGTATCATCTGTCAGATAAATTGACTGAGGAACATAACCAAGTTGGTCCTGCCAAGATCGTAAGTTCTCATTAATATTTTTACTATCTACACAAACTGTTCCCTTAGTAGGGATAAGCAAACCTAAGATTATATCTACCAACGTACTTTTGCCAGCACCACTCAAGCCAATTAAACCAACTGACTCACCGCGCTCAATCCTTATTGACATATCATTAATAACAGCCTCAGTTGAGCCTTCATATAAAAAACTAACATGATTCAACTCTAAAGAACTTTCAATAGTTCCTCGTGCTGCATTTTTACTTCCAGTATTCAATACAGGAAGTTGCAATTCTTCATATAACGTATTAATAACAGGAAGATCGAAACGTACAGTTTGTATGGCTCCTAGTATGCGATTAGCTGATGGCATCAAACGGAAGGCTGCAACAGCGAAAAATCCAATTATAGGTAAGACAGATTCCAAAGGCCGTCCTTGCATAAGCATAGTTAAAACCATCGAGACCAAACCACCAACAGCCAGAACTTCTAACCATAATTTTGGCATTTGTTTTAGAGTCGTCACCATCTGAGCAATGCGAGCACTTTTGGTATTGTGCAAAGAATACTCATCAATAAAATCATTCTCTCTACCAAGAAGTATTACATCTTTAACCCCGCCAAGGCCTTGTTGTAGATGTTGAATCCGCAAACCTTCATGATACAGACGAGCCTCTCCCCAATGTTTAATCTGCTTACGACTGAAGAAGTAAAATCCTCCAGCTGAAAAACCAATAACAATAATAACAACTAGAGCACTCAGAGGCTCAATAACAACGAGCATTGTGCATAAAGCAAATAGCACCAATGATTCCATCAACATCAGCATAAATGCTTGTATTGCTCCCATGAATACATTTACTTCATTATAAACATTACGCAATAACAAGGCAGAATTGTACTGTAAATGAAAGGTATAAGGTTGACGTAAGTAAACTGAAAATAAATTTTGCGACAACTGGGCACCAACCATATGTGCAAACCGTGTTTGACGCCATACTAAAAAAGCAAGAAATAGGTTTTTAACTATATAAACTGCTAGTAGTAGTGATAAGCCCCATATTACTAACGTTTTATGATTAGGATTACCCAGTGAATTAAGCAAGGATTGAAGTGCAGGGTAATTACCTGAAATATCGCCCTCTGCAAATAGTGCAATAGCCGGAATTACAAGACCTATTCCTAATGTCTCAAGCACCATGCCAATCATCATTAACCCTAACAAAAAAACAGCAGTACGCTTTTCAGATGATGAAAGAATATGCCATATTTTATTTGCAGTTACTAAATTAATTTTAGGGAAACGCATTTTATATTCTCATTATATATTCTACAAATACAGTTAACACTTAACTAAGCTTCAACTTACAGGTAAATTTTTTCTTGTGGATTTTTATCCTTAAAATATATTAAGGTAATTGTTTCAATCTTTAGAATTTTCGAACACTATGAGGACACATAACTTTAGTATTAAACATAAAGTATTTCTATTTAAATATGAGTGAGATGAAACACGTTAATAAATAAACATATCCGAACACGCTACCGCCCTACCGTACATAAAAGCAAGTATAGAGTTATTACATCTGACCATCCTTGGTACCAAATAAAAGATTAAGCTATTTCAAACTCATGCACACTCAATGTTACTTGAGTATTTTTCCGACTCTATCCAAGAAAACTGAAACACGTTCAGTATTTTTCAACTTATGGAGCACCGCTTTAAAACCATCAAAGGGGGCACCAAATAATACCAACTTTGTCACCCAGCTTTAAGTTTTTCTTTTCAGTTGACAGTAAACCAATCTCCTTTTTATTTTATTTCAGTTTATCAAATAAATTTTTCGGTACCTGGGCAGGCATTCCACCAAACCGCACAATGCCAGCAACGCCGAAAGCTCAACGAATTGGTACCCATTTGTCGGTTTCTTTATTTAGAAAAATAAAACGGTAACGTGAGAGAAAAAATTCAGTCCGTGTAATATTTTTTCTATTACGTTGTCGAGAAGTCAGAACCAGAGGCAAACAGGTTTCATAGTCTTGGCAATACCGGATTTCTTGCACTTTAAACTGAGACTGCGGTTTCGTCACAACTAAATACCATGAACGATTGGAATATAGATTGTCTTGGTTAAAACTCACTATCTATTTCCCCTGAATCATTTGACATAGCCGCTTCAATTTTTAAAAGTGCAATTTCTACTTTAATGTTTTCGTATTCGTCTAACTTTCTCTGTAAGAATCGATATGTGACTTTCGCTTTTTCATCTATTCCCTTGGGGGTGAGAATGTAGCTATACGCGCTTTTGTTAGTATTGTTAAAAAAATTCTGAAACTTTACAAAACCCTTATCAACTAACGCTTTCAAACAGTAGTTAATCTTCCCAAGACTAACCCCCATTTGTTTTGCAATTTCTCGTTGGCTCAATTGCGTGTCGCTTTCGATAAGCTTCAACAACTTATATTTAGTTTCGTCTTGCAAATCAGCAATATTTCCTCGTAATTTTATCTAAAGCATTTGCTTGCGTTCAAGGATTGAACGCAACTAAATATAACATATAAACATCTAAAATTAAATGTATAGAGGTGGGAATATTTGATTAGGTTAAATATTCAAAACAAAACAAATTTATAATTATGTTAGTTCAGTTTTATGTTAAAGGAATACTTGGCTCGTTATCAGCTGTTTTTTTCAAGTTGCTAATAAACCCCAAAACAAACGCACTAAATATACCCAATATCCCACCCAAGATAAATGAAATTATTACAATCGATTTTCGATTTGGCCGAATGGGCTCAATATTAAAAATTGCTTTCTTATCTACAGTGACTGCTTGCAATGCATCTTTTTTAATTTTTATGGCTTGAAGATTTGCTAGTTTTTCTTGCAATTCACGTAAACCAACTATATGAATATCATCTAATTTTCGATTTTTTAATGCATTTATTTCAGCTTGAAGCACTTTTGTACCTTTCATATAACCAGCAATGTTAGTCGTAATTAACAACATCTTTCTTATTTGATCTGGTATCTTATACCCTATATCATTAGATTTAAACTCATTATTAGGTATAAATACATGATCGCGTATACCTAAGCTTTTCGCTAGTTGATAGTCTTCCTGCAAACGATTTATAGTATCGGTATGCTCTTGCCTATAAAAAAATCTTTTATTCTTTATATCTAATGTTAATTTTTTAATTTTATAATCTATTTCCGACTGGATAATATTCACTAACCGATTAATGACAATCTCATTTGCTAATGTTACGTAATCATCTAACCAAACTCCTATTTTATCTTTATGAGTACCCTCCAGAGTGAGGATAATACTACTATCTTTATTATCTTTAACCAATTTCAGAGCACCACTAAACTTTTCGAAATTATTGTAAACTTCTCCAGCAGTCAAGTCTTGCTCTGAGCTGCCGGAAAGTGTTTCATTTAATTTGAATTTATCAAAAAATTCGTGCATCAATCTTCTTGATTGTGCAATATGAATAAAACTTGAGTATATTTTATCAACTTCCACATTTTGAAGATTTTGTAGATTAAAAGACTGAATATGTTCAATGTTAGGTGGAGATATAATAGTTTCTACTTGATATACTCGTTTTGCAGTAAACGCATAATATAGGCCAATACAAACGGCTACAGTCATTATTCCTAATATGAGCTTTTTCCAGCGAAAAAGTAAATTAGCTATATCAACTAAGCTGATTTCATCTTCGTGTCGACGCTCCTTTACAAAGGTTGGAGTGATTAGTACTGGCTGCTCTGAACTCATTAAGTTCCACTATTTATTTTAAAATTTATTATCAATGTTGATTACTATTAACCAGCCGAACCATAACATAACTTATTGATATGTCAATAAACAAGTTCCATACCTTATATTATTTAAATTATAATAAGCCCAAGAGATTTTTCTTGAATTTGATTAATTTTATCTCTTATTCCAGCCGCTTCTTCAAACTCTAGATTCTGCGCGTGCTCATACATCTTCCGTTCGAGTTTTTCAATTTCTTTATTCAATTGTTTGGCTGTCATTACAGAATAGTCTATTGTATCTTCCGCTACTTTTAGCTTGTTCGATGCAATTTTCTTGCCATAAGCCCCTTCCATAATATCTGCGACTGACTTAATTATTGACGCAGGTTTGATGCCATGTTTCAGGTTATGCGCTACCTGTTTTTCACGGCGTCGATCAGTTTCTTCTATGGCGCGTTGCATGGAGCCTGTCATTTTGTCGGCATACAAAATAGCTTTTCCTTCCACATTACGTGCCGCTCGACCAATGGTTTGGATTAGGGAACGTTCTGAGCGTAAAAAGCCTTCTTTATCGGCATCTAAAATGGCCACCAGCGATACTTCGGGTATATCCAGGCCTTCTCTTAATAAGTTTATCCCAACTAAAACATCAAACTTGCCTAAGCGTAAGTCTCGAAGAATTTCTATTCTCTCCATTGTGTCATTATCCGAGTGCATATAACGTACTCGCACGCCATGTCCTGCTAAATAATCGGTTAAGTCTTCTGCCATACGTTTGGTTAAGGTGGTAATTAATACTCTTTCATTCTTTGCTGCCCGTATGGTGATTTCAGATAACACATCATCAACCTGATTTGTTGCCGGACGCACTTCTATTTCAGGATCTATCAGACCTGTCGGCCGAACAACCTGCTCTACCGTTTGCCCTGAATGATCGGCTTCGTAAACAGACGGTGTAGCCGACACAAAAATAGCCTGGGGCATGAGTTTTTCAAATTCAGCGAACTTGAGTGGACGGTTATCCAGAGCGGATGGCAGGCGAAAACCGTATTCAACCAGATTTTCTTTACGTGAGCGATCGCCTTTGTACATCGCCCCAATTTGTGGAACGGAGACATGCGATTCATCGATAACAAGCAAGGCGTTATCAGGTAAATAATCAAAAAATGTAGGAGGTGGATCGCCGGGTTCCCGGCCAGACAGGTAACGCGAATAGTTTTCTATTCCCGAGCAATAGCCCATTTCCAGCATCATTTCGATATCAAACTTGGTGCGTTGCTCAAGGCGCTGCGCTTCAACCAATTTATTATTCTCATATAAAAATTCTAAACGTTCTTTTAGCTCTAGTTTGATGTCATCAACGGCATTGCGAACCGTTTCTTGTGGCATAACATAATGGCTTTTAGGGTAAACCGTTATCCGTGGCACACGATTAATAATTTCCCCGGTTAAGGGGTCAAAAATGCTGAGCTGTTCAATTTCATCATCGAACAATTCAACCCTAACGGCATCTCTTTCTGAGTCGGCCGGGAAAATATCAATCACTTCACCTCTCACCCGATAAGTACCGCGATGCATTTCCACATCATTGCGTTTGTATTGCAGATTCGATAAACGCCTTAGGATTTGGCGTTGCTCAATTTTTTCACCCACTTCAAGGTGCAAAACCATTTTTAAATAGGCTGTCGGATCACCTAAGCCATAGATAGCCGATACGGTTGCAACGGTGATGGTATCAGGTCTTTCCAGTAAGGCCTTGGTCGCCGAAAGTCGCATTTGTTCGATATGCTCATTAATCGAAGCATCTTTATCGATAAAAGTATCCGACGCTGGCACATAGGCTTCTGGCTGATAATAGTCATAGTATGAAACGAAATATTCTACGGCGTTATTCGGAAAAAACTCCTTCATTTCACCATACAGTTGAGCGGCTAAGGTTTTGTTATGCGCCATAATCAGGGTTGGTCGCTGCACTTGTTGAATCACGTTGGCAATGGTGAATGTTTTACCCGAACCGGTAACACCTAATAGCGTTTGACCGGCTTCACCAGCCTTTAAACCTGCTACTAACTGCTCAATGGCTTTGGGTTGGTCACCTGAAGGCAAAAAAGGGGAATTTAATTGAAAAAGATTGCTCATTTGATTTTGTCTGGATAAAGTTTCGAGTATATTACACTCTTTTTGTGATCTTTGGCGTAGGAGTCATTGCTTGATTATTAAATTATCTGATCGTGTTCAACGCGTTAAACCATCCCCTACTTTAGCGGTTACCGCCAGAGCAGCAGAACTAAAAGCCGCCGGCCAGGATATCATTGGTTTAGGCGCAGGTGAGCCGGATTTTGACACCCCCCAACACATTAAAGATGCGGCTATTGAAGCTATACATCAGGGCAAAACCAAATACACTGCGGTCGATGGCACTGCAAGTTTAAAATTGGCCGTTATTAACAAGTTCAATCATGATAACGGGCTGGATTATACTCCGGAGCAAATTCTGGTTTCCTGTGGTGGTAAGCAAAGCTTTTATAATTTAGCCCAGGCCTTATTGAATGAAGGTGACGAAGTTATTATTCCCGCGCCTTACTGGGTATCCTACCCTGATATGGTGTTATTGGCTGATGCGACGCCGGTTATTATAAATACTGATATCAAGCAAAATTTTAAAATTACGCCTGAGCAGCTTGACGCGGCGATTACCCCTAAAACGCGTCTGTTTGTTATTAATAGCCCCTCTAACCCAAGTGGAATGGCTTATTCAGCGGCTGAATTAAAAGCCCTGGCGACGGTATTAAAGAAACATCCTGATGTTCTCATCGCCACCGATGATATGTATGAACATATCCTTTGGTCAGATGAGTCTTTCAGCAACATTGTAATGACCAATCCCGAGCTTTATGACCGTACTATCGTATTAAACGGTGTGTCCAAAGCCTATTCCATGACCGGCTGGCGCATCGGCTACTGTGGTGGCCCGGCTCCACTCATTAAGGCGATGAAAAAGATCCAGTCACAAAGTACTTCTAACCCAACGTCCATTGCTCAAGCAGCGGCAGAGGCTGCCCTCAATGGAAACCAGTCCTGCGTTGCCGTAATGCTTAAAGCTTTTAAACAACGCCACGATATGGTGGTTGAATCACTGAATAAAATTGAAGGCATCCACTGTATAAAAGGCGATGGTACATTCTACGTCTTTGCTGATTTCTCGGGTTTTATGCAACGTTATGCACATATTAACAATGATATTGAGCTTGCCGAATTTATCATTGATAAAACCGGAGTAGCATTAGTGCCTGGCTCAGCATTTGGCAATGAAGGATATATGCGGCTATCCTTTGCCACAAGTGAAGCGAATTTAACCGAGGCAATTAGACGAATTGCCGCACTATAATCAGGTGGTAATTCTCCAGTGTATGAGCCTTTGAAGTAGCAGCTGGTCATTCTCGCGCTAGCGGGAATGACGTCCTAAGTATTTCCCCCTGATAACACTCTTACTATATCGATGTACGTTAATCCCTACATAAAGTGACTGGATCGTCCTACATACATTTTTTTTAATTATCGATATTGTTATTACCTTACACGGATGTGGGGGGATGACATGGATGTCAACACACTACTCAAAAGTGACAATGGTTGTCACTTTTCATTTACTACAAAATGCCAAAATGGTTTTACGCTACTAGAATTACTGGTAACGCTTTCAATTGTAGCGGCTCTTGGCTTTATTTTACCCAGTATTTCAGCAGCACTACTGTATAGCAACAATATTGCCGTTGTGGTGAATAAAATTGCGGGGGATATGTCCTATGCACGTTCAGAGGCGGTATCGCGCGGCCAGAACGTCGAGCTTTGCAAATCACTTAATGGAATCGAGTGTATACGAACCGCACAATGGGAAAGCGGCTGGATGATTTTTGTTGACGAAAACAAAAATCGCAAACGTGAATTAACGGAACAAAGACTAAGATTCCAGCCAGCCATTAACACCGTAAACATTACTTATCGTGGCTCAGCGAGCTCACACTACATCCGTTTTCGCCCGGATGGTGCAACCGGGGTGAATGGTACTTTTGCATTTTGTAGTGATAGTGAAGGCCAGTATAAAAAGGCGCTCATACTGTTTCGTACCGGCCGCTTGAGATTAAGTAATACTCGAACCAAAGGTAAGGCTATTTCGTGTGCTAGTTACCGAAAATAGTCCATTTTACAAAAAAAAGCTGACATTTTTAGCATATCGATATTGACCAAAGTCGCCTCACTCAGTAGTATACGCGACTCAATTCCCCGATAGCTCAGTTGGTAGAGCAAATGACTGTTAATCATTGGGTCCCTGGTTCGAGCCCGGGTCGGGGAGCCAAATTCCTTTCAAAAACAAGTAACTATCTCAATTTATGATAAAACCTCAGGCAGGATGCGTAGAGGTTATATACTACAAAGTTGCCACCTTAGTAAAAATAAGAATTCGTTATACTTAAGTTAACGCACTCTTAATGGCTCTTGTAGTTAGAAGTTGCATACAATTTAGTTAATAATTACTTAAATCTAAATTAGTTAAATATTCTTTGAAAGTACCCTTCAGCTCTTTATGCTTCAGCGCATATTCAACCGTAGCTTGTAAGTAACCCAATTTACTACCGCAGTCATAGCGGGTACCTTTGAATTCATACGCTAACACTTGCTTCTTCTTTAACAACATTGCAATAGCATCTGTTAATTGAATTTCACCACCGGCACCACGCTCTGTTTTTCTTAGCATTTCAAAGATATCTGGTGTTAATATATAGCGCCCTACTACAGCTAATGTTGACGGCGCTTCTTCTGGCGAGGGTTTTTCGATAATACCGTCAATTCGATGCACATTTTTTTCAAGTGGCACCGAGTCGACGATACCGTACTTGTGCGTTTCATCTTCTGCAACTTGTTCAACCCCTAAAACACTCGAACTATAACGCTCATATTGCTCCACCATTTGCGATAAACAAGAGCGATCACCTCCATCGATTAAATCATCTGCGAGGATAACAGCAAAGGGTTCGTGCTCAACAGCAGGTAATGCGCATAATACGGCATGACCTAATCCAAGAGCTTCAGATTGGCGTATATACACGCACGACACATGGCTTGGTAATATACTTTGAATCATATTCAACATTTCTGTTTTTTGTTTAGCTTCTAATTCAGCCTCAAGCTCATAGGCTTTGTCAAAATGATCCATAATAGAATTTTTGGTTCGACCCGTAACAAATATCATTTGATCCATGCCGGCAGCAATCGCTTCTTCAACCGCATATTGAATCAGTGGTTTATCAACCACCGGAAGCATCTCCTTAGGACTTGCTTTGGTGGCGGGTAAGAAGCGCGTGCCTAATCCGGCAACAGGAAAAACAACTTTTCTAATTTTTTTCATTGTAAATTTCGACCCATTTTATAATTAAGTTGACAATATTTACAAAGTGTAACAAAAAAGGGCGCATTATTGCGCCCTTTTTTGCTTGAGAGATAAACTTTAATATAAATGTAATAACATTATTTTCCCTTAACCATAACGAGAGAAATATTCGCCCGGTTTTTTTCAACTGTTTTAAAGCCGATGCCTTTTACTTTGGCTAAACTCTCAAGTGTTTTAAAATTACCATGCTTTTTTCGGTATAAAACTATCGTTTCGGCTTTTTTCAAACCAACACCTTTTAAATTTTTAGAAATCTCTTGCGCATTGGCGGTATTAATATTAACCGGTTCTGCAAAAGCAAGTGTTGAAAATACGAATAAGACGACAAGCGATACTATTTGAAATGATTTTTTCATTATTAAATTCCTTTTATTTGTTTAAAGTAAACTTCCATTTGCTCAACTGAGCGCAATAGATAATACATAAACTAAATGAAAATTTCTGTAGGGATTTCTTTATTTTTATGTAGGGATTAGATTACAAATTAGTTTCATAATCATAATACAAGTTCGTCAGCAATAACTGTTTTTATATCTCTTATGTGATATCTATATTAATTAACGGTAATATACTTTATAAATATCAGTCTATCTCGGTTAAAATCGCTTCTAATGTTTTTATAGGTGAATCTGACTGTGTAATTGGACGCCCGATAACCAAGTAACTTGAACCTGCATTAATTGCATCACTGGGTGTCATAACCCGTTTCTGATCACTGCTTTCATTTCCTTTAGGACGAATACCCGGTGTTACAAGTAAAAAATCATTACCTAAATTTTCTCGTAACATAGCAACTTCTTTAGCAGAACAAACAACCCCGTCCAGGCCTGAATCATTTGCCAAAGTTGCTAAATTCAGCACTTGCTCTTTCACGTCTGTTTGGATACCAATTTCAATAAGATCTTCCTGTCCCATGCTAGTAAGAATAGTGACTGCAATGAGTTTTGTAGGTGAATGGCTTACACCTTCTTTAGCCGCTTGCATCATCGTTTTACCGCCTAAGGCATGTACATTTACCATCCATACACCTAGATCGGCGGCTGCATGACAAGCTTTCATTACAGTATTTGGGATATCATGGAATTTTAGATCTAAAAAAACATCAAAGCCTTTGCCTACTACTTTTTCAACAAATTGAGGACCCGCAGTCGTAAATAGCTCTTTTCCAATTTTAAGCTTGCATAATTCTGGCGTAACTTTATTAACAAAATTAGTCGCTTGCTCTTCATTTGAGTAGTCAAGCGCGACTATAATTTTTGAACCTGGATTAGTCTCTTGGTATTCATTGGACATTAGTTAATCACCTTCTACACCTTGGATTGGTTTTATAGTGCCCCACTTTTTACAACTAGGGCATTGCCAATGTAAGGTGAAACCACTAAAGCCACAAATGTGGCAACTGTATTTAGATTTGTTTTTAAGTAACTGAGTCGTTACATCTTTAAGGACTAATAATTTGTCTTTAACTGATGGAGTAGACTGCTCTAAATTCAACTCGATTAACTTATTCATCCCGCGCACTGAGGGTTTAATTTTTAAATGTTCGGTTATAAAATCTGCTGATGCAACTTCACTCTGATTTTTTTTAATAATCTCAGCCATTTTAAGCATAATAGTAATACTGTCATTGCGTTCAATTACTTTTTGCAAATACTCATACATATCTTGAGACTGCCCTTGCGCTTCATAACATTCTTGCAATGGTTTGATTATCTCTGGAAGATAATCAGCATCTTGGGTTTCTATACGTCGATACGCTTTAACAGCCGCTTTAAAATCACCTAACTGCTTATTAATATCCCCTTCCAGCATACTAATACGCGGGCAGTTACGATCTTCAGATTCTGCACGCTTAAGTATCTTCAATGCTTTGGAAGTTTCGCCTTGTTTTAGAAAATTCTCAGCTTGTTCACAGTAGTAATGCGCAATTAATGTACTTAGTTTTGTATTGGTTTTAAATTCAAAACGTCGAGCCGTCTCAATCGCTTTCACCCAGTCTTTTTCTTGCTGGTAAATATCAATAAGTTGACGTAAAGCTGACTCTGTATGGGGAACACTATCGATTAATTCGGTAAACAGAGTTTCAGCGCGGTCAAACAGTCCTGCGCGCATATAATCCTGGCCAAGGTCATAGAGCGCCTCGGCACGTTGTTCCTGATTAAGTGTAGGTCTAGCAATTAAGTTCTGATGAATGCGGATTGCGCGATCTACTTCCCCGCGTCTTCTAAACAAGCTCCCTAGGGCCAGGTGTGTTTCTACTGTGTCTGTATTGACTTCGAGTAATTGTATAAATATTTCAATCGCTTTATCAGGTTGTTCATTGAGTAAGAAATTTAAGCCTTTTAAATAATCAGATGGGATACCCAAACCTGACGAACCAATTTTGTTTTTATTGACC
>Ga0316206_1000214_pt1 | contig 105992 bp, 95 predicted proteins | sample 6monthpyrite_MG_FD_204942 | JGI IMG/M metagenome (GOLD analysis project Ga0316206, IMG submission 204942) | Microbial mat bacterial communities from mineral coupon in-situ incubated in ocean water Damariscotta River, Maine, United States -... | ecosystem: Environmental > Aquatic > Marine >...
ATTCAGACTTGTATAAGTTTCAGACTAAAAAATCAGTAAAAGGAGTTAAGTAAACCATCGTCGCTTAAGGTTACTTTTCGTAATTTTTTTACGAAAAAACTGCTGAATTTAACTCCGCGGTTGACACCTTAAAGAAAGAATTATCTTAAAAACCTACCGTACTATGTTTGCTGACTCATCCACGGCTTACTTCATTGTATTTCGTAAGCTTTCGCAGTGAGTAGTAAATATGATATAATAATACTATTCTATATAAAGGGGAAGAAGCTGTGATTAATCGAGATGAAATACTTAATATTCTTAAAAAATATAAAGAAAATAATCTTAATAAGTATGACATTATTGAACTTGGTTTATTTGGTTCTGTAGCAAGAAATCAAGCTTCTGAAATAAGTGATGTTGATATTTGTATTAAAACAAAAACTCCTGATATGTTCGCACTAGTTCATATAAAAGAAGAACTTCAAAAACTTTTATCTAATTCTATCGACATAGTAAGAATAAGAGATAGAATGAATCCTTATTTAAAAAGTAGAATTGAAAAAGAAGCAATATATGTATGATAAGTCTCTAGTAACAGAGATATTGATACAAATATTAAATGCCTCAAAAACAGTAGCTCAAAGATTTGAGATTGTTGATAGTATAGATTATTTTATGGATACTCCAGAGGGTCTAGAAAAACTTGATAGTATTTGTATGCAATTAATCGCTATCGGAGAAAGTTTAAAAAATATTGATAAGATTACTAACAAAAAACTATTAGAGAAATACCCACAAGTTGACTGGAAAGGTGCAAAAGGAATTAGAGATATTATATCTCATCATTATTTTGATTTAGACGCAGAAGAGATTTATTTTGTATGTGATACTAAACTTGATGGACTTATAAAAACTATCGAAATTATGTTAAAAGATTTAAAATGAAAATTAGGCGGACTTTTAGCGGACTTGGTGCTTTTTTTACGAAGATAAAAATCACTCAAAATAATGCACTACAGGACAGGAGAGCAAGTTTATGTTACCAAAATACTCAGAATTTGTCATACAGTAGATGATAGGCATAGACCTTATTAAAACTTCTCGTATGAATCGTTTAATAAAGCGATTTGGAGAGAAGGCTCTTCGTAGATTTCTATCAGACAGTGAAATAAGCCTTGTTAAAGATTATAAAACAGCTTCTGGTTTTTGGGCGGCGAAAGAGGCTTGTTCAAAGGCTCTTGGTGTTGGTATTGGTTCAGAGTGTAGTTTCTATGACATTCTTATCTATAAAACAGAGCGTGGTGCACCAAAACTGCAACTATCCACAAAACTTCTAAATAATTTCAATATTTCAGACACTAGCCTCTCTATAACTCATGATGGAGAGTATGCAATAGCTGTAGTAGCCATAGAGTCAGCCACCACCAACAAAATCAAGTAGCTCCAATTTATCTCCATCATCAAGTTTATGATTACCCCAGTCATCTTGCTTAACAATTTTCATATTAACTGCTGCCGCCATCACCTTACCGGTTAATTCCAGTTTTTCAAGTACCTTTTCTAAAGTTGCATTTTCATTAAATTCTTTTGTCTCACCATTTATTATAAGTTTCATGTTTTCTCTTTTTAGTGGAATAATATCTTATTTTATTGAATTTATAACCAATAAATAGATATAATCTTCATAAATAAAATATATATAAAGTGATTATTATGCTAAATTCCAAAAAATTACTAACATATACTAAGAAATTGTCAATTCTTTTTGTTGAAGACCATGATGACTTAAGAGAGAATACAACAGAGATACTCAAAGCATTCTTTCATAATGTAGATGGTGCTGCAAACGGTGAAGAGGCTATAAGAAAATATAAAGAATTTTATGAAAAAGAGTCCCATTATTATCATATTATTCTATCTGATATACAGATGCATCGCCTTAACGGAATTGAATTAGTAGAAAATATTTACAATATAAACCCCAAACAAATTGTAATTATGGTATCAGCGCATGATGACTCTAAATATCTATTGCCTCTGATTAATTTAGGAATAGAACAATTTATAAAAAAACCAATAGATTATCAGGACTTGCTAAAAGTACTGCTAAATGCATCTAAAAAGGTAACACTATCTAACTCGCAAAATATACAGCATGATAGAGTCTCATTAATAAAGTTAAACACTTCATCTACTTTTAACAAAGAGACTAATATACTCACAAGTAACAATGCAATGATAACTTTAACTAAGTATGAGATAATATTTTTGCAACTGCTAACTGATAACATTGGAAAGATATACTCAAATGAAGATATTACTGATTACTATAATTCATTAAATGAAAGTCTAGACATTGTAAACATAAGAAAATTGGTATCAAAACTTAGAAAAAAGATGCTAGAGAAATGTATAGAGAGTGTCTATGGAATCGGGTATAGAATAATACCCCATTTTGAACATTAAGCTTCTTATTTCACTATAAGAACTTACCTCTCTTTATTTACACATACCAGTATAACTTACAAATATTTCTGCATTACACTCACTTTAATATACTCAATATAAGACTAATTGTATATAAACAGCGAAAAACAAAAATAACAACTGATACTATTATTATTAAATAAAATCCGTTATTTTGTTTTCATTTTCTATTTTTAAGAAATCTATAATTCAATAAGAGTATCATTTAAGCTAGTATTACAAATTAAGAGTGGAGGCGGATCTTGTTTACTTTTAATACACTTAAAGAAATCCCGCTACATATTACTAAAAATGTATCTAACAATGCCTTTTTGAACTACCTTAAAGATGGGCAGTGGTACAACATAAGTGAATATGAGTTTGTACAAAACGTTTATAAATTATCACATGCTTTTAAGATGGCAGGAGTCGACAAAGGCACTACCGTAGCAATAGTGTCTAACTCTTCGCCCTATTGGCTTATTGTTGATTATGCGCTTCAAGACATAGGTGCTATTAGTGTTCCTATATTTGCAAATATTGCTAAAGAAAATTTTACATACGAACTTAAAGATGCAGATATTAAGTATATTTATATAGCATCACAGGAGAGATATGAACAGATAAAAGAGTATATTGACTCACTAAAGTTAGTCATCACACATAATGTAAAATGTGATAACGACAATAGTATAGATTTTGATTCATTTACAGATATACCTGCACAAAAAAGTGATAATATAGTTGATGAAAATGATATAGCCACAATTATATATACAAGCGGTTCAACCGGTGTTCCAAAAGGAGTTGAGCTTACACATAAAAATATTGTTTCACAGATAAAAGAGACTTCAAGACAGTTTCCTCTTTTAGAAGATGATATTGCTCTGAGTTTTTTGCCATTAGCTCATATATTTGAGAGAATGGTAATGAGTTACTATCTTACATGCGGGATTAGTATATACTTTACAGACGATGTTAAAAATGTAGGTAATCTTATAAAAGATGTAAAACCATCTATTATGACTGCTGTTCCGAGACTACTTGATAAAATATATGTCAAAATGCATGACAAGATAAGAACTGCTCCTCTATTTAAAAGAGTAATCGCAGGTTTGGCATTTAGCGAGGCAGACAATAAAAATCTAGATGCTACAACTATACTAACCCCCTTATTTAAAAAACTTGTTTATCCAAAACTGCTAGAAGCCCTTGGTGGGAATATTCGTTTTGTTATTTGCGGGGGTGCTCCGCTTAGCACTAAAGTTGAAAGATTTTTCACAAATATCGGTTTAGAGATTTATCAAGGCTATGGGCTTACTGAAACATCCCCAGTAGTTTGTGCAAACTCACCCGTAAATAAAAAGCCTTTTACCTGTGGAAAAGCATTTGGCAATGCAGAGGTTAAAATAGCCAAGGATTCAGAGCTCTACACAAGAGGTCCATATTTGATGCGCGGTTATCACAAAGAGATAAAAAGGACTAATGAGGCTATAGATAAAAATGGTTGGTTTCATACCGGAGATTTAGCATCAATAGACGAAGACGGTTTTATCACTATTAATGGGCGTAAAAAAGAGCTTTTTAAAACATCTAACGGAAAATATATATCCGCAATACACATAGAACAGTTGTTGACTCAAAATAGATGGTGTGACTATGCTGTAGTTGTGGCTGATAATAAGCCATACGTAAGTGCCTTTATATTTTTAGATTCCATATCTATAAAAGAGTATGCCAGTTTAAAACATCTGGATTATGAAGATATACCTACTCTATACAACTCAAAACCTGTGCAAAAATTAGTAAAACAACTAATAAACAGGGCGAACAGACATCTAAACCATGAAGAAAAAGTAAGAAAACACTATATTGTAAGCGAAGAAGCAACAATTGACAACCATATATTAACCCCATCTATGAAGGTCTCACGTGAGGCAGTATATAAAAAATATGAAGATGTTATAAAATCACTATATGGAGAATTATTATGAAAGAAAGAGTAGCAATTATAGATGGACTTAGAACACCGATAGCAAAAGCTTCCGGAAAGTTAAAGGGGCTACAGGCCGAATCACTCGGTTCATTTATACTATCAGAGTTAGCGCTAAGAGTCGGTTTGGATTATGATATGTATGATGAAATTATTATTGGTAATGTGTCACAACCGGCTCATGCTGCCAATATAGCAAGAGTTATAGCACTCAAGGCAGGATTTAGCGAAAAAATTCCAGCCTACACTGTTCATAGAAACTGTGCATCAGGTATGCAGGCAATAACTAGTTCAACCGAGAAAATATTGGCCGGTCGTGGAGATATCTATCTAGCTGGCGGAGTAGAGTCTATGAGTAATATTCCACTATTATATAACAGTAAGATGTCTGCCCTTTTTGAAGATATATTCCGTTCAAAATCTCCTATAGACAAACTAAAAGCACTTACTTCTTTTACTCCTTCACACTTAAAACCGATAATTGGACTGATGGAAGGTTTAACAGATCCCCTAAGCGGGTTAATGATGGGTTCAACTGCTGAAATATTAGCTCAAGACTTTGGCATAAGCAGAAAAGAGCAAGATGAATTTGCCCTGCTCTCACACCAAAAAGCACAGAGTGCGCAAAAAAATAGAATATTTGAGCAGGAGATAGCACCTATTGTTTATGATCCTTTAAAAGGCTTGGTAATGAGTGATGATGATGGAATCCGATATGGTCAAAATATAGAGGCTCTCACAAAACTAAGACCATTCTTTGATAAAAAGAACGGGACAGTTACAGCCGGTAATTCATCTCAAGTATCAGATGCTGCGGCAGCTGTAGTTTTAATGAGTGAGAGTAAGGCTAAAGCAATGGGCTTAAAGCCTCTTGGGTATTTAAAAGAATTTACCTATGCCGGACTTGATCCGGCAAGAATGGGACTGGGACCGGCATATTCAACTGCAAAAATCTTAAAAATGACTAAAATGAAAATGAGTGATTTTGAGCTCATTGAGTTAAATGAGGCTTTTGCTTCACAAGTTTTAGCAAATCTAGCTGCTTTTGAGTCTAAAAAATATGCAAACTTACATCTAAATCGAGGTGCAGCATTGGGAGCTATTGATACTAATATTTTAAATGTAAACGGGGGAGCTATTGCGCTTGGTCATCCGGTTGGGATGACAGGGACTCGTTTGGTTATACATACTTTAAAAGAGTTACGCCGTCAGAATAAAAATATTGGCTTAGCGACACTCTGTATTGGTGGCGGACAGGGTGCATCTATGATACTGGAGGTAGAATAATGAGTGCTTTTACTTTAAAAATAGAGAATAAAATTGCAACCTTAATGTTTGATATGCCAGATAGTAACGTAAATCTTCTATCAATAAAAGTCATGAAAGAACTTGAACTTATTTTAGATGAACTAAAAGATTCAAATAAAATAGATGTACTTCTTTTTAAAAGTGCAAAAAAAGATGTTTTCATAGCAGGTGCAGATATTTCCGAAATAGAATCACTTAATGACAAAGAGAAATCTTATGAGCTTGTCAGAAATGGACAAATAATATTATCTAAGATAGCTCTGCTTCCCTTTTTCACTATTGCCGTCATAGATGGTGCTTGTTTAGGCGGTGGTTTTGAACTGGCACTAAATTGTAATTACCGCATAGCTACACAAAATGACAAAACAAAGATTGGTCTGCCGGAGGTCAACCTAGGAGTTCTTCCAGGTTTTGGCGGAACTCAAAACTTAAAATATTTAATTGGTAAACAAAAATCTTTAGAGTTAATCTTGGGTGCTAAAATTATTAATGGCAAAAAGGCGCAGAGACTTAAAATGGTTGATGCCTGTGTGCCTAACGGTTATCTTGATTTTAAACTCGATAGTTTTATAATGGCTATTTTAGACTCTAAAGAACGTGCAAAAATAGATGCTAAGCGTTACAAAGAAAATCTATTGGAACGTTTTGCTCCGGCTCTTATCTACCATTTTGCTTTTAAAGAGGTAATTAAAAGGACTAATGGAAACTACCCTGCTCCACTGGAGGTAATTGAACTATTCAAGCAAACAGATAAACTGCCGATTAATGAAGCTCTCTCTCTGGAGGCCTATGCTTTTGCAAGACTTTGCGTAACAGAAGTCTCAAAGAATCTGATATCTCTGTTTTATGCTTCTGAAAAATTAAAGCATGATAAGTTTGTTGATAAAACTATTGAGCCTCTTGAGATAAATAGCACTTCTGTTATAGGTTCCGGAACTATGGGCGGTGGTATTGTTTGGTTATTCAGCAAAATAGATAAGGCAGTCAGGTTAAAAGCAAGAAGCTATGATTCTGTTGCTTCATCATTTAAATCAATTAGCTCTGCCTATAAAGCCATTGTCAAAAGAAGAAGATTAACCCAAAGAGAGGTAGATTTAAAGATGGGTCACATCAGCTACACCACTCAATATAATGGTTTTAATAACATCGACCTAGTAATTGAAGCTGTAGTTGAAAATGAGGATACCAAAAAAAGTGTGTATAAAGATCTAGAAGCTGTAGTAAGAGATAACTGCATAATTGCCTCCAATACCTCATCCTTATCTATCTCGATGCTTGGTGAAGATATGGATAAGCCGGAGAGATTTATAGGAATGCACTTTTTTAATCCGGTTCCAAGAATGCCACTTGTTGAAATAATAGCAGGTAAAAAAACTTCAGATGAGACAATTGCTACAGTAGTAAAACTCGCTCGAGACGCTGGAAAAACTGCAATCTTAGTTGGAGACTGTGCCGGATTTTTAGTAAATCGGATCTTATTGCCCTATATAAATGAGTGTGCAAGACTTTTTGAAGAAGGTGGTGGTATAGAGCAGATTGACAAAACTATTGAGGAGTTTGGCATGCCTATGGGACCATTCACCTTAGCGGATGAAGTTGGATTAGATGTGGGATATAAAGTCTCAAAAGTATTAGAAGATGCTTATGGAGAGAGAATGCAGGTGGCTCCAATATTGCAAAAAATGCTAGATATGAATCTATTGGGTAAGAAAAATAAACAAGGTTTTTATATTCATGAGTCAAAAGAAAAGAGTGTCAACGAACAGCTTAATTCAATGCACTATCATAATAGAGAGTTTGAAAAATCTGAAATCATAGATAGAGCTATACTGGTAATGATAAATGAAGCAGCAAGAGCCTTAGAGGAGAGTATAGTAAAAGATGCTTCTCAACTGGATATGGCGATGATTATGGGTACAGGTTTTCCACCGTTTAGAGGTGGTCTACTAAAATATGCCGACTCTCTTGGAATAGAGAAAGTTTACCTCTCCCTATTGCATCTTCAGGAGAAATGTGGAGACAGGTTTGAGCCGGCAGAACTAATAAAAAGTATGGCTCACAATAAAGAAAGTTTTTACAAAGGATAGATAATGGAAATATATGTAACTTTTGGTTTGATTTTTGGCTTGCTCGTATCTTGGTATCGGGGTATGTCTCTTTGGTTAATATCTGCTTTTATAGCCGGTCTAATAACTATCTGTTTCTCAACAACAACTCTGTTTTGGATAATTTATATACCATTAAATCTTATATTATTACTACCTTCAATAAGAAGAGTTGCTATCTCTGCTCCCTTAGTCTCTTTAATAAAAAAACTTAAACTAATGCCAACTATTTCTCAAACTGAAAAGATTGCTCTTAGAGCCGGGGACGTATGGATAGATGGAGATTTTTTCTCTGGTTCACCAGATTTTAAAAAGATACTAAATGAGCCATACCCGGTATTAACAAAAGAGGAGAAAGAGTTTTTAAATACAAAAGTAGACGAGGTTTGTAGTATCACAAATGATTATGAAGTATTTGCACAAAGAGATTTGTCCCCTGATGTATGGCAGTATTTAAAAGAGAATAGATTTTTTGGAATGATAATCCCAAAAGAACATGGCGGACTTGGGTTCTCAGCTCTGGCTCACTCTGCAGTTGTACAAAAACTGGCCTCACACTCACAAGCTTTGGCAATAACAACTATGGTGCCTAATTCACTTGGACCTGCTGAATTAATTTTACATTTTGGTACAGATACTCAAAAAGAGTATTTTTTACCACGTTTAGCTGATGGCAGAGAACTTCCCTGCTTTGCACTCACAGAACCATTAGCAGGAAGTGATGCAACCGCTATAAGCTCAAGTGGCGAAGTCTTTAAAGAGAATGAAGAGATATTTATACGATTAAATTTTAATAAACGATATATTACCTTAGGCTCAGTAGCTACAGTTATCGGTCTTGCATTTGTTTTAAATGATCCAGATGAAATTCTTAAAAAAGGTAAAATTTTAGGTATCACCTGTGCATTAGTTGATTCTAAACTTGATGGTGTAGTTCAAGGGCAAAGACATGATCCGCTTGGTGTACCGTTTATTAACTCACCCATTAGCGGAAAAGATGTTGTAATAAGCATTAATGATGTCATTGGCGGTTTGAATGGAGTATCAAAAGGCTGGTTAATGCTTATGGAGTCACTATCTGTCGGTCGTGGAATATCTCTTCCGGCAACAAGCAGTGGCGGCATTAAACTCTCTGCTGCAGTAGCCGGTTCATACTCTAGTATAAGAGAGCAGTTTGGTCTATCAGTATCTAAATTTGAAGGTGTAGAAGAGGTGTTGGCAAGATTGGCTGCAAATGCATACATGTTAGATGCAGCAAGAATTTTCACCTTAGGTGCTATTGACTCCGGAAAAAAACCTGCAGTTATTAATGCTGTCATGAAATACCACTCAACAGAGATGTTTAGAGACTCTATAAATGATGCTATGGATATCATCGGTGGTGCCGGAATCTCTTTGGGAAACAATAATCTGCTGGGTCATGCTTATATGGGAGCACCAATAGCTATTACTGTTGAAGGTGCTAATATTATGACTAGAACTCTTATACAGTTCGGTCAAGGAGTGATTCGATGTCATCCTTTTGCATACAGAGAGATTACAGCACTAGAAGATAGCGATATAGAAGCGTTTGACAAGGCATTCTTCGGTCATGTTGGATTTACTATTAAGAATATGCTTAAGATGACTCTACTTAGTCTAAGCAGAGGGTATTTATATACCCCTGTCTCAAAAGGTGCAGGAGCATACTACGAAAGAAAACTTGCTTGGAGCAGCATCACTTTCGCATTTTTAACTGACTTTATTATGGGCTATTATGGCGGAAGTTTAAAACAAAAAGAGAAAATCACAGCCCGTTTTGGAGACATCTTATCTGCCATGTATCTGCTAAGTGCAACACTTCGCAGATATAAAGCCGACAAGGACAAGGCAGATGACGACTTTATAAAATATATTGGTGATGAACAGCTTAGAATTATTCAAAATGCCTACAGTGAGATTTCAGCCAACCTTTTTGACAACCCTCTGATGAAACTGCTGTTTAAGCCCTTTAAACTCTACATGTCACTCAATTCAATGAGCCGTGATGTGAACGATAAACTATCCAAAAAACTGGCTCATACTATTAGTGTTAATGGTGAGGTGAGAGATAAACTAATTGATGGTATTTATCATTCACAAGCTTATACAGCTATACAAGATGCTCTCAAATTACATGAACTCTCACAACCCATTGTCAAAAAAATCAAAAAAGCTATAAGAAGTAAAAAATTAGCTAAGAAGAGTATATCTTTGCTATTTGATGACGCTCTTGAAGCGGGTATAATAAATGAGGATGAAAAAAATATTTTAATTAAGGCAAAAGAGGCGAAAGAGCAAGCGGTTCAGGTAGATGGCTTTAAAATAGATGATTACTTAAATAGAAAACTATAAGGTAAAAAGATGAAAGATAGTCTTTATGATGCTTCACATGTAGTATTTGCACTTGTAGAGAAAGCTATGGCAAACTCTATCACTTTTAGCGGAGAGGAGAATCTAGATAAAAATTTTCCAATACTTTTTGTAGCAAATCACTTTACTAGAATAGAAACCTTTTTGATTCCTTATGTGCTATATAAGAAATTAGACTTCAAGGTACGTTCACTTGCTGACTATTCAATTTTTGAAGGGGTTCTAGGTGAGTACATGTCAGCCGTTGGTTCAATATCTACAAAAGATGAACATAGAGATGAAAAAATATTAGGCGACCTTATAACAGGTCGAATTGACTGGGTTATTTACCCTGAAGGTTCTATGATAAAAAGTAAAAAAGTTCTACTCTCAGACGAAACTTGTCTAGTAGAAGATTCCAAAGGCATACATAATATATATACAGGTTCAGCAGTTTTAGCTCTTAAAAGCGAAATAGAGAAAACAAGGTATTTTAATGCACAAAACAGTTGTGACGCAGAGACTATTAGGGAGTTTAAAAAGAACTATTTTTTTGAGCAAAAAGATGAACCATCCTATCATAACACAAATATAGTCCCTATGAATATATCTTACTCTCCTGTTAGAACAGGAAAGAATACTCTTTTAGAGTTTGCAGAAAAATACATAGACGCAAAAGAAGAAAAGATAAGTGAAGAGATGGAGATAGAGAGTAATCTGCTACTAAATTCACAGCTGCACATTCACTTTTCAAAAGCCATAGATGTAAAAGACTTTTTACTGAATATAAAAAGACATCTTAATAAAGAGGGCATAGAGTTTGATGATAACAGCATAGTAGAAAAAGCCAGAGTGCCATTAACAAACTTGATGATGAATGAAGTATATAAAAATACACTTATAACATTTGATCATGTTTTTGCTCTTTGTTTGGACTATCTTAATGATTCTATTTTTAGCTTAAAAGAGCTAAAACTACGCATATACCTTGTTGCAAGAGAATTAAAAAATCTAGATACCTACAGACTAGACAAAGCTCTGCATGCAAATCTGTATAGACTTCTAAATGATGAAACTTTTCTGCTATTTGATGATGTCTTTAAACTAAGTTTAGAACAAAATATATTATTCCATGTAGAGAAAGAGTCTTATAGAGTAAATATAGAAAACTTTAAGAATGAGCATACTTTTAACACCATAAGACTCAAGAACATACTTCGCGTTTTAATAAATGAAACTACAATATTGCACGAACTCCATGAAACTGTGAAAAAGCAAATTCAAAAAGCCATAGATTTAGTTAGCAAAGAGGTCTTTTACATCATATATAATCGTGATACAAAAGAGTTTAAATATGATTACAACAAATACTATTCAGTCTTTGACTCTAAGCCAAAAGAGGTAGGAAAACCCTTTATACTGTATGACAAAGATAATACTATTGGGTGCGTTGTATCTCACGGATACAAAGCTGCACCAAAAGAGATAGAACCCCTTGCAAAATACCTTTTTGAACACGGTATCAACGTTTATGCCGTTAGACTTAAAGGTCATGGAACAATGCCTGAAGACCTAAGAGACTCCAGTTATAAAGAGTGGTATAACTCATTTGATGTTGGCTATTCATCACTCTCTTGTGTAAGCAAGAAGCTCTATTTATGTGGCTTTTCTACCGGTGGTTTGCTTTCACTGCTAAAAGCATCAAATGTCCAGCATAAAATAGATGGTATTATCTGTATCAACAGTGCACTCTCTCTGCAAGATATTCGTGTGAAATATATAGTACCGACCATTAATGTTTTAAACAACTTTTTATCAATTTTCAATGCTGACATAGACACATATGAAGATGAGCCTGAACACCCTGAAATAAACTATAAAATGCATTACCTAAGCTCAATAGGAGAGCTAAAAAAGTTAATAGATTTGGTTAATGAAAGACTTCCTTATATAACAGAGCCTACACTAATTATCCAAGCAGACAAAGACCCTGTAGTAAACCCAAAAAGTGCTGATATAATCTATGACAATATCGCATCTGCAGATAAAGAGAGGTATTTTGTCAGTAGTGATAAGCATGTTATAACCTTGGAAAAAAGTGTAAAAAGTAAGATGTTTAAAAAGATTGTCTCATTTATTAAATAAAATACTAATATTACTATTATTGATGAAATATAAACTATTGCCTTGTTTATTTAGATTAAGATTTTCTATGTTATTATGGCTATAAGATAGCCTTTATGGAGGTGTATTATGACAACTGTAACATCATATGGAGCAGCAGGAACAGTGACCGGTTCCTGTCATTTACTAAAAATCGGCCCAATTAAAATAGTTATAGATTGTGGGATGTTCCAGGGAGACGGAGGTAGTGAAAAAAACTACATGCCCTTTGGATTTGAGCCGTCTGATATTGACTACCTTATAGTGACACACGCCCATCTTGATCATATAGGAAGAATACCAAAACTAATAAAAGACGGCTTTAACGGAAAGATTATATCAACACAGCCAACACATGACATAGCAAATATTATGTTAACAGACAGTGCAAAAATCCTAAAAGAAGAGTATCGAACCATTAGAAAAAAAGCTCGACGTCATGGTGATGAAGCTAAAATTGTAGAGCCGCTTTACACAGAAGATCATGTTAAAGAGGTATTCTCAAAAAATTGGCATATTCTACAATACTTTGAAAAGCACAAGTTGCCCAAACATATACATGTCACACTCGGTAATGCCGGCCACATTATGGGAAGTTCTTTTGTGATGATTGATTATAAAGAAGCTAAAACTACAAAACGTATAATCTTCTCTGGAGATATAGGCAGTCCACACAGATTAATTATTGATGCATTAGATAAGGTAGAAGAAGCTGATACTCTTTTTATAGAATCTACCTATGGAGATAGAAATCACAGACCTTTAAAAGAGAGTGTTAAAGAGTTTAAACAAACTGTCATAGATACACTAAATCGAAACGGAAATGTTCTCATACCATCTTTTGCACTTGAGAGAACACAAGAAATATTATGGTTGCTACATAAGATGTTCGAAGAAAACGAGTTACCACAATGCCGTGTTTTTCTAGATAGCCCTTTAGCTATCAAAGCAACAAGAATATATAATAAATATCCTATACATCTGAACGATGAAGTTGAATATGCAACATTAGATGATGGTAACCCTTTTTCTTTTCAAACGCTTGAAACCACTCAAACAAAAGAGGAGTCAATACTTATTAATAAGGTTAAAGAGCGTTCTATTATTATAGCTGGAAGTGGAATGTGTAATGGAGGACGTATTATGCACCATTTAAAACACCGCCTTTGGAATAAACTAAACACAGTTATATTTGTTGGTTTTCAGGTTAGGGGAACTCTGGGACGTAGCATCATTGATGGTGATGAATATGTAAAAATATACGGGGAGGACATTGTTGTAAAAGCTCAAATACAGACTATTAACGGCTTTTCAGCTCATGCAGACCAAAATGATTTGATAGAGTGGATTAGTAACTTTAAGAATCTAAAAGAACTATACTTGATTCATGGAGAAATTGAAAAAATGAATATTTTTAATCGAGTTATAAAAGATAAATTAAATCGTGATGCCAATATAATGGAATATGGAGTCTCAGTTGAACTATAGATGATTGGTGTCTTAAACTTTAGAAGCCTTATATTATGAAGGGAGTTAAAAATGAAAATTTTAGCATTATCAGGTTCTTTAAGAAAAAACTCATATAACACTTCAATCATAAAGTTTTTAGCATCATTAAGTACAGATGTAGAAATTTATGACGGTATTAGTCAACTGCCTTTTTTCAACCCCGATATAGACAACTCTACTTTAGAAAATGACACTTCACCAGTAGCCGTTCAAGAGTTTAGAAAAGCTGTCTCTGAGGCTGATGCTATCATCATTTCTACACCAGAATATGCCTTTGAGATTCCGGGTGTTTTAAAAAATGCCTTAGATTGGTTAGTATCTAGTGCTGATATTATTGATAAAAACGTAGTAATTATAAGTGCTTCAACTTCTGATATGGGTGGAGATAAAGCAAATTCGGTATTATGTGGACTTGTCAAAGTTTTAACCGGCAATATAGTTAATACAACGCTAATAGTAGGCAGAGTCAATAAAAAGATTGATACGGTGGGTCAAATTAACGATAAAAAATTGATAAATGATTTGAAAAATCTACTAGATAGACTAACAAAGAATTATAATAGAGCATAAAATATTAAAGACCTTTACAATTGGAGTAGTAAGTAACCGTAGCAGGCCAATCTGAGAAGATTCCTTTGATTCCTACATCTTTAGCAAGAACATCCAGTATCTCATAAGTATCGCCATCATTATTGATTGCATTTGTAACTGTTTGATAATACCAGCCGCCGCCTGTTTTTAATAGACCTGAACGCTCTAACGTCCATGTTATAACATTTAATCCTGCTTCTTTCGCTTCTTTAGCATAAGCAGATGGTACTATCTTGTTATTAGCATCAAGTTTGACTAATACCCACATTGGCGGTGCAACATAATTAACTCCATCTGCTTTTATTTGGCTCATGCTTCTAGTTCCCCAAGTTGAAGAATCATCAGAATTAAAACCTTTAAAATTAGCCACATCATCTGCTGTTTCTCCATAAGCACGGCCATCAAGATAAACTGCCTGAGCACCAAAAGCCGCATGATTATTGACCCAATATAGAATATCACTGTAGTTAAATGATTGTGCAAATACGTTTTTAGCTGAGACACCTGCCTCAACGTACTCTTGTATCATTTTTGAAGCGTATTTTTCTTGGGTAAAAGTGCCCTTATAAGGCATAGTAACACTAGGACTTTTAAGCTCCGGCGTCATTTTCACATTTAACTTTTTAAATAGTTCTATACTCTCTTTATGGGTCATAAGTGTTCCCGAAGCACTATAGAGGTCTGTTCTCCAGTCGGGAGTAGAAGCCATATACTCTTCAGCAGTTCTAGCATTTGGGTTACCGGCGTCCATTTTCCCTTTTAAAGTTTTAAACTCTGCCAAAGTAATATCACTTGTACAACATTTTACATTTTCAAATGGTTTTGAACTCGTAAAATCTGCTTTAACAAAACACTTGTCAGCCAGTGCCGTTGCTAGAATATTAGTAGTTTTATGTAAATCACACTGAGAATGACGACATACCAACTCTTCATCTTTTGTAAATGTAACATCACACTCTATGATTCCGGCACCCATACGTGCCCCAGCCATGTAAGACTCTCTAGTATGCTCAGGAAACTGCATCGAGGCACCACGATGCCCCATAGAAAAATCACTCTTTACTACCCTCTTATTTTTACAAGCTTCAAGTTCATTTTTTAGAGCACTCTCTTGCATTGAGTCAACAAGGAAAAAAGGACGAGGTCCTAACTGCACATTTACAGTTTGTGCAACAGAAGAAGCCAAAGTATTTTTATTAATATTACTACAACCGGTAAAGATACTTAACATAACTAATAGACTTAAAATTAAGTTCATACTCTCTCCATATAAAATGTTTGGAACTATGATTCCTTAAATTGTATTGTAAACTACAATAATTACACTATAGCCTCAAAAGAGAGTCTTTTTGGAGACACTTAAATAGGTACAACAAAATATATATTATGAGCTATTACTAATCTTGTCTAATTTTTACTAAAAAGTGAGATATTTATGATATCGCCATATTTGAAACTTGTAGCTATTTACAATTTCTTTTTTTTAATATACAATAAGTATTAAATTAAATACTTAAAAAGGTACTAAAATGCAACCCATATTATCAAACTATACAGCTAGTATAACAGAACTCAAAAAATCTCCAAGTGAGCTTTTAAAAAATGCAGGGAGTGAACCTATAGCTATTTTAAACCACAATATACCATCTGCTTATTTAGTTCCGGCAAAAACATATGAAAAGTTAATAGATATGCTTGATGAATTAATGCTACTAAAAGACGTTAAAGATAGGCTAAATGATGATTTTACACCTATTGAAGTATCTTTAAATGAGCTATAAACTATCCTTTCATCCAAAAGCATTAAAGGAATGGAAAAAGCTTGATGTTTCTATCAATGAACAATTCAAAAAGAAACTAGCAGAAAGATTAGAAAGTCCTAAAATTACTCTACGCTGGGGTTAAAAATACTGAAAAAAAATGGACTATGCCTATAAGAAACTGGAGTTTAACAATCTCTCAGCTCAATATCCATTTTAAGGAGAGGTTGAAAGATGCTTTAGATTTGGTATAATTTTAGAAGAAAGTAGGTGTTGAGAATTTATTACACTCCCCCTCAGAGCTAGTTATTATTTCATTGTAGTTATATATAAATTATTAAAAGTATCTTTTCCTATTTTAGACTCTATTATTCTAGCTAAATTACCATAGACAATCATACTGTACCTATATTGTATCCAACCTACATAATTAGAAATTGTATGAACCCTTATTAAAGCAGATTTAATACGGTTATTTTTATCATACTCAACTAATGCATTATCTAAGTTCATATATGATGGTTCACTATTAATCTCCAAAGTCATAGGCACTATTTTAGCTATTTTTAAATTCATATTTTGTTTGTAGATTTTTACAATATGTCCACGTTTTTTTGCGATTGCACTATATGTTTGGGCAATTTTATCAGTTGATGCGTCATACGATAATCTATAGTTTGAGATTGCTTCTCCTGCAGAGTTACTTATACTACCAAGTTCTCCAGAAATATACTGTTTAATTACAACTCTATTTGACATATAATTAATTTTATATTTTTTGTCAGTAATATTGTCCATTATTGATTTTGTTATATGGGAATCTGCCGACCCATTCACTGTTTCTAATGGTGTTAGCGGACTAGGTGGTTCTATACATTCACCCATCAAATCTATAACTATACTTGTTAAAAGTAGCACTAAAACTAAACTATTCTTCATATTTATCCTTCTTTATTTGGATAATATACAGCTCAACAATTAAAAATGTTATCTAAGAATATTATATCCTACTTAAGACGTAATTTCAATAGTTATTCAGTACTATCTTTCAAGACCATTATTTTATCATTTTTAACATATGTTACTTTTTTAACATCATAAGTTATGCTAGCAAATAAAAAACTAGAATCATACTCTACAAAATATTGATTCTCACAACATATAAATACTTTATAAGTTTTATCAAATTATTGCACTTTACAATCAGCTAGACTAAATTTGTGTCTATCAAATAGGGGTCATTTCAACATATATATTTTAATTTTTCTATCAATTAAGGAATTGTTTTATCTATTAAAGTGTTGTTTTTTGCTTAATTTTGATAAAATAATCCAATTGTTAAAAATGGATATATTAAAATGAATATAATTAATAAAAATTAATATGAAAAATATAAATAAGTACAATGGATATGATTATAGAATAGCTGAAACAATGGTAGAAGTTTTTTTTAAAAATCATGGTTATTTAGTTCAACAGTATGGTATCGAAAATATGCTAAATGGTTTGGAATTAATAGATACTAATGGAATAAAAAATACAGATGCTAAGGCAGTAATCTCTCAAATAATGACAATGCCAGACTTGGTGATAATGAAGCTTAATGAACATATTATAAAAGAAGTTTATTTGATAGATGTTAAATATAGAACATTTAAAACTTATGATGATTTCAAGGAATCAATTCAAAATGGTGATTTACAAAAACAGGCAGAAAAATATAAAGCCTTATGGAAAGGACAAGTTCATATATTTTTAATTGCAAAAATCAATGATGAAATTTATACTTTTTATGATTCAGTAAATCATATTACAGATACTATGTTTATAAAACCTTTAAGTTTAAAAGAACATGGAAAATGGATTAATAAAACAGTATTAAAAGAATATAACTATAAAGTTAATAGTGTATTTTAAAATTTCGACAATCTGCTTGTCTGTATATTTATATTTCGCATAAAATCTCCTTATTTATTTTATCGGAATTATTATGTTTTAGGTGGTGCAGTTTTTGGGGAGGCTTACAGGGTAAGATGTTTTTACCTTATTTTATTTGTTATTAGAAATTTTTTTGAAAGGTCTGTATTTACGAAGAATAATAGTGGTGGGTTCGCCGTGACTCGAACACGGGACCACTCCGTTATGAGCGGAGGGCTCTAACCAACTGAGCTACGAACCCACTGTTATTAGGGCGGAATTATATTCAATTGTTGCTTATATTTTTCTGATTTGCTATTTATCTTTAACTTTGAATACAACTGCATAGAGCAGAGGCACGTAAATCAAGTTTAAAACAGTTGCCCAAGCTATTCCAAAACCAAGTGAAATTGCCATCGGTTGTAGTATCATAGCTTGTCCGGAAGCAAAAAATATTAGAGTTGATAAACCTAAAACTGTTGTTAAAGATGTCAATAGGATTGGTCTTAATCTTGTCTGTGCTCTTTTCATTAGCTCTTCAGTATTCTTAACTGCTCCAATGAAATTCACGACTATGAGACCGTCGTTTACAACAACTCCTGAGAGTCCAACGATTCCTATCAGTCCCGGCATAGTAAGGTTAATTCCCATAACCATATGCCCAAAATATACCCCAAGAAGAACTAGGGGTATTGTACTAATCACTATAAGTGATTTTTTAATCGAATCAAAAAGCCAAACTAGAGTAATAAATATTAAAAAGATTGCAATAAGTGCTGCTTGCATCATCTCTCTCTTGTTCTTATTATTCTCTTTCTCTTCACCTTTTATATCAATTTTATAACCATCATCTCTTAACTCTTTAAAAGTTGGCTCTAATTTGCTCATAACCTCGGCAGAGGTAATGATTTTTTTATTTAGTGTGGCAAAAACTGTACTTATTCTAGCCCCATCCTCTTTTTTAAGAGCAACAAAACCTTGAGTCATTATAAAATCACACACGTCCCTTAAAAGTACATGCTGGTTTGATGATGGAACTTGAACTTCTACACTCTCTATAGAACTTATATGTTTATTAATTCCACTCTCTATTTTAATTCGAACCAGTCCACTCTCATTGAACATTTTTCCATATTCACCCTTTAAGTAATATGATCTTAACTCTCTAGATATCAACTCTTCATTAAAACCCAACTGCTGTCCATACTCATTGACACGAAGTTTTAACTCTTTTTCCCCTAACTTAGCATCATCTGATATATTCTTAACACCATCTATAAGATTTAAAGCATTTTTTAACCTATTAACTCCATACTTTGTCTTTTGCCCATTTTGTCCACTCAAACTCAACTCTATATCAGAAGCAATAACACCTGCTCCTGGGACTTTTACAACTAACTCTTCAAATACCAACCCGCTACTGTTTTTTAAACTCTTAAATGGTTTTACAAGTTTCTCAATATCAACTGCAATATCTTTTGCAAGCCTTTTTCGTTTCAATATATCTTTATCATACTCTATTGACAGATAAGGACTTACATATTTATCAAATATATTACTAGGGGCTCTCTCTTTTAAGTCTATAAATATATGAAAAAGATGCTCACCCGTCTCAGCCACATTTCTGGCATCTAATTTAAAACCTATAACCGATGTAATAGAAGAGACATCATCACTTTGCACACTCTTTAAAAGCTTTTTCTCCACTGAGGTTACAATCTCTTCTGTATCTTTTAACTCACTATTTATATTTACTTTGCCATATACATAAATCTGCGTATTATCAAAATCAGGAAACAGTTGAAATTTAGAGTTTTTTATTAGTACAAATGTTAAGAATACAATGGTTGATACAATCACTATTAAAGATAACCATTTTTTTCTAAAAACAAAATGTAGAGCTCTATTATGCCAAGAACCCAACTTAGCCCAAATCTTCTTTGTAAAACTTTCACTATGTGAAACCCTCAAAAAATCATGTGCATGCAGAGGTAAAAAGTAAAATGCTTCAAATAGGGATGATAAAAGCAAAACAGTTATCATTATGGGAATGATTTTTATGAACATGCCCATCTCACCAGTGAGTAGAAGCATAGGTAAAAATGCAAAAACAGTAGTCAACGTAGCTGTTAAAACAGCAGGGAACATCTCTGTCGCTCCTACTATAGCAGCTTCTCTTTTATCCATGCCTTCTTCAAGATGTCTGTATATATTTTCAGAAACAACAATAGCTTCATCAACAAGCATTCCAAGAGCTATCAAAGCACCAAGAAGTGAGAGCATGTTTAGACTATCTCCCATCATCTCCGTTGCAATCAGTCCCATCATAAAACTAACAGGAATTCCTATTGCTACAACTATGGCAATTCCGCGGTTAATAAAAATCAACATAGCAATAAACACAAGCATAAGACCAAATGATATATTTGCAAAAACCGTATTTAAACGGTTTTTTATCCAGATAGAGGTGTCAGTATATATATTATATTCCAATTCAGGATGTTGAAGGGTCTTATCCTTCAAAAGAGAACGAATACGCTTTACAAGTTCTATAGAGTTGCCATCCTTTGATTTTGCAATATTTATGGAGACATTTCTAACACCATTATAGTGTGAAAGTTCAGACTCATCACTAAGTTCAAATGAGACATCTGCTATATCACCTATGCGCACTCTAGCCTCTCCAATACCTATGACAGTATTTTCAATCTTATCTCTGCTTTTTTCACCGTTGTATGTGGAAATATAGAGATGTGACCCTCTCTCTTTTATTGTTCCTATAGGGAATATTGAGCTTATATTTCTAAGCGAATCAATAACTAAAGCCGGCTGAAGTCCAAATGCTAAAAGTTTCTGCTCATTAATATTAATGACTAACTCATCTTCTGCATCACCACGAATTGTAATCTCACTCAGATCTTTAAATTGACTAAGTTCACTCTTTAACTCTTCAGCTCTCTGTAAAAGCTCTTTTTTTGGTCTATCACCGGACAAGGCAATCAAAACAAGCGGAAAACTATGCAGTCTTATCTTTGCAATAGGTTCAGCCATATCTGCCGGTAAATCTTTTTTTACACTGTTTACAATATCTTTTACATCATTTAATACGCTGATATTTTCAGAACCTGGCTTTATATCTACCAATATTGAAAAGGAGCCGTTCTTAATAGTAGTCTTTATAGTATCTAGCTCACTTACATTTTTCAAATCATCTTCGATTGTTTTTACAACCATCTTATCCAGCACATCTGCGGATGTTCCGGGGTATCCGCCGGATATGGTTATCTTATCCATATTCATTGGCGGAAATATCTCTTTTGGAATGTTAATGTATGCGAAAATTGAGAGTGCGACAATAAATGCGAGCAGGATATGATTTAAAAGCGGTTTATCAATTGCAAACTCTAGAAAACGGCGAATCATCACAACTCCTCAGATTTTTTCTTAAAAAAGCGTATCAAGTATTTGGTTTTTAAAGCGTATTGATTCTACAGAACTGCTTATAAGCCTATTCTCTTCTTTTAATGTATCATACTCGCCTTTTAACTTTGATATATCTCTACTCATAAAATATATCTGCTGTTGAATATATATTTTTGGAAAGATTACAACAGAGACAAATAAAATTGACAATAAAACATATAGGAGATAGTTTATGTCTAATCCCTTTTTTGGGTTAAGAACTGAATCAACTTCATCAAGTAACTCTACTTTATCACTCATAAATCATTATCCATTTCAAAAATTCTCATCTTAGCACTTCTGCTTCTAGGGTTTTGCTTTAACTCATCATCTTCTGCCATTATAGGCTTTTTTGTTAAAATATTTCCAACTGAATTATCATTTGTGCAAGTACACCTCATAGCTTCGTCCGGGCAGATACAGTTTTTCTTCCACCCAATAAATGCTTGTTTTACAATTCTGTCTTCTAAAGAGTGAAAAGATATAATTGCTACCTTAGCATGTGGGAACTTTGTATCTTCAATCGTTTTTAAAAGTGATTTAAGTTCACCAAGTTCATCATTTACTTCTATACGAATAGCTTGCATAAGAAGTGTGGCAGGATGAATTTTTTTACCGGTAGGCATCATAAATTTTGTAGCATCACCCAGCTCTTTTGCAGAAGAAAAAGGACGATTGTTTACAATAAAAGATGCTATTTTTTTATAGTTTCTAAGTTCACCATACTCAAAAAGTATTTTTTCCAACTCTGATGTTGAGTAGTCGTTTACAACCGTCTCGGCATTTAATAAGGCCTCTTTATCCATTCTCATATCAAGATTATCACTCTCATATGAAAACCCTCTATCTTTTTGGTCTAGTTGAAGTGATGATACACCAATATCTGCCAAAACACCTTTTATATCTCTAATATCGTACTCATTTATTATATCTTTTATTACGGATGAGAAACGTCCTTTTTTTATTATTGCTCTATCTCCATATTTTTCCAATCTTTTAGTGGAAAAATCTATAGCGGTCTGATCTTGATCAATCCCAATTAATCTGATACCCGGGTTAGCTTCAAGAATCATTGAAGAGTGCCCACCATACCCCATCGTGCAATCAATAATAATGCCATCTTTTATATCACTAAACGCTTCTAGAACTTGCGCGTATAGAACTGGAACGTGTGGAATAATTTGCATACCAATCCTGACTTATTTTTATAATATTATACATTAACTTTGTAAAGTTTAATTTTTATTAGAGTACCATAAAGAAAAAAAAGAGTATATATGGAAGTAATAAATGATATTTTTTTTGAAATAATGGCAATCATAGCCATAATCACTATAATTATTATATATACAGTAATAAAAACGGTACAAAAAAATGGGGGTCTTGTATCTCAAGATGAGGATAAACCTCTAATTAAAACAGATGAAAAAAACCTAAAAACTGACACTGAACTTATAAATAAAGCAAATAGTCTCACTACTCTAAATAGAAAAAAAAGAGAGTTGGTTCATCATGATAAAATTCAGAAAAGGGATTTTAACAGCTTTAAGAATGTAAAAATTTTAATTGCGGAAGATAACATAATCAACCAGAAAGTTATACTTTCTCTTTTGGCAGACTCTGGCATAAATATAACTGTAGCAAACAATGGGGAAGAGGTATTAAATATTCTAAAAGGTGACAATGATTTTTCATTAATACTTATGGATGCCCATATGCCAATAATTGACGGTTACCAGGCTACAAGAAGTATCAGAAAAAATCCTAATTACAATCATATACCTATTATTGCACTCAGTGGAGACACTGCAGCAGATGATATAAATAATATGCTCAATACAGGAATGGAAGCACATCTTGAAAAACCGCTAAAGATGGATGCTCTTTATGATGTCCTCTATATGTATACTATAGGTAATGAGAACAAATTGACTACCAGAAAATCTCAAGATGAAGCTATAGAGTTTAATAGTAATAAAGGTTTAGAAATATGTGGAGATGATAAGGAGTTTTATCTTGAAATTCTAAATGACTTCATATCTGATTACGCAGATTCCGCAGATACTCTTCAAAAATATATAAACAGTACGAATAGGATTGATGCTGATAAAATTCTATTAGATATCTCTGGAGTTGCAGCCAATATCGGTGCAGACAACTTACATCAGGTCGCTATAGATTTGAAAAACAGTCTAACAAACCCAACAGACCTAGAGTACATAAGCAATTTGCAAAAATATAAAAGATCTCTTCATCAGGTTTGCGAAGCTATCAAAGAGTATAAAACCAACTAAGTTCTATAAAATCATCCACCACTTAGAGCTTTTTTAACGTGCTCTTCAGCCATAGTTATATTCCATTCGGGCTCCCACACTAGCTCTATATCAACCTCTTTTATATCAGCCATCTTCAGCACAGCCTCTTTTACCCACTGCTGAATAAGTTGGTGCATCGGGCATGCTTTTGTTGAGAGAGTCATAGTGACATGTACATTTCCATCAGCGTCACATGAGGCGTCGTAAATAAGTCCCATCTCCACAAGATTAAAACCGACTTCAGGGTCAATTACATTTGATATAGCTAAAAATAGTTCTTCTTTTGAGTACACTCTTAATTCCTTAATTTTATTTTGTTAAATAACTTATTTTTCTCTGTAGTTAATCATATAAAACATACTTCTGACAAACGCTAAAGCACCAATAAACAAAAATGAAGCACCGGCTTTTATAAGCGTATCATTTTGAAGTAAAATGGCAATTGACACTACAAATACTCCGATTGCACAAAACAAAAACTGTGCAGATGAGCTTTTTGGAGGAAGCATATCTGCAAGCATTGGAACTTTTTGCTTACCCACAAGTGGAGAGAATCTTTCAAACCATACAAGAAATGGAACTATTTTATAAACATGCCCAGTTACAGCAAAGCCAAAAAAACCAAAAAACATCAACCATCCAGAGCTTAATATCAGTGGCTCAAAGCCAACAACTAAATAGCTAAGAGCTAAAATTAAAGAACTAACCAGAGAAAAATATGAAAAGATTAAAGACTTAGCATAGATATCAATCTCTTTTCTTGCTCTTGTTTTGTAGATTATTTGAACAAGATAAAAATATACAAAGAGTGAGATAATTGCTAAAACATAACCGAGATACTTTAAAAAAGCAAACTCCATCAATGATGATGATACAACAAATAAAACAGCTACACTCATCATAGTCATAGCTATCTTCAAAGGTTTCATAGAAAATCCATGTGAAAGTCCAAACATTGGAAGTAAAACAACAGATAAGCCCATAAGAGTTATGTTAATATATCCGCCAATAACTAAAAAAACATGACTTCTAAGCAGTCTGTCTATATTTGCATCTATTGTACCCGCATATGCTAATGCCATAACAAGTCCAAAAATAATCCCAAAGAAGAGAAAAGTATTTGATATAAGAACACTGCTCATGACTATATTAAATTTTTTAACCCTCTTAATAGTTAAAAATGTCTCCATAACAAATATCATTATAGAGATTAAAACAACAACTCCACCGTATGGAAGCAGTGCTGCAGAGTTTAAAAATCCAATTGCCATAAGCACTGTACCTATTCCAAGCAGTGGCCAAATCGCATAAAAAAGTTCAATTCCAAAGTGTCCCACTTCTAAAACGACGGGAACTAACTGTGCCATAGCACCAAATATACTCATCATAATAAAACCAAGTAAAAAAAGATGAACAAAACTTAAAACTTTTGTATCTAAAAGTGATAAATTTTCACTAGAAAAAAAGAATAGGTATATTGTTGCCAATAGATAAAAGAGGCTCCCCAATATAAAAAATGGAGAGATTAGTTTAAAAGGAGGTGCAAAATCTTGAGATACTGAGAACATCTAAATATTAGTGACAACTGTTGTTATCAAAATCACTCTTTGCAGTTGAAAACTTGTTAGCTGTGAAAGTCACCTTAAACAAACCACCCTCTGCAGTCTCAATCTCATGCATAATATCATCTTCAAGTTTTCCAAAGAGCCCAGTTGGAGCTTTATGGCTGATCATAATAAGTTTAGAGTCTGTTCCCTTAATTACTTTCAAGCCACTCATAGCGTTTACCATAGGTTCCGGTGGACCACACTTTGATGTATCAAAATAATATATACTTTGCCCATCTTCTTCTAACTTAAAAAAATCAACAGTTGCACCATAGACCTCAATCTGTAAAGCTTCACTTGGAATTAAAGACATTAAAAACCCTTTTATTTTAATATCTATTATTGTATTAAATTTATCAACATCCAGAATTGACATATATCAATATTTCAACTATTCTCTACTCTGTCCGCTTCCATAAATCTTAAACTTGTATGTTGTCAGTCCCTCAATCCCCATTGGACCACGAGCATGCAGCTTGTTTGTGCTTATTCCAACTTCTGCGCCGAATCCAAATGCTCCGCCATCAGTAAACCTAGTTGAGGCATTTACATATACGCAGGCTGCATCTATTGCATTTAAAAACTTCTCTGCTGAAGATATATTTTCAGTGATGATAGCTTCAGAGTGACCAGAACTAAATCTTACAATATGCTCAATCGATCCCTCCAAGCCGTCTACTACTTTTATATTTAAAATATTTGCTAAATACTCTGTATCATAATCCTCATCGGTAGCATTTGCGACTTCTATAATACTTTGGGTCTTAGCGCAACCTTTTAATTCTGTTTGAGCTTTATCAAACTCTATTTTTAAAAGAGGAAGAGCCTCTTTGGCAATGGCACTATCAACCAAGAGTGTCTCCATAGCGTTACAGACTCCAGGTCTTTGAACTTTTGCGTTTATAGCTATTGCAATTGCATTATCCAGTTTAGCATCTTTATCTATGTAGGTATGGCACTGACCTTTATCATGTTTAACTACACTTACAGTTGCATTTTCACTAACATACTGTATTAAGCCTGCTCCACCGCGAGGAATAATCAGGTCAACGTACTTATCCATCTTAATCAGTTTTGCCACACCCTCTCTTGAAGAGTCTGGAATCAGAGAGATTAAAGATTTTGGCAGAGAGTTTTTCTCTAATATCGCTTGAAGAACTTTTGCTATTGCTTTGTTAGAGTTTTCAGCCTCTTTTCCACCCTTTAAAACACAAACATTTGAACTTTTAAAACATAAAGCAGCCGTATCGCTTGTAACATTTGGACGAGACTCGTAAATTATACCGATTACTCCAATAGGAATTGACACTTTTTCTATTTTCAAGTCATCTTCTGTAACCCAACCATCAAGTACCCGTCCAACCGGCTCTTTAAGTGCGGCTATCTCTTCAATTGCAACTGCCATTGCGTATATGCGGCGCTCATCTAAAAACAGCCTATCTTTTAAAGCTGAACTTAAATCATTTTTGTCTGCATCTGACATATCAATAGCATTCGCCTCAAGCAAATCCATTGTATTACTTCTAAGAGCTTCTGCCATCTCTTTTAAAATTCTATTTTTCTCTGCACCACTTATAGTTGAGAGTACTCTACTGGAAGATTTTGCTTCTTCTAAAAAGTGTTCCATATTTTTACCTTATAGTCTAATAATGGTATACTACCATAAAATTTTAACTTTAATCATCTTAGCTGTGTGAGAAGAGAGATAAATGGAGATATTCCTTTATCTGATTAAACCAAGGAATATTATGAAAACTGTAACTTTTATTGGAAATGGAAATATGGCGCTGAGCATCGCCAAGGGTTTAAAAGAGAATTATCTAATTGAAGTTGTTGGAAGAAGTTTTGAAAGAATAAAGAAATTTGAAGATGAACTTGGGGTAGAGATAAAAAAAGCACTTATAGATGATTTTAACATAGATGATAAAACAATTATATTTTGTGTAAAACCTGCAAATGTCAAAGAAGTTTCCACGAGGATCAATGGAAAAGCGAGAGTTATATTCTCAGTTTTAGCAGGAACTACAGTTAACAAACTAAAGCAAAACCTTCCCTCATATGCTGTTGTACGAGCAATGCCAAACTTGGCTGCTAGTATTGGAAAGTCTATGACAACACTTACCGGAGATGAAGAGTTCAAAACAGAAGCGGAGGAGCTATTAGGAACAATTGGCACAACTCTTTGGCTCTCAAGTGAAAAAGAACTCGACATAGCAACCGCACTAGCTGGAAGCGGACCTGCCTACCTAGCACTTATGGCAGAAGCTCTTACAGACGGCGCTGTGAAACAGGGAATGAAAAGAGCTGATGCTATGAGAACTATGCGTGGACTTTTCGGTGGTTTTGGTGAACTGATACAGGATATCCACCCTGCACTTTTAAAAGATGCAGTTATGAGTCCTGGAGGAACTACCGCAGCTGGTTATGGAGCTTTAGAAGATGGAAATGTCAGAGCATCTTGCATAGATGCAGTTGGGAAGGCTTATAAAAAGGCGACTGAACTATAGCTTATCTTTATCAATCTCAATGCCATTAAATTCCAGTGCATAAATTATATCTATAGTGCTTATTTTATCAAAATTATCAATAAGTAATTTTCTCAAATACTCTCTTTCAGATTTTTCAGCCTTGATAAAACTTGACATGAATTTACCTTTTTTTTCAATAACTAAAGAGTTTATATCTTTATCCATGTTGATATGTTTCATTAAATCTTTTATATCTGTTTCAAAGATTGCATCTAAAAGAGAGAACATACCGGCTAAATAAGCCTTATCTTTGTCAGCCGGTAAGGCATGTGATTCCATACGTTCCGCTCTTTTAGTTGCCATTGCCAAGATAGCCTCAGATGCAGGGTTTGTAGAAATTTCAGAGTATAAATAAACCATAAGCCATCTTAATAGCTTCTCTCTTCCCAATAGCGTAATAGCCTGCTTTATTGACTCTATTTTAACTTTAACTAGATTTTGATTATTTAAGAATCTAAGAAGTTTAAAAGAGAGATCTGCCTGCTGCTTAATATAGGACTCCATAATAAAGGTTTCGCCCTCTTCTTTGATTATCTTTATAAGTTGGAGTATTACCATTTGTGTAGACTCTTTATATCTGTCAATCTCCAAAACTTCCGGTTTTTCTAGATAATATCCCTGAAACAGGTCAAACCCCATGCTAATATACTTATTATGTTCCTCTTTGGTTTCAATCTTCTCAGCAAGAAGTTTTATTCCGGTTTTTTTAAGTTTTGCTACAACATTAATTAAGTTTTCAGGTTCAGCAATTAATACATCCATTTTAATATAATGGATGTACTTAAAGATTGGTGTGAATTTTTTTATCATCTCAGCACTACAATCAAAATCATCTATCGCTATTTTAAATCCCCTTGAGTTGTACTGTTTTATTTTCGCAATAACTTTTTCACTTAAATTCGTTGTTTCCAAAATTTCTAAGACAAATCGTTTATTATCCAATACATCCAGTATATCTGATGTTAAGACATCTTCATCGATATTTATAAATGCAGTTCCGTTCTCACCTATTAATTCGTTTACAGATACATTTGTCACAGTATTGATTATTACATGAGAGGTAGCTTTCATATTTGATGGAAACTCTTTAATTCCATGGGCGTGATCTCTAAACAGAAGTTCACAAGAGTATTCCCTACCCATAGCATCAAATATTTTTTGTCGTGCCATAAAAACTTTATTCATAATAAACCTTCTTATAAAGGATAATAACCACAAAGCAACTTATATATGTGATTATGTAATACTACGTTTGTTGAATAATAACATATATAGTTAAGTTTTAGTTAAATTTGCGCTTATATCTTCCAAATTTCAATCTTTAATAAGAAAAAGTGATTAAAGTGAGCTCTCAACCAATGAATATTATAAAAACCTCAATATCTCTTTTTCAATATCTTCTTTTTCAATAATCGTATCTTGAGTTATCTCTTTGGAGAACAGCTCCTTAACCATTGGAGGTATTTCTAACTTAGCTTCTTTTGATATTGACTCTAGCGCCTGCGTATCATGAGTATCAACTTCACCTGTTAAAGCATTGGCTATAACTGGAGAAAATTTAGTCCATTCAGCAGTTGAATAAGCTATTGTTTTAATTTTAGGGTCAGAACATGTCTCGTAAGATTTAATACATGTAGCAGTGTGTGGATCCATGAGATAAGAGAAGTTTGTAAAGTAATCTTTGATATAAGCCTTACCTTCATCACCACTACAAAAGTCTGCAGCAAAACTATTTTGAAGTTGCTCAAGTTCGTCAGATGACAACTCATAAAAATCTTTAGACTCCAAATCTTGCATAAGTTCTCTGGTTCTCTCAAAACCAAACATGTCATAAAGAATTCTCTCAACATTTGATGATTTTAGAATATCCATTGCCGGTGATGTTGTTGAGAGCACCTCTGAGTCTCTTAAATCATACTTTCCGGTTTTAATAAGTGTAGTCAAAACATTGTTCTCATTTGAAGATATTATTATTTTTTCAACCGGCAGACCCATTTTCCATGCGTAATAACCACCAAGCGCATTACCAAAGTTCCCGCTAGGAACATTCAGATAAACCTTCTCACCCATTTCAGTGGCACCTTGTCGAACCAATTCCAGGTAACTGTGTATATGATAAATAATTTGAAAAATAATACGTCCGAAGTTCACAGAGTTTGCAGCAGAGAGAGAAACATCCTTCTCTTTTAGTGCTAGTTTAAAACTTTCAGATGCTAGAAGTCTCTTTAGAGCGTTTTGTGCATCATCAAAAACACCGTTAATTCCTATAACTTTTAAATTTTGAGCATCTTCTGTTACCATTTGAAGTCTTTGAACATCAGAAGTTCCGCCATCCGGATAAAGGCAAACCACCTGAACATTTGCACGATTTTTAAAAGTCTCTAGAGCAGCCGGACCGGTATCTCCGCTTGTAGCGGCTAAGATTAGATAGTTCTCATCTCTTTTTTGAGCTATTGAGGATAAGACTACGCCAAAAGGCTGAAGAGCCATATCCTTAAAAGCACGGGTAGGACCATGATATAGTTCACTTACATAAAGATTCTCTTTAACTTTTACTACAGGTACGGGATTTAATGGATTATCAAATTTATCATAAAGATTAAGTGCCTCGTCAATTACGCTTTTATCAATATCAATCTCAAAACGCTCTAACATGTCAGATGCCAACTCTTTGTATGAAGAGTTCAAATGTTTATTTAAAAACTCCTCTCCTAGTTCTGGTAATATTTCTGGCACATAAAGACCGCCAAAAGAGGCTATTGGGCTCAATATAGCTTCTGAAAATGTAACACTTTGAGGCTTGTTTTTATCGCATCCACGAGTTTGAATAAAGTTCATATTTTTATACCTAGATTTTTTTTAGAATTATATCAAAAAATATAACAAAGCTACTGAAAAAGTCTTTCCGGATTGATATGATATGATTTTTGAGTAACCTCAAAGATTAACTCATCACTAACACGACCTATTGTATAGCCTTTTTTTATCTTTTTTCCTTTTTTTATATTGGGTGATATTTGAGATAAATTTGCATAGATTGTATGAAGACCGTTACTATGTTCTATAATTACAATATTATCTAATACTGCAGTTTTATTTGCATAAATCACCTTGCCGTTAAAGACTGTTTTTACTTTTGTGTTTTTTACACTTGGCTTTAAAGATATAGATTCATTAAAGACTTTTATACCATATATTGGATCTCTATATTTTCCATATTTTTTAGTAATTATGTATGGATAAAATGGAGCAATAGTTTTTACTCCTCTATATCTTTTTGTTTTTACTGCTTGGTAACTGCTGCCATGTTTTTTAACCTTTGGTAAATCTTTATCTGAGATCATATCTTTTGCACTGAAAGCCTTTTTTCTCTCTTTTTCCTCTCTCTCTTTTTTTATCTCATCTATTTTAATAATATTTAGTTTTGCCAAAGTTCTTTTAAGTGTATCTTGCTTTTTCAAAACTTTTTTTAACTCTTTTTTATATAAGGCTTTTGCAACTTTCAACTTTTTCAGAGACTCTTTATTCTCTTTTTGGGTTTTAATTAGATCTTTTCTTTTTAAATCAATATTTTCTATTGCTAGCTCTAAGGAGTCTGTGCGCTCACTTAAAATATCTATGTTTTTAGAGTTATTGTAAAAAGTTTTATTTAACTCTTTTATCTTAGCTTTCGCATTTTTAAGCATTAATTTAAGGACTTCATTTTGAATCAGTGACTCTTCACTGGCACTATACTCCTCTTCTAAAACTATGGATAATGAGATACTTTGAGCTATTGTAAATACAAGTTCTTCCTCTAATTTGTCTCCATCTTTTTTCAAAATATTTTGTGAGTTTTTCAGCTCTTTTAACTGCTCGGTATTTGATTGATAACTACTCTCTTTATCTGCGAGTTCATTTTTTAAATCTTTAAGGTGCAAATGCTGTTTTCGAATCTCTTTTTTTAATTTCAAAATTGATTTTGCATTAGCATCCATTTTCTTATCTATATCTTTGTAAGCTTTGCTGTATGAGCTTATTTTTGAACTTGTTTTTCTTATTTTATTGTCAATACTGCTTTTTGCATTTAAATTCAGACAGACCAATATAGCTACCAGTAGTAAACGTATCATACCTCTTCTTTATGACCTAGGACTATCAAAGATGCTAAAAGTGTTGAAATAGATATAGCAACTCCGATAATAATTAAAAAATCTTCTAAAGGGTTAAAGATGACTACGCTTATTCCAATAGTATTGAACTGTTGCAGTATCCAGTCGGATGAAGAGATATACATAAATATTCCAAATGCTAAAAAACTTGCAATTAGTGCGTCAACAATAGCGAGTCTGAAAAGCACTGCTGAGCGCAGCCATACAGCTGCGCCAAAAAGCCCCATTATGCTCATCCGCTCATTATGCTTATACTGCCAAATTCTAAGCTCTTTAAATATAAGAAGTACGGTAACAACAAGTACAACAATGGCAAAAATCAAAATAACGTCTTTAAATAAAAGAAGTAGTTTATATGTAGTATCGTGGCTGTAAGAGAAATCTTCTACTTTGCTGATTGAAGGCTTATGTAAGAGATCATTAGTTAGCTTTTTCAACTCCTTGGGGCTTGGATAATAAGCAAGACTTAACTTATAAAATTTTGGCAATGTTAATTTTAAAAGCTCTAAATTGACACTTTGTATGTCACTATTAAACCTTTTTATAATAGTGTCCGGTGAGAGCTCTTCAACATTAGATATAATCTTATTTATACTCATAATATCACTATTGCTGAATCGTTTTTGACTAACCACTATTACTGAATAATTATCTGCAAGATTCTCCTTGTATGCATCTATAGACCTATCGGTTATAAAAAAAATCTGCATCGAGAAAAGTATACTAAGTAGTGCTATAACAAGGGAAAGATGATTCTTAATTGACTTCATGAATACTCCCATACTCAATATGCAGATGCTTGTAATCAACATTTAAAGTTTGAGGGATATTATGCGTAACAACTATTACTGTAGTTTTCAACTGCTCGTTTGCTCCCTCTAGCAATTTCCAGATAAGATCTGATGAATATTCATCTAAATTACCTGTTGGTTCATCTGCTAAGATTAATATAGGATTATGGGCTAATGCTCTAGCCATTGCAACTCTCTGCTGCTCTCCACCGCTAAGCTCTAAGGGGTACTTTCCAGCCTGATGATTAAGTCTAACATGTTTTAAAAGCTTATCTACCTGATTGTGAGCAACACTTTTTACATATCCGTTAATCAGGAGCGGAAGCATAATATTTTTATCAATGCTCCACTCTTTTACAAGTTTATAATCCTGAAAGACTATGCCGATATGTCGTCTTAAAAAGTTAAGCTTTGAACGTGATACACCGTCTAGTTCTACTCCACCGACAATCAGACTTCCCTGCTTTGGCTTAAGTGCTCCAAAAAGAGATTTTAAGAGTGTTGACTTTCCACTACCGCTTGCTCCTGTAATAAAAACAAAGCTGCCGGAGTTTATTGAAAAGTTCACTTTATTAATAATAGTTTCATTATAAGAGTATGACAGGGATAGATCTTTAGCGATTATAACTTTATCCATTAAGCAACCTCTTTAAAAATTTCTGTGCTAACAGATTACTTTTGGACTTGAGTGGAAGTGAAGGAAAATAGCTTGCACCATGTTGTTTTACAATAACATATAGATGTTCGGGTCTGTCAAAACTGCCCATTGACAATCGAAGCATAAGACCATCTACTAACTTGTATATTCTCTCAAAATGTATAAAGCCGCCATCAAACTTTTTTGTCTCTTTATGTAACTTTACAATCTCATCACTTGAGAGTTTAACATCCACAAAACTAAAATCACCATCCAAAGATAACTCCTCAGACTCCTCTTCATTTATCATAGTTATGTCATAGATATTTTTTTCCATCTTTTTCCATCTATCTTCATATTTAGAGCTTATTGCAATATCTCTGTTTTTGTTTATATGAAGTGTAGTTTTATTAAAAGAAATAAAGGTTTCATAAGAGTATGCATAGTAGTTTTCACTATCTGTTCTAAGCTCTAGCTGCCCCTCAACCTTCAATACCCTTCTTGCTTCTTCTATAAAAGAGGTGGAAATCACTCTTCTATGAGGTTTTTTATCCCATGGTACCGGAAAATGAACATAGATTTTTCCCACAATATTTGATGGAATCAACTCCATGAAGAGTCTTGCATCATAGTCAAGCACAAGCAGGTTGTCTAGTTTTTGAATAGTTATCTGCTTTAGTACCTGTTCAATTGATGGCCTGTGTATCTCAATTCCAATAAACAAGATTTCCGGATTGGCGCTCGCCTGATGCAAAAGGTGCCTGCCTGAACCAAAACCGACTTCTACCCGTACCTCTTTGTCTGCTATAAAATCTGAAGCAAAATATTCAATCTTTTTTAAGGCAGTAACCTCTTCTAGGTGAATGTTTTTTTGATGCTGAGGAACATTTGAGCTTATAACCTCAAGTTTTGCAATTTTTGCATAGGTTAAAAGTGCTTTGTGAACACTATATATTGAAGCGGGTCTTGTTAATTTATCACTCTTGAGAAGGCTTCGGTCATCCTCATCTTTTACAAGAAGAAAAAAGTCATCTCCATCAATCGTAACTGATATAAGTCTCTCTTGCTCATGGTTTATATTCTCTGCAATAAAATTAAAAGAGACTCCCTCTTCTTCAGACGGAAACTCTATCTCTTTAAATTCTGCTATGTGTAAATGTGGCATTAATTCTCGTTTAGTTAAAGTCTTGTATTGGTGTAATCACATCTTTAGCAGAGTCATCATAACTTTTCTTTACCTCAATAGTTTGCTCTAGCTGTAGCTGCTCACTGTTGGTAATACTTTTTTCTACTTTAAGTTCAACTTCAATACTTGGTGTTGATTTAATGCCATTTGCATCTACGGAAAAGACCTTGTAATAATAAGTTTTATCCGGCTCTATTTCTGAATCTACAAACTCAATCCCTTTGATGTCCTCAAAATCCTCTATTGAACTTTCAAATAGACTCTTTTTATATCTCTTTTGAACACTGTAGCTTTTTACTCTCTCATCTGAATTAGTCCAAGATATTTTAACTTTTCCATCAATAAGTTTTGCTTCGACCAATGAAGGTTGCGCTGGTTTAATCAGTGTTCTACCAAGAACAGAGTAGTTTTTACTTACACTCTCTAGTCCATCCATATCAAATACGCTGACTCTGTAAAAATATAGTTTACCATCCTCTTTGATTGAGTTAACACAAAAATTATCTTTTGTATCTAGAAGTTTTTTGTAATTCCCATTTACGCTAGAGGCTCGATAGATACGATAGAATAAAAAATCTTTAATAGTTGTTGCTTCCCACTTTATCTCTATTTTTTTTGCCAAATCAGTTGTTGCAGTGATTTGAGTAAGCTCATTAGGCAAGGCTTTTGTAGTAACATTTACCTCTTCACTCGGCTTTGAAACAATATCATCATAAGTAACAGCTCTAATACGATATTTATAAGTAAACTTATCTTTTAATTTTTTATCTATAAACTCTGCGTTAAGTCTCCCTTTAACAGTTACAATGTCTCTCCACTTCTCATCTTCTAAAGTTCTTCTTTGAATAATATACTCTTTGACTTTTTCATTTGTGTGAGGTCTCCAAATTATTTTTGCACTTCTTGGCATATTCTGGATACTGTGTATCCATGTTACAGAGTTCATCAGGGCAAGAGAGGCAATCAGAGTTGTTTCACTTTTTCTAGACTCAGCACTGTTGCTATATGTTTTAAAATAGTAGCTGTATTGTGAATCAGGCTTTATATTTGTGTCAAGATAGTGAGTAGAAAAACGATTACTTACCGTATCGTAATACTCATCTTTGTTATCACTCTTTACATCAGAGGCAATTTTATAGATATAAACACCCTTTACTCTTTGATCGTCTATCGGAGTCCATTCAAGTGCAATAGCATTCATATCTGCTATAGTTCCATTTTTAGTAAGCGTAACTATCGGTAGAGTTTCATCAATAACTGCTTCTTTTTTTGGCGTTGCTTTTGCACCACAACCACTAAGAATCAGTAGTGAAGCTGTGCAGAATGTGGTTAGTATCCATAACTTCATTTATTTGCTCCATATTAAATTTTTTATTTATATATTCACCCATTTCTGCGTCAAATTCAGCAATAAATGAGAGCTTTTCTTTACTCGTTGGATGAATAAAGTATATTATATATGCGTGAAGCAAAATTCGTTCCGAATTCTCTTGTTTTGGGCTTATTGCATAAATATGGTCACCTATGATATGTCGGTTTAGGCTCTCTAAATGAACACGAATTTGATGAGTCCTTCCAGTGAAAAGTTTACATGCTACAAGTTGGTTTTTTTCATCATTTGAAAGAGCAAGAGCTTTAAACATAGTTTTTGCACTCTTACCACTATTATCAATACATGCCATTTTGAGTCTATTGCTTGGGCTTCTGCCTATATGTTTATCTATAGTAGTTATATCATCTTTTAAAGGTGGGTTGATTACTGCAATATAGTACCTTCCCATACTCTTGTCTTGAAGCTGAGAAGATAAAAACTCATGAGCCTCATTATTCTTGGCAACTACCATTGCTCCACTGGTACCCTTGTCTAATCTATGAACTATCCCGTGTCTCTCCTCGCCGCTTATTGTAGAGAGTCTAATACCTTTATGTTTTAACCAGTCAACTAGTGTTGACTCTTTTACGCTCGGAGCCGGATGAACAGTAACTCCACTTGGCTTATTTATAACCAAGACATCATCATCTTCATAAAGTATCTCTACGTCAAAATCTATATCTAAAGCCGGTTTTTTTTCAACATACGGGAGTTCAACTCTTACAGTTTGATTTTCTTTTAACTTTACGCCAGCTCTTGCAACTACTTTTTCCTCAACATAAACACACTCTTTTTTTATTAATTGTGCTATTTGTGAACGGCTTTGATTCATCTGGGATGCTAAAAATATGTCCAGACGCTGTGCTTCTTCACAATTATAACTTTTTATTTCACTCATTTAACAGACCTTTTTCAAGAAACTTTTTATTCAATAAAACCGCTATCACTACTTTTGTGATACAATTTCGTAATTTATTTTGGAGTTACAACTTGTGGAGAATTGATAAACGTATTTTAGCACAATTTGACTTTTTTTCTATTATCTTAATAATTCCGCTAATTATAACTTCAAACTGGTTAATCGGAGAAGTGGTTCCCGCCCTTGCCCAAAAACAGACTGCATATGTAGGTGTAGCAATTTTAACATTTCTGGGCATATTTTTACTGCCTATAAGAAGAATGAGTTGGCTTATTCCACTAATTTACTGGGGAAACATATCACTACTTTTGGCAGTAGAATTTTTTGGACACTCAAGACTCGGTGCACAAAGATGGATAGATATCCCTTTAATAAATGCAACAATTCAGCCCTCAGAGTTTGTAAAACCGGCTCTTATATTAATGCTTGCCTATCTAATACATAAAAATCCACCACCCATTAACGGATATAGAATCAAAGCGTTTTTAAGAATTAGTTTTTATATTCTGCTGCCATTTTTTCTAATTGCCAAAGAGCCAGATTTAGGGACAGCATTAATTCTAATTTTTATCGGTTATAGTGTTCTGTTCTATGTAGGTGTATATTGGAAAATTTGGGCGTTTATTCTAGGTGCAACTATTCTTTTCTCTCCATTGGCATACAAGTTTTTACTACATGATTATCAAAAAGTAAGAATTCAAGACTTTTTGAGTGAAAAACCATCTTATCATGTTCAGCAATCTATAATTGCTATTGGTTCTGGTGGACTAACAGGCAAGTCAAAAGAGGACGCGACGCAAACACAAATGAGGTTTCTACCTATTTCTACAAGTGATTTTATCTTTGCGTTTCTTGTTGAGCGCAGCGGGTTTTTAGGTGCCTTAGGAGTTATACTTATTTACGTTATGCTTATTTTGCATCTGCTAAGTTTAAGCATATTCAATAAGGATTATTATATAAAGGTCGTAACTGCTGCAATATCATTTATGATTTTTATATATATGGGTGTAAATATCTCAATGACAATAGGATATGCCCCTGTTGTTGGAGTGCCCCTACCCATGTTTAGCTATGGTGGAAGTAGTTTTATAAATTTCATTATCCTTTTTGCGATTATGCAAAACCTCATAACCTTTAGATACAAAGATATGTATGATGGACGTGGAACAAAAAGCTTTTTATAAAGTGAAAGTTATGAAGATTTTTTTAATATAAATAGATTATTTACTAATGGATGAGTGGCGCGGTGGACGAGACTCGAACTCGCGACCCCCTGCGTGACAGGCAGGTATTCTAACCAACTGAACTACCACCGCGCATAAATAAAAAGAAATTGTTTTTTGTATTAAACAAGGCAAATTCTAACGAAACATAGTGAACTATGTGAGTTTAAATTTAACGAAGTATAATCAAAAAATGGTGGGCATTACTGGACTCGAACCAGTGACATCTACCTTGTAAGGGTAGCGCTCTACCAACTGAGCTAAACGCCCATTTTATGACTAACAAAACACCAAATTGTGGCGACCCCTAAAGGATTTGAACCTCTGTACCTACCATGAAGTGATAGTGTCCTTGGCCACTAGACGAAAGGGTCACTTTCATTTAACGTAAGGTTATAATATTTGTGATAGACATATTAAATCATCTACAAAGCGTATTTAAGATACGTAAGTAAACTATTTTGTGCATATATCGCAAAAATGGTGGGCACTACTGGACTCGAACCAGTGACATCTACCTTGTAAGGGTAGCGCTCTACCAACTGAGCTAAGCGCCCAAAATTATGTTTTTTGCTTTACTCGGCATTAGAACTTTTATTCCATTCGTCACATAAGATAACTATGCTTCTCATTTCATAAAAAACCTGCCTTGATTAAAACAAAAATCAAGAATTTTAAACATAGTAAAATTATTTGTTTGCCGAAACCCAAAATCGAACCAGTTCGATAAGCCTTAAGCGTAATAAAACGGGCTTTTGCTCGTTTTTCGTACAAATAATAAAATGGCGCGGTGGACGAGACTCGAACTCGCGACCCCCTGCGTGACAGGCAGGTATTCTAACCAACTGAACTACCACCGCATAACTGTTTTGTAAAATTTAAAAATGGTGTCCTGTGATGGATTCGAACCATCGGCCACATCATTAAAAGTGACGTGCTCTACCAGCTGAGCTAACAAGACATTTTTCTCTATTTGTTAAGAGGACGAAATTATAGACAAATAGGTTTTAATTGTCAAGATAAAAAGGGTGAAATTTAAAAAAACATCTCTTTATCTATCAATAGCATCATTTTAATTGCAAAAAGGACACTTTGATGCTGAATATAATTTCTATCTCCGCTAAGATTTAAGCGTTTTTCAATATGCTCTGTTTCTGTTCTTACTCCAACATATATAGTACCAACCGGTTTGTACTTAGTTCCACCACTATCACCGGCTACTCCACTTATTGATATTGAATAATCAGCACTGCTAACATTCATAACACCTTCACTCATCTCAAGCACTACTTCACTGCTTACTGCACCATACTCTTGAAGTGTTACATTTTCAACTCCAAGCCAGTTCTCTTTTAGAGCATTAGAGTAACTGATTATTGAGCCGTCCAATATTTTTGATGCACCATTTTTTTCTGTAAAGTAATAGCTTAAAAGTCCACCAGTACAGCTCTCTGCAAAACTAATTTTTTTATTGTGGGTAGCTAATTTATCTATGATATAGCTAATTATACAAGAAGCTCCAATAAGTTTTTTGGGCAGCAGTTGTTTGGCTGAAGTAATAAATTTAGATATATTTCCATATTTTTTACTCCTAATATCAACTCTTAACCAACCGTCTATAAGCTCTACTATATCTATTCTTACGTCATATGTCTGTGCAATAGGAGCTAGTAAAGCTATTGAACTCTCCCTATCCTCTTCAAAAAGATGTACCGTAGCCTTAGAGTCCTCAAAATGCAATAAAATCTCCGGAAGTTTTTGCATCTCGTCCACATGTAAAATATTGGTTATGGAGTTTTTATGCTCTAGAAGATAACTTCCATTTTCAAATATTGAACTGTTAGATGGTATGAGCATATTATCTTTTAGTATTTGATTATCACTTGTCACCGTACATATTAGTTTTCCAACAGTTGAGAAGTGTTGTTTTGATGTAACTATCATAAGCTTGTTTAATGAGTTTAACTCTTGTTCTAAATATAAAAACAGAGAATTATCACTCTCTTTAAAGTGTGTAATTGAATCAATAAAATCAGATTTTTGTTCTATTTTTCTGATTATGTACTCTTTTAAAGATCTGTTATATATAAATTTATTGCCAATAAATATAAGGTGCAGTTTCATATTGTAAATATCCTTTTCTAGCAAATTCAATTTTGTTTATTATATCACTATTTAGTCCTATAGGACAAATTTATAATAAAATAAACCTTAATTAGATATAATCCAAAAATTTTATAATTTTCGGGATAAATATGGACTATAAAGAGACACTACTTTTACCTACAACAGACTTTGCCATGAGAGGCAATTTAATAAACAATGAACCAACAAGATATGCTGCTTGGGATGAAAAAAAAATATATGAGAAAATGAAGCATAAACGCAAAGATGCACCTAAATTCACCCTTCATGACGGACCTCCATACGCAAATGGACATATCCATATAGGACATGCACTAAATAAGGTTTTAAAAGACATTATCATAAAACAAAACTATTTTAACGGCAGCTCTGTTCGTTTTACTCCGGGCTGGGACTGTCATGGGCTTCCAATCGAGCAACAAGTTGAGAAAAAACTTGGCGGCAAAAAGAAAAAAGAGCTTTTAGAGACTGCTAAAGTAAGAGAACTTTGCCGTGAACATGCCGCTAAGTTTGTTGATATTCAAAAGGATGAGTTCAAACAACTTGGTATTTTAGCTGACTGGGAAAACCCTTATGTCACTATGGACTACAAATTTGAGGCAAATATTTATAGGACACTTTGTGATGTAGCTAAAAAGGGGCTTTTAATAGAGCGTTCTAAACCTGTTTACTGGTCTTGGGCTGAGAGAACTGCACTGGCTGAAGCTGAAGTCGAGTATGAAGACAAGGAGTCTCATTCAATATATGTGGCGTTTGAGTTAAGTGATGAGGCAAAATCTAAAGCTGGCTTAACTGCTAAAGCAGCTCTTGTTATCTGGACTACAACACCTTGGACACTTCCCTCAAACACAGGTATCTCTCTGCACCCTGAAGAAAAATATGTTCTTACTAATGACGGCTATATCGTAGCAAAGGCTCTTTTTGAATCTCTAAAAGAACTTGGAGTTGTAAAAGGTGAAATTGCAAAAGAGATAGACTCTAAACTTTTTGAAAACCAAACTGCGACTAACCCGTTAAATGGCAGAAACTCAACAATCGTTTTAGGCGATCATGTACTTATGGATAGCGGTACCGGTGGTGTTCACACTGCTCCGGGTCACGGTGAGGACGACTACCGTGTTGGACTAAAGTATGACTTAGAAGTCGTAATGCCTGTTGATGAGACTGGATGTTTTGATGAGACTGTTGTAAAAGAGAAGCTTCTTCCAAATCCTGAAGAGTTTGTTGGTCAGCTTATCTTTAAATGTAACGACAAAATCTTAGAGCTTCTAGGTGATGCACTCCTTCATGAATCTAAGTTTACCCACTCATATCCACACTGTTGGAGAAGCCACACTCCTTTAATCTTTAGAGCGACTAAGCAGTGGTTTATCTCTGTAGATGAAAAGCCCCAAGGTGAAGATAAGACTCTAAGAAATATCGCTTTAAGCGAAGTTCAAAAGACTCTTTTCTTCCCTGAAACTGGAAGAAACAGACTTAACTCTATGGTTGAAAACCGTCCAGACTGGTGTATTTCCCGTCAAAGAGACTGGGGAGTGCCAATTGCATTTTTTAGAATAAAAGCGACCGGTGAAGTTATTTTAGACGAAAAAGTTTTAAACTATACAGCTATGATTTTTGAGATGCAGGGAAGTGATGCTTGGTACTCACTCTCGACTGAACATCTTCTATATCCGGGTGCAGGTTACAGTGCTGATGAAGTAGAAAAAGTAACTGATATTTTAGATGTATGGTTTGATAGCGGTTCTACTTGGAACTCAGTTTTAAAATCTCGTAACTATGATGCCGGCGAATATCAGGCAGACCTTTATGTAGAGGGTTCTGACCAACATCGCGGTTGGTTCCAATCATCAATGTTTCTATCTTGTGCAGTTGAGCACAAAGCACCTTATAAGGCTGTTCTTACTCACGGTTTCACAGTCGATGAAAAGGGTGAGAAGATGTCTAAATCAAAGGGTAACGTTGTTGCTCCTGAGAAAGTTTTAAAAGAGTACGGTAGTGAGATTCTTCGTCTTTGGGTTGCTTCAAGCGACTACCAAAGTGACTTGAAAATTTCCAATGGTATATTAAAACAAACATCTGAAAACTACAGAAAACTTAGAAATACTTTTAGAATCATGCTTGCTAACATAAATGATTTGGAGAGTTTAACTCCTTACAACGAAATGGGTGAACTAGATAAGTGGATACTTACTCTTGCTAAGAAGGTCTTTGGGGAAGTTCACAAATCATTCAGCGAATATAACTTCGTTCACGGAATGAGTCTTTTAAACAACTTTATTGTAAACGAGCTAAGCGGAATATACATTGACATTACTAAAGATTCTCTATATTGTGATGGCATAAAAGACGCTAAGAGAAACTCAAGTCAAAGTGCTATGGCAATCATGACAAAATCACTTTTACTTCTAATTGCACCAATTTTAACTTATACGGCAGATGAGATTATTGAGAATGCTCCTGCAATAATAAAAGGTGATGCAGAGGATATTTTTGATTTTGTTTATGAAGAGATAGAAGCAGTTGAGTCTAGCTTCAATGCTAAATATATGACCGAAGCGAGAGAAGGTCTTTATGAGATAGTTGATAGACTTAAAAAAGAGAAAATCATCAAAAATACTTTAGAGTTGGTTATTTATACTGAATCAGAAACTGCCCTGAAGATGGATAAAACAGAAGTTGAAGACTGGTTTGTTGTCTCAGGTGTTTCAAGCGGTGAGGTAGAGGAAAATCTTGGCAAATTTGAAATAGAAGGCGATATTTTTGTTATTTTAAAAGCTACTGAAGCTAAATGTCCAAGATGCTGGAAATATCAATCGGTTGATGAGGAAAGCACTTGTCCAAGATGTACAAGAGTTGTTAATGCCTGATTTTACACAACCTGTTGAGAGTTCCTTTATTGCAGCGACCATTGCTGCAATAATTGTTCTTGTAGCTGTTGGAATACTCTTAGTAAAAAAATTTAAGTAGTCTTAAAAATCCAAAGGAGTAGTTACTTTACTTCTGTTCACTTCACTTACAACATGAGCATAAATCATACTAGTTTTGACAATTTTATGTCCTAGTAACTCTTGAATACTCCTTAAATCTATCCCTTTGTTAAACGTACATATATATTTCAACAATTAACTTATAAAAACTATATTCATTGATTTGTGGCATATAGCTCATATAGCTATAGTATGTTATACTATATCGTTAAATAAATAGTTAGCGAGGCATACTTCGCATATTAGGACAGAAAATACCATGTAGATATGCTGATAATACTGCTGATGCTTAAATAATGTGCTCAACAGAATAAGGAGAAAATTATGAAAACTTCACAATCAGAGCATGAACGTATATGCGAACTTGAAGCCACAGTTCCTGGTCTTTCAGATTGGATTACAGAACTGAGTCAGAAAGTAGATAGTCGTTACTCCATTGCCCCGCTAGCAACATCAGCAGGTCTACATACAGGAATCATTAGCTATCCATTTCCAAATGGATTGCCTGATATTTTAACAAAGCTTGGAAACTTTGAAGAGACAGCCGCTTCAGCAGGTGAACTAGTATCTCAAGCAGAGGATTTGGCTGATGATGCAGATCTCGAGCATGAGGATCTTGTTAACCTCAAAAACCCGACACAGGCTGACTTAAAACCGTCAGAGAAAAAAATGTCAAGAGAAAGAATTAAGAAGAAAGCCAAAGAGGTTGCTGATTTGATAGATAAAACCCTTCAAAAAGCAAGGGATGCAAAGGGTAAAATTGCAGGAGCCGCAGCAGCAGCGAAAAAGTTTAAGGCTGCTAAGCCTAAGATCAAAGAAGCTGAAGCATCTTTCAAGGAAGCAAAAAAGCTACTTAAGCAATTTCACAAAAAAGTTGGATTAGCAAATAAAAATCCATTGTTGGATGAACTGCGGGACTTACTAAAAGATGCCAAAAACAAGGTTTCTGGTGACATAGATCACTTAAAAGAAGCTCTTGAAGCAATCGAGTGAAAAACTAGATGTTGAAAGTTTAAGTTCATCTAATAGTTTACGAGAAGAGAATTAACTCTAACAAATAGCTCAAGCGGACACTGAAAAACGCGCCGCTTAGCTTGACCGTTATTCTAAACTAATCTTCTTTTCTATATATCAATTCTTACCAACTAAAAAAATGAAGCAAAAATAAAAACAGATTTTGCTATAATGACAATAATTTAGAAATTAGGAAGTTTAGTGATTACATTAAAAAAAGCATTACAATTAAATAAAGAAGAATTAGCAAAATTTAAAGATGAACTAAAAGTAAAAATCCAAGCAAGAGCTGAACTAAATGCTTACATAGACCTGAACAATGCAGGTGACGGTGTGCCAATTGCAATAAAAGACAACATCCAAGTAAAAGATTGGTCCGTAACATCAGGCTCAAACATACTTCAGGGTTATATTGCACCATATAACGCTACTGTAATCAATAAGATGAATGAAGCCGGACTAAGCCCGTTTGGCAGAACCAATATGGATGAGTTTGCTATGGGTTCGACTACAGAGTCTAGCTTCTACGGTAAAACGCTAAATCCTCACAATAGTGACTGTGTGCCTGGCGGAAGCTCTGGCGGTTCTGCTGCCGCTGTAGCTGCAGGTCTTGCTATTGCAGCACTTGGGAGCGATACCGGCGGCTCAATACGTCAGCCTGCCTCTTTTTGTGGAATAGTAGGAATGAAACCTACTTACGGTCGTATAAGCCGTTACGGCCTTGGTGCTTACGCATCTTCACTAGATCAAATCGGACCTATGACCCAAAACGTTGAAGATGCAGCAATTTTATACGATATAATCAGCGGTCATGATGAAAAAGACTCGACATCTGCAAACATGAACGACAAAGTATCAGACAAACTAGACCCGTCTCGCAAACTTCGTGTTGCTGTACTTCCCAAGCATATCGAGAATGCAAGTGAGGATGTTAAAAAAGCTTATGAGTTGGCAATAGCTGAGCTTAAAAATGCTGGACATGAGATAATAGAACACGAACTAATGGACGCTAAGTTTGACATCTCTGCTTACTACATAACAGCGACTGCCGAGGCTACGACAAATCTTGCAAGATATGACGGTATCCGTTACGGTAACCGTGTAGTTGGTAAAGATTTGAATGATACTTTTGTTCAAACTCGAAGCAACGGTTTTGGCGATGAAGTTAAACGCCGTATCCTGCTTGGGAACTTTGTACTTTCAAGCGGATACTATGAAGCTTACTATGTAAAAGCACAAAAAACCAGACATATCATAAAAGACCAATACGCAAAGATATTTGAAGATGTTGATTTAATACTCTCACCAATCGCGCCGGGAACTGCACCTAAATTTGGTGAGCTTAAAAACCCAATGGACATGTATCTTAGTGACCTTTACTCTATTAGTGTAAATCTTGCAGGACTCCCTGCCCTTTGTCTTCCTATAAACAAAGGTGAGAACGGAATGCCTGTCGGACTTCAACTAATCGCTAAAGCTTACGATGAGCAGACACTTTTTGATGGTGCTCTTGGCTTAGAGAAGCAGATTAACTACTAAAACTAGATATTTAAAGGGCATTTCCTTGCCCTTTAGTATTTAAAACTTCATTTTTATCAATATAAATTAAATTATAAATATCATATTTAGTGAAATACTCCTGTGAGAACACATTTTGCTTTTTACCTGTTAAATAATCTAAACTATTATGACAAAGAGGCAAATATGGCTACATATATTAGTAACGGCAAAGAGCTGCTTGATGTCGAGTATGACGATATAGTAGAAGTAAACGATACGGTTGACGGCATGAGAGTTATTTCAAAAGATGTGCGTGACGAGGAGTATGCCGTCTTTATGTTAGAGGCAAGCGGTAATATCTGCTGTTATGTTTTTGACGAGGTCTTTATTATTGGAAGAGTCAGCGGTTTTGAGACTCTTCCTGAGGCAATCGAAGCTTGGGTTAATGGTGAAGTATAATAAATAAAGTCAGAAGGTTTCTTTGAGCTTAGAAAACGGAAATGGTTTTGAGATATGATACCCTTGCGCAAAATCAACCTTCATATCTTTGAGTTGATTTAAAATCTCTTCATTTTCTACATACTCTGCAATCGTTTGAATTCCCATTACATGACCGACTTTATTAATCGCATCAACCATAGCATGATTAATCGGATCTTTATGCATATCTTTTACAAAGAAACCATCCACTTTTAAATAATCTACTTTAAGATTCTTAAGATAACTAAAAGAGGAGAGACCGCTACCAAAATCATCAAGCGAAAATTTACAACCTATACTCCTAAGATCAGATATAAATGAGGTCGCAGATGTAAGATTACTAATAGCTGCAGTTTCTGTTATCTCAAAGCAGATTGATTCCGGTCTTATTGAAGATTTTTTAAACTCGTTTTTGATAAAATCAGTGAAGTTTTTTTCTCCTAATGTTGCACCAGAAAGATTAAGAGATAAAACGTCTCCCTCATCTAAAGGAGAGTTTTTCAACTGCTTGAAAATATTAACAATAACCCATTTGTCAATCTCTGGCATTAGGCTATAGCGTTCTGCCGCAGGAAGAAAGGCCATGGGTGAGATAATCTCATTATTATCATTTTTAAGTCTTATCAATATCTCATAATGATGAGTTATATTCTCAGCATTAGATATATCAGCAATTGGTTGACAGTAGAGTACAAAACTGTTCTCTTCTAAAGCCTTATTAATTCGTGATACCCACTGCATCTCTCCATGACGCTTAATCACTTCTGCATCATCAATCTCATAGATATAAACACGGTTCCTTCCACTGTCTTTTGCTGTTATACAAGCAATATCTGCAGCACTCATTAGTGAACTTATTGACTCTTTTGAAGATGTGATTGGAACTAAACCTATACTAATACCGATTAAAAATGATTTATCAGCCCAAGCATAACGATAAGACTCAACTGCTTTGCGAAGTTTTTCTGCAATTTTTACAGCATTTTCCCTACTACAATTTTCTAAAAGCACTCCAAACTCATCCCCTCCAAGGCGTGCCAATACATCGTGAGTACGAATTTCAGTTTTTAATACAGTCGTCAGTTGTCGTAACAGCTCATCACCTGCCATATGCCCGCAAGTATCATTAATAATTTTAAATTGATCTAAATCCATATATAACAGGGCATGATGCAAATTACTATCCTCTTTACTTTTACTCAATAAATTAGTAATAATTGTCTCAAATTCTTGTCTATTAACAAGTCCCGTCAAAGCATCATGCTTTGCTTGCCAGCTCAGCTCTTTAGTCATTTTTCTAGCTCTTGAAACATCATGAAAAACTAAGATAACTCCTAAAATATTATTCTCTTTATCTCTTATAGGTGCGGCTGAGTCCTCTATGGCAAATTTTTTGCCAAATCTATTTGTTAAAACAATATGATTAGACATCTCTATAATTTCATTTTTACGGAGACACTCTTCTACGGGAGTTTCAACAGATGTGTTGTCAAGCTCATTATGAATAACAAAAACTTCTGCCAAGTTCAAACCCTTTGCATCTTCAGACAACCAGCCGGTAATCTCTTCAGCAACGGGATTAAGATACTCTATAATTCCGCCTTTGTCGGTTGTAATAACAGCATCTCCAATAGATTTTAGAGTAACCAAGGCGCGCTCTTTCTCATCCCGCAGTGCTATTTCAGCAACTTTTCGTTCACTTATATCCCTCAGTATACTAATAAAACCGATATGTTTTTCTTGAGAATCAATCACCTTTGATGTAATAAGTTCTCCTGTAAAAACAGAACCATTTTTACGCACATATTTGGCTTCAAATCCATCACTAAAATCTGGTGAGTTCTCTTTAAAACGTTTTTGACTCTCATAATTATAGATTTTAATGTCATGGTATAAAAAATCAAGTTTTTTGTTCTCAAAATACTCTATCTGGTATCCAAACATTTTTGTCATTGAAGGGCTGACCATAAGAGATTTTCCATTAGTGTCCAAATAGATAACACCATCTGCCATAGAGTTGAATATAGACTCAAATTCAGCCCTGCTTCGCTCAAGTGCATCACGAGTTTTATTTAAAATATCAATCCTGTCCCTAATTGCTTTAGTCATAATATTAAAGCCATTTGCAAGTTCACCAAACTCATCTGGAGTGCTAACTTTAATATCTTTGTCATACTCCTCATTAGTGACTGAACGGATTCCTTTTAATAATACATCCAAGTTTTTTGTAATAAAGTAACCGGCTGTTATAAGCATCACTAAAGAGAGAAGCAACTCAAAAATAGCAATAAGAACACCCTGTCTTAAAAGGTCATCTTTTGACTCTATAAAAGAGCTAAGAGAGAGACCGTAATATATATATCCAATCAATTCATTTTCGAGCTTAACAGGAGTAAATTGATTGACGACATCAGACCCATCCTTCATATAATCGCCATCAGTAGATAAATTTTCTTCAATACCGACTTGAGCATAGATGTTTTCCTGATCATCTAAAACAATGATGTAGTTAAAGTTATGTTTTTTGTTACTGTATAAAGTATCTAATATATCAATAAGAGCAGAGTAATTACGTTCGATTAGAGGTATACCTACAGCTGCATTAAGAAGTGGTTCCGCTGCCTCAATTCTAAGTTCTGTCTGCTCTTGCATTGCATTATTTATAATCCGCAAACTGTTTCCCAAAAGCAAAGCAAGCATAAGAACCTCTATGCCCATACTGAGTAAGATAAGTTTCAAACGTAATGATTTATTAATTCTCTTTAACATCAAACACCCTATTCAAAGACAGATATATATTTATCCATAGATTGTGAAGTTTTTTTATCAATCTTTTTAAATCCTTTAAATAAATAGTTTTTCCCATCTGTAGAAGTGTGAAACTTTAATAGACTTGTTTGAATTTTTTGGATTAAAGAATCATCTAATCTACTATTTCCCATAATAAAAAAGCCTGAAGTTTTGCTACTTTTTGCCAAAAGTCTAAGATCTTTTTTATACTTTTGAGGGAGTCTCTTCCAAAGTTTAACCCCGGTCAAAGCAGCATCATTAAAACCTTTTAATACTGAAAAAATACTATTCATATGATTCTTAATTACAGAAATAGTCATGTTTTCACCATTTACAAGACCAAGTTTCTTAAAATCATCTACAGCAATTTGATGCACTATTGTTAAGGGTGAAGCCATAGCAATTTTCTTACCTTTTAAATCAGAGAGTGTTTTTAACTTGCTATTTTTTCTTACAATATAATAACCTTGTATATTATTAGCAGTCATAACAATATTTTTATATCCATATTTCAATTCACTATAGCGTCCAAGATGAGGAGGAGAAAAAAGTAAGTCGTATGAATTTTTTTTCATATTTTCAACATATGTTTTACTGTTTTTAGCCATAACTATTGTTACAGGTCTATTAAGCTCTGTTTCCAAAAATTGTCTCATCCCTTTATTGTGTATAAGAATTTTCGATGGATTAACATAAGGAAAGAATGCTAGTACCAAGGGTTCACTCTTTGCAAAAAGCTGCTGCGAAGAGAGAGCAAGAAAAATAAAACTAATAAGCAAATATTTAATAAACTTTTTCATAAAAAACCCCTTTTTTTAATTTTATTATCCAAATATGAATTGAGTATAGCTAAACTAAATTTAACTATAACTATAACTGTTCCGCAAGTTATTTTTTTTTATTTATCTTAAAAATAGTTGAAACAAGGCTCAAAACAGAGATATCTGTCGACAAAAGAGCCCTTTTTTTTCTTAACAGCTCAGCAATATACATTCCAGATATTAATAATAAATAAATTTTACTGTTATCTTCATATAATCTCCATAAAAAAAATATATAGTTTCTCTATCATTAAAAATTTAAGGGAATAACATGAATAGTATAAGTAAATTAACACTTGGTTTAGTATGTTGCAGTTCTATCTTATTTGGAGCTGATGTATACATCAGCGATAACACAAAAGTACCAAATTTAAAGATGAAAGATACACAACTCTCTTTTAAAGAGATTGAAGGTTATCAAAATTATCAAATTGTTGCCTCTCACTTCAGAAAGGATAAAAATGAAATACGCTATATTCTTGCAAACCCAGTTGCATATAATGCATTAAGGGATAATATGAATACAATGCCAGATGGCAGCAAAATTGTAAAAATTGGTTGGAGTGTAAATGATATGCCGACTTTTCCCTCAGCTCTAGAAGCAAATAAAATTCAAAGAGTAGAATATATGATTAAAGATAAAACAAAACATAAAGAGAGTGACGGTTGGGGATATGCCAGGTTTATTAAAAAAGACAATAAGTACAAACCTTGGAACGGAGACCCTAAAAGCTGTGTAGCCTGTCATGCCGGCGTATTATCAAATGATGCTCTGTTTACAAAGTTTCAAAAAATGTTCTAGATGAAAAAAAATATACTGATAGTCGAAGATGAAGAAACTATTGTAAGTCTTATAAAAAATAGGCTTGATTGCAGTATGTACAATGTAGAGAGTGCCGCCGACGGGAAGGAGGCTATGTTAAAAATATCATCTAATGACTATGACTTGGTCACTTTAGACATTATGCTCCCTTTTGTTGACGGCTTTGAAATCAGCAAAAAACTTAGAAAAAAGTCAAAGCAGACTTTAATAATAATGATAAGTGCTTTAGATATTGAGGAATTTAAAACTAAAGCTTATGATTTTGGAGTTGATGATTATATCCCTAAACCATTTTCAGCAAAAGAGTTGTCAATTAAGATTAAGGCTTTACTGCAAAGAAGAGAAGAAATCAGCTCATTAAGCTCAAAACATCTTACAGATATTATTTTAAACGAAGAGTCTAAAGAGATAAGCGTAAATGGCTTTAAAATTGATTTTACTCCTAGTGAATATCTAATTTTAAGTGTGTTAATCAATAATAAAAACAGGGTATATTCAAGACAAGAATTAGCAGAGCTTATTTATGACAGCTATTTTGGAGAGATTGATGAGCAGGGAATTAATAGCCATATTTATCATATACGGGAAAAAGTAAAACCCTTTTATAAGAGAGATATCATAAAAACAGTAAGAGGAATGGGGTATAAAATAGATGAAAATTAAGGCTTTTCTTATTATTATATATACAGTTGCAGGTCTTTTAATATCTACTTTAACTGCATTTATGACTTTCTTGATTATCGGTGAACCTATTGGTTCTAAAATGTTCTTTAAAATAGCACTTACTACTGTTTTTGTACTTCCCATTATTGGTTTAATTAGCTATTTTATTGGAAGATACTTATCTGAGAGATTTAATTTTATACAAGAGCGTTTAGAAAATATAAAAGAAGAGAAATTTACACAAGTGAAGAGTAAAAATATAATTTATGAGATAAACGAAATAAACAAAAATATGAATTTTTTATCAAATCAAATAGGCACTCTAATAATAGATTTAAAACAAAAAAATCAAAACTTATCAAATCTACTTATCTCAATGGCACACGACATCAAGACTCCAATTACTATTTTAAACGGCTATATAGAAGAAATTGAAGATGGAATTATTAAAAAGGATACTCTGCCATCAATTCTAAAACATATGAAAGATGAAGTAAGATTTTTAGATGAACTAACAGTTGATATGCTACACTTCATAACTTCAATGAAGAGTAATAAAACAAGAGAGAAAATCAACTTATACAGCTTAGTTAAAGATGAAATATTCACAATTCTGCCAAAAAATAAAAATATAGAATATATAAACAATCTAGATAAGAGTTTCATCATTGAGTTTAATAAGATAGATTTAAAAAAAATATGTCTAAACTTACTATTAAATGCAATAAAACACACAGATAATGGCTATATTAAGGTTGAAACAAAAGATAAAATGATTTTATTCGAGAATAGTGGAGAAGAGATAAAAGAGGAGTATACAGAGAAAATATTTGAGCCATTCTTTACTATATCAAAAAGCAAAAATAGAAAAAAAAGTGGCTTTGGTTTAGGGCTTTCAATTGTAAAAAACCTGAGCATAAACAATGATTACATTTGTTCCTTGCATGAGAGCAACAAAAAAGTAACAACTTTTTGTTTAAAGAAAATAGATTTACCTATTTTTAACAACAAAAAAGATATAATTCAAAAATTTTAAAAGATACAAGAATATTACTTTTTAGAACCAAAGGACAACCATGAAAATTCGTAAAAGAGCATTAACATTTGAAGATGTACTATTAGTACCACAATACTCTGAAGTACTACCAAAAGAGGTATCCCTTGAAAGTAAACTAACTCGTAATATTTCACTGATGATTCCTATGGTTTCTGCTGCAATGGATACAGTTACTGAATATAAAGCAGCTATCGCAATGGCTAGACTTGGCGGCATCGGTATTATCCATAAGAATATGGATATAGAGACTCAATGCAAACAGATAACTAAGGTCAAAAAAAGTGAAAGCGGAATAATTATAGATCCAATATATGTTCATCCTGATGCTACACTTGCCGAAGCAGATGCACTTATGAATGAGTACAAAATCTCTGGTGTTCCTGTTATTGATGCTCACAACAAACTACTTGGTATTTTAACAAACCGTGATATGAGATTTGAAAAAGATATGAGTAAGCTTGCAAGCGAGGTTATGACTAAAATGCCTTTAATAACTGCAACGAAAGGAATATCTTTAGATGATGCAGCAGAAATTATGCATAAACATAAGATAGAAAAACTACCAATAATTGATGAAGATGGTTTCTTAAAAGGCTTAGTTACTATCAAAGATATTAAAAAGCGTATTGAGTACCCTAACTCAAATAAAGATGCTTTTGGAAGACTTATTGTTGGTGGAGCAATCGGTGTTGGTCAGCTTGATCGTGCAAAAGCGCTAGTTGATGCCGGTTGTGATGTTTTAGTGCTTGATTCTGCTCATGGTCACTCAAAGGGTATCTTAGATACTGTTAGAAAAATAAAAGAGTCTATGGAAGTGGATGTGATTGCCGGTAATATTGCCACTAAAGAGGCTGTCCTTTCTCTTATAGAAGCTGGTGTTGACGGTATTAAAGTTGGTATTGGACCCGGTTCAATATGTACAACTCGTATTGTTGCAGGTGTTGGTGTTCCTCAGATTTCTGCTATCTCTGAGTGTGCAATAGCTGCAAGAGAGCATGGCGTTCCTATTATTGCTGATGGCGGTATAAAGTATTCAGGAGATATTGCTAAAGCTTTAGCAGTTGGAGCTTCATCTATTATGGTCGGCTCACTTCTGGCTGGTACTGAAGAGTCTCCCGGTGAGACTATCATGTTTCAAGGTCGTCAATATAAATCATACAGAGGTATGGGAAGTATAGGAGCTATGCAGACAGGTTCAACAGACAGATATTTTCAAGAGGGAACTGCTTCTGATAAACTTGTTCCTGAAGGGATTGAGGGTCGTGTTCCCTTTAGAGGTTCTATTGCTGGAATCATTCACCAAATGATGGGTGGACTTCGCTCATCAATGGGTTACTGTGGCAGCCAAAGCATTGAGGCTTTCTGGGACAAAGCCGAGTTTGTTGAAATTACCAGTGCCGGACTTAAAGAGAGTCATGTTCACGATGTAATCATCACTCAAGAAGCACCTAATTACCATATATAGTTCTACTAAAACAATGGAGCAGAGATGGAAAAAGTAAGATATGCAGGTTTTTGGATTCGTTTTATTGCATCTTTAGCTGATACTATATTTTTAGCTCTGCCCGTAGCTGTAGTAATATACTTTTTAAGTGACGGCAACTGGTTCGACTTTTCACAATATCAACAAAATATTTCGTACGCCATGAGTGGAAATGCTGCTAAAGCATTAGCTAATCAACCGCAGACATCTCTGAGGTGGGAACTTTTATTTGAAATATCAGTTTTAATTGTTACCATGGTATTCTGGAGGAGATGGAGAGGTGCCACTCCCGGTAAAAAATTTGTCCATATCAAAATAGTTGATGCAAAAACTCTTAAAGATATAGATAATAGACAAGCAATAACTCGTTCTTTTGGTTATATAGCCTCTACATTGGCATTTTTAATAGGCTTTATAATGATAGCCATTAGAGCAGATAAGAGAGGGCTTCATGATCTTTTGGCCGGAACAGTTGTTATTTATGATGACAAAGAATAAGATAATCTCAAATATAAACTCTTTTAACTTAGCTATTTAGTAAAATTAAGTCATTTTCGCTAAAATAATAAAAAAATTTTAAATGGAGGAAATAGATGGATTTACAAACAAAAGCACTTCACGCTGGCTATGAAAAAGGCTCAGATGGAGCTATGAGTGTTCCTATTTATCAAACAACAGCTTATGAATTTCGTGATGCCGAGCATGCAGCAAATCTATTTTCTCTAAAAGAGTTAGGATATATCTATACTCGGCTTAATAATCCTACCACTGATGTGTTTGAGAAAAGATTTGCAGAACTTGAGGGCGGAGAAGCTGCTCTTGCTACGTCAAGCGGCATGAGTGCCATCTTTTTTGCCATTGCCAACGCCGCAGAGGCTGGAGACAACATTATATGTGCCAAACAGCTTTATGGCGGAAGCCTGACTCAAACTGCTCATACACTTAAAAGGTTTGGCATTGAGGCTAGATATTTTGATGTCCACACTCCTGAGCAGATAAAAACTCTTATTGATGATAAAACAAAAGTTATTTTTTTTGAGTCTCTGACAAATCCAAGTATTGATGTAGCTGATATAGAAGCTATTACGACAATAGCAAATAAATATGGAATATTAACGGTTGTAGACAATACAGTTGCTACTCCTATTTTATGCCGTCCATTTGAACATGCTGCTGACATAACTGTTCATAGTGCCAGTAAATATACAACAGGGCAAGGTTTGGCAATTGGAGGGGTTTTAGTTGAGAGAAAAGCTTTAGTTGAGAAGCTAAGATCAAATCCACGTTATCCTCACTTTAATGAACCTGATGAATCTTATCATGGTTTGATCTATATTGATGCTCCTCTTCCACCATTTACTCTAAGAGCCAGACTCTCCCTACTTCGTGATTTAGGTGCTGTTGTCTCTCCATTTAATTCTTGGCTGTTTATACAGGGCATTGAAACTCTCTCTCTTAGAATGAGGGAACACTCTAAAAATGCTCTTGCCTTAGCAGAGTTTTTAGAGGCTCATCCAAAAGTTAAAAAAGTAAACTACCCAGGTTTAAAAAGTAACCCTAACTATGAAAATGCACAGAAATATTTTGAAGATGGTGCATGCAGCGGACTGCTAAGTTTTGAGCTTAATGGTTTAGAGGAGGCAACTAAAGTAGTAAATGCGACAGAACTTTACTCATTAGTAGTAAATATCGGTGACTCAAAATCTATAATCACTCACCCTGCTTCAACCACCCACCAACAGTTAAGCGAGGAAGAACTAAATGCTTGTGGTGTTCCTTCAGGACTTATCAGAATCTCTTGCGGACTAGAATCAGCTAATGATTTAATAGCCGACATCAAACAGGCGTTAGAGGCGTAATAATTGTCATTAAACCTAAAAACATATACAGAACATTTTACTAATCCTCTCTATTTAGAGAGTGGCCGTATTTTAGAGCCCTATGACATAACTTATGAGACTTACGGTGAGCTCAATGATGAAAAAAGTAATGTAATTGTTGTCTGTCATGCACTTACAGGGTCTCACCATTGTGCAGGGACTTATGAGGGTGATAAAAAGGCTGGTTGGTGGGATGGACTTATTGGTCCCTCTAAAGCAATAGACACAGATGAGTATTTTGTAATTTGTACAAATGCAATAGGTAGTTGTTTTGGTTCAACCGGACCTATGAGTCCGCAGCACCCACACCATAATCCATACCGTTACAAATTTCCGGTTGTAACTATTAAAGACATGGTCAAAGCTCAAAGAATACTTTTTGACAGATTAAACATTCATAATGTTCATGCAATAATAGGTGGTTCAATGGGTGGGATGCAAGCACTTCAGTTTGCTATCCACTACCCAAATTTTGCATCAAAAATCATATCTATGGCGACAACACATGCAACTCAACCTTGGGCTATAGCTTTTAATAAAGTTGCTCAAGAGTCTATACTAAAAGATCCTGAGTTTAAACAGGGGTACTATGACAGCGAAGTTATAAAAGAGAATGGATTATCAGGCATGGCCGTCGGCAGAATGGCTGGACATATCAGTTTCTTATCACATGAATCGATGCAGAGGAAATTTAACAGAGAGTATAAAAGCACCGATGGACTTTATGAGCTCTTTGGAAAATTTCAGATTGAGTTATTTTTAGAGTATAATGGCTATAACTTTACAAAATGGTTTGATCCCTTATCTTATTTGTATATAACTAAGGCAATAAATATTTATGATCTCTCCCGCGGGTTTGATTCACTAAACGAAGCTATGCAAAAAATTAGCTCAGAGTTACATCTAATCAGTTTTAGTAACGACCAACTATTTAAAAGCTTTGAGATGAAAGAGATAAGCGACACATTAACGGAAATAGGAAATAGTAACCATAAATACATAGATATTGAGAGTGACTATGGACATGATGCTTTTCTTGTCGAACTTGATAAGTTTAAAGATTACATTACAGATGCACTGAAATAAAAAACAGGAAATAATATGAAAACTCTTATATTGACATTTCTATTTGTTGCTTCGCTATGGGGAGCAAAAATTGATGAGTTTGCAAAAGAAGTGAACTACTTAAGAAACTATGACTCTGCCCTGAAAATAGCAAAAAAAGAGAATAAGATGATTATGCTTCTTTTAGTGGCTGATTACTGTCCATGGTGTAAAAAATTTGAGAGAAAAACACTTAAAAACAGTTCTGTCTCTTCCTTCGTATCTAAAAACTTTATTCCTGTTGTAGTAGATAAAAAACGAGATCAAGGGCTCTATCCAAAAGAGTATAATACTCCCCTTATTCCAACAGTCTACTTTATAGACCCAAATTCACAAAAAAGTCTATACAAATCAGTTGCTTACATGAAAAAGAAAGAGTATATTTCAAATATGAACAAAGCACTATCTGTTTTTAACAAAAAGGCTAAATAGTGAAAAAGCTACTCTTGATTTTACTAATATGCAGTTCACTCTTTTCAAAATCAATTTATACACTAGACAATGTAAAAAATTTGCATATATATTTTGCAAATAAGAGTGGTTTTTTAGATAAACAAGACAAAGATAAAATATTACAGTACATTAAAAATGAACTTACCAAAGCCGGCTTTGTATTAGGCAAGACAGACTCATCTACATTTTTCTTAAAAGTTAGTGCTAAAGAAGTAGACGATACTTATATAATAAATGTTCAGAGCGGCTTAGCTGAAGAAGTTATAACTAGGCGCAAAGATAATATTGAGACTTTTGCATATACTTATTTTGCAAGTGAGCTTATAGAATCAGATGAACCTAAGGAAGATACAGTTGAAGTGATTGAATTTTTGCTCAATCAGTTTATCGTAGCTTACAAAGATGACAATGAAGAATAATAACAAATAATAGGATGTAAAAATGAGTAAAGAAACAGAAAGTTTTGAATCAAAACTAGATAGTGCTAAAAAGATTTTAGAGACACTTATGAATCCTGAGATAACTCTTCAAGATAGTGTAAAGGCCTATGAAAAAGGAATGAGTGAACTTGTAAAAGCACAAAAAATACTAGAAGACGCAGAGATAAAGATTACAGAGATAAAGGGAAACTAGGTGAGATGTGCAGTTCTTCAACTTAGTGCTCAGGGAATGAGTTCTACCAAACTATACAACCACATTAGAATTGCACATAAACAGGGTGTAAAAGTTTTACTTTTAGGCGAATATATTTTAAACCCTTTTTTTAAAGAACTTCAAAATCTCTCATCTAGTATGATAAAAGAGCAGTCTGAACATCAAAGCAAGGTATTAAAAGAGTTAGCCACTACCTATAATCTTACTATTATCACCCCGCTAATCATTGTCAAAAAACAAAAGATATATAAAACAATTGCTAAATTCGCTCCTAATTCAAGCTCTTATTATCAACAACAACTTCTAATAAACTATCCTCACTGGAATGAGGAGAAGTTCTTTGCAAATGAACCCAAAGCTATACAAGCACCTCTAATATTCAAAATTGACGGCTTTAAATTTGCCGTAATGAGTGGATTTGAACTCCATTTTGACGCTATCTGGGCTCAACTGCGCTCTAAAAATATCGACTGTCTACTGCTTCCTAGTGTATCAACTTTTGACTCCTATGAGAGATGGAAGTCCCTTATACTATCTCGTGCTTTTACACACAACTGCTATATTTTAAGGGCGAACCGTATTGGTGAATATATAGATAGAGATTATGATTGGAAATTTTATGGAGACTCACTCTTAGCTTCACCAAACGGTGAACTGCTAGAACATCTCGGTGATAAAGAGGAACTAATGATAGTAGATATGAGTCATTCAGATGTAGTACAAGCTAGAAGGTCTTGGGGCTTTAAAGAGATGGTAAATAAAAGATAATAACTAAAGTGATATAATTATTTTAAGATAATAAGCGAAATGATATAATTATTTCAGGTAAATTACAATGAAGGATTTATGATGAGTTTTAGAATCAATAGTAACATTGGTGCGATGAATGCAAATTTACACTCTAACATAAATAACTTAGGGGTCAACAGAAGTATTGAGTCGCTTGCTTCAGGATCTAAACTGAACAACTCTTCTTACAATGCGGCCGGTCTTGCCATTGCAAACCAACTTTCAGCACAGGTTTCAGGTATGGGTCAAGCAATTATGAACTCTAATGAAAGTGTTGGTCTTGTACAGGTTGCCGATGGTGCCCTGCAAGAGTATGGCAATATTTTAGAAGATGTTCGTCGTCTTACAATCCAAGCATCGAATGACACGCTTAACGCAGATAATAAAGCAATCATACAGCAAGAGATAGACTCCTTGATGTCTTCAGCAGACGACATTGCAAAAACTACCAGTTTTAATGGTATTAAACTATTAGACGGAACCGGAGGAAGTGCGGGTAATGGAACATTTATCACCCATACAGGAGCAGATTCAGGTGAAACTCAAAGTGTTAGCATCGGTGATGCACAGACTGCATCAATATTAGGAGGAGCGACCATAGATGTAACAACTCAAGCTAATGCTGAATTATCATTAGACACAATCGATAGTGCAATAAATAGTGTTAACGGCTTAAGAGCTGATTTAGGTGCTTCTCAAAACCAAATAATGTCTAATATCAGAAATATATCAGTTACTCAGATAAACATAGCTTCAGCAGAATCTCAAATTAGAGATATTGATTTTGCAGCAGAGAGTGCAAACTTTTCAAATCTAAATATTTTGTCTCAAACAGGTTCATTCGCTTTAAGTCAAGCTAATGCATCTCAAGCAAATGTTTTAAATCTATTCAAATAAGAGTTTTTAATGATTAACTATTTTCACCGTCAAATACAACTTTGGGGTGAGGATACTCAAACTTCACTGCAAAGTAAAAAAATAGCAATTATAGGTTCTGGTGGACTTGGAAGCTCCTTAGCTTTCGCATTGGGTGCGAGTGGAATAGGTAAGATTCATATGGTTGATTTTGATGAAGTATCTACACATAACATCCATCGTCAAATAGCTTTCAAAACCGGTGATGAAGGAAAGAACAAAGCCGTTGTCAATGCTGAGCTAATTGAGCAAAGATCCCCTTTTGTAGAAGCAGTACCTCATGAGTGTAACTTTAAAGAGTTTAGCAATAAGGATATAGAACTTGATTTAATAATAGATGCAACCGACAATCTTCACTCACGTGCAGAAATTGACAGCTATTGCAAAACAAGAAATATACCGTGGGTTTATGGTAGTGTTGAAGCATTTCATGGGCAGGTTTGTTTTTTTGAAAACTCACTATTTACAGACGCATTTAAAATAACTTCACAGATTCCAGCAGGAATTGCTGCCCCAATCGTTATGCATATTGCATCTCTACAAGCAAATTTAGCTCTTAGGTTCTTGGCTGGACTCAGTGTTAAAAAAGATCAACTCTACTATCTATTTTTTAATGATGACGGAGAGTTAATCACCCAAAAATTCGGACTTCCTAAAACTTAATATAATTTAATGAAATATTAACTTATCACTCCTTAAGTATCTTCGTTTTATCATAAGATAAAAGGAGTTGAGATGAAATTTTTATATATTATGTTACTCTTATCCTTTAATATATTTGCTTCAGAGAGTATTCCTATTAAACAAAAGCCGCAGGATATGCTTAAGTCTATCTCTAAACATGCTATTCGTATTGGAACCGGTACTTTGAGTAATGTCTATATCTTTGTTGACCCTATGTGTAAATATTCTCGTCGTATTATCTCCAAAATCGATGAAAACAAGATGCTGCAGTTAAAAAACACTTACTATATATTTTTATACAGACTTCAAAAGTTTGACTCTGATAAACTAATCCAATATATTTATCAATCCAGTGATCAAAAATCAGTTTTTATGGATGTTATGGTAGATGAAGAGATAATCGACCTTGATGATTTTAAAGCAAATAAAGAGACCCTGCAAGCTCTAAAAAATATTTCTAAAGTTGCTAAAAAACTTGATATGAAATTACGACCATATATAATTTCATTTGACAAAGGCTCTAAGTTCTGCAGAGTATCCGAAGGAGTTGTCTCATGCTTAGAAGAGTTTGATCTGCACTAAAAGGTAATATCCCACAAACATAGGATTGCAGTTAAAGACTATAGTTTTGAAATATATACGGAGACGAGCCTTATATCCTCTTCACTAAGTCCTGATGCTTGTCCTTTCATAACACCTTTTAAATCCCCTCCATAAGTTCCTAGTTTATAGCCATTTAAAGCATCTGTTGTCTGTTTTACACTCCAGCCTTTAATAATTTGAGACTTTCCTAATGCTACTTTTTGAGCATTCTGTCCATGACACCCAGCACATGCTTTATATATATTTTCTCCTGTTTTAAGAGAAACTGCAGGTTGATACTTCTCACCGTTTATATCTTCTTTTTTAGACTCAAGCTTCTCTATTGCTATTTCTTTTAAAGTCTGATTTTCAAAAGAGCTATTTTTATCTTCGCTGCATGAACTTAACAAAAGTGCTAAAGCTATTGATATTAATATTTTCATACTATTTTGCTCCTTAGTGTTATTTAATATAATTTCAATGATTTGTCAATATTTTACAATGATTCACATTAAGCACAATAGAGAGTATAAATATACTTTGAAGTATAAATATAGTTATAAGATTTGTTCTATTTTTTAGAAAGAGGAGAGCTGATAAATTATAATTAAATTAATTCTAAAACATTTTAGCTATAATGTCTCGATTATATAAAGGCTACAAAAATATGAATTTTGAACCATATCCGTTTGAAAAACTAAATAATATACTTAAAAACATCACACCAAATAAAAACTATGAACCATCTATTTTAACTATAGGGGAGCCCCAGTTTGAGACTCCTAATTTTATACAAAAAGCTCTTTGTGACAACTCTGGTCTGCTAAAAAAATATCCTATAAGCTCGGGAGAAGCTGGTTTAAGAGCTGCTCAAAGAAAATTTTTCTTAAAAAGATTTAGTGTTGAACTTAGTGATAAACAGATAATTCCAACATTTGGAACTCGTGAAGTTCTATTTAATTTTCCTCAGTTTTTACTATTTAACAAGAAAGAGCCTGCTATAGCTTTTACAAACCCTTTTTATCAGATTTATGAGGGTGCCGCAATAGCATCAAAAGCTAGAGCTATTTACATAAACCTTAATCAACAAAACAACTTCAAACCTGAAATAGATGAATCAGAACTGGCTGAATGTGACTTGGTTATATTAAACTTTCCAAACAATCCAACTACATCTGTCCTCACTTTAGAAGAGCTTGGAGAGTGGGTATTTTTAGCTTTAAAACATAATTTTGTACTTTTAAATGATGAGTGTTACAGTGAAATATATATAGATAGACCTCTGCCCTCACTTCTAGAGGCATCTTTACATGTAGGAAATATCAATTTTAAAAATATTTTAGTAGTCAACTCAATTTCAAAACGCTCATCTGCACCGGGACTTCGTTCAGGATTTATAGCCGGAGATGAAAATATTTTAAAAGAGTATATGAAATACAGAACTTATATAGGTTGTGCTTCACCTCTGCCTCTTCAAAGCGCTGCAGCACAAGCTTGGAGTGATGAAACACATGTAGAAGCAGCTAGAGAAATTTACAAAAAGAATTTTCTTATTGCAAAAGAGATTTTAGGTATTGAAATTCCAAGCGCAACTTTTTATATTTGGTTAAAAGTTCCCAATCCTATAGAGTTTACAAAAAAGTTATATAGAGAGTATAATACAAAAGTATTGCCAGGTGAATATTTGGCAAGAGATGATTCAAAAGGAATAAATCCCGGTAAAGAATTTATTAGGATTGCTTTAGTAGAAAATGAAGAAAAAACCAGAAATGCACTTACACGAATAAAGGAGTGTCTGGATGAGTAATAGAGTTGAAAATCTAAAAGCAGAAGTCTTAAAAGCACAAAAAGAGTCTGATATAGCTTCTTTATATATGCTCGAGCAAAAAGCACATGATAATTTTGATGAAGATACACTTCAGGCTTTCTATGCAAATATCCTTGATTTAGCTTTAGAGAGATTAACTGACACATTGGAATCACACAAAGTTATGGATATTCATGAAGTTCAAGACTTTGCAACACTCAGAGCGCTTTACGAATATGCAATAGAACACTACAGTGCCGGTCAAATTAAAGATGCAAGTGCTCTGTTTGAAGTTCTTAGCGGACTCAGCAATGATGAAGAGTTTTCCTTAGCCCTAAAGTTCCACTGGATAGCCTCAAAAGAGAATCTATCTTTAGACGAATTCATAGCTAATATTGCAGATATTGATGCAACTCAAAATGCCGGAACATTTTATATAAGTTGTTTTAATAAAGAGGCACAAAAATTGCTGGACAACTCCCAAAGAGAGTCAATTGGAGTAGACGAATGAAAATTCATTTTATTGGAATCGGTGGAATCGGCATATCTGGCTTAGCACAATACATGCATTTTAAAGGTCATGAAGTGACCGGCTCAGATATATCTGATAGTGTAATTACTAAAAAACTTCGCTCTCTTGGTATCACGGTTACAGTTGAACATAATAAATCTGCTATTACTAACCAAGATTTAGTTATTCATTCTGCAATTATTAGCCCTGATAATCCAGAAGTAGTTGCAGCTAAAGCTAAAGGCATTGAAGTTCTAGCTCGTCGTGAAGCTCTGCTGCGAATACTAAACAGTTCAAAAGTCTACTCTGTTGCTGGCGCGCATGGAAAAAGTACCACCACGGCAATTTTAACAGCTATTATGAGCGGTTCAGCCATTATTGGTGCTGAGTCTAAAGCATTTGGCTCAAATGTAAGATACAGTGAAGATACGGATGTCATGCTTTTTGAGGCAGATGAGAGTGATGGAAGTTTTGTAAACTCAAATCCACACTGCGCGATTGTTGTCAATGCCGAACCTGAGCATATGGAGTATTATGATTACAACTATGAGCGTTTTTATGATGCATACAAAACTTTTATAAAGTCTGCAAAGTGTCGTGTTTTAAATGCTGAAGATCTGCTTTTAAGTACACTCAAAGATGAAATAGATGCTAACTGGCTCTACCCGAGCAAAGATATTACAAATATAGAGTTTGTCCTTATAAACGATGAACCACACACAAGATTTAACCTTAAAGAGTTAGGCAGTTTCGATGTTTGGGGATTTGGAAAACATATAGCGCTTGATGCATCACTAGCAATTTTAGCGGCAAGTGAGTCTATGGATATACAAGAGATAAGAGAGAAACTACTTACTTTTAAAGGTATAAAGAAACGATTTGATATTGTTGGGTCTGAGCAAGGCAGTGTAATCATTGACGACTATGGACATCATCCAACAGAAATTAAGGCAACATTTGAGTCAGTTAAAGAGTACGCCCTTTTAAAAGGTTTTGATAAAATCACGGCAATTTGGCAACCGCACAAATACTCTCGCACTATCGATAACCTTGAAGAGTTTACCAAATGTTTTGAAGGAGCAGCAGAGCTTATTATCCTTCCAGTCTGGTCTGCCGGTGAGACGATGAGAGATATTGACTTTAAAGAGAAATTTAAAAAGTATAACCTAACAATGGCAGACAAAATAACAAGAGCAAATAATACAATTACGGTTATGAAAAATAAAGAAGCACTTAAAACTTTAGATAAAGGTCTAATCATCGGCTTTGGTGCCGGAGATATTACTTATCAAATAAGAGGAATAGCATAGTGGCGTACATTTCAGGAGTTGTAGTTGTAGCACTTTTCTTTCTAGTTTTACACTATTTCACAGAACTATCCAATCATCAAAAAACTCTAGTTACTGCTATAATTTTAGCTATTGTGCTATTTGCAATAGCCTTTAACAAATATACAAGTTCACAAAGAGAGAAGATGCTAAATGTTGTGATGAAATTTAATCAACACAAAACTATTAGATGTAATGGCATTGATGTAAATGACAAGAGTTACACTCTAAGCATAGGGACATATACTTTCATAGGCAAACAAAATACCCCACACTATGGTCAGATGATTAGTGCATCTACATGCGAGTAGAGAGTCAATCCAAGGTTGATTTGCTTATAAATCAACTTGACCTGAATGAGCACATAAACTTGTTTAAACAGTTCTTTTCAAGAGAACATGCTCTTTATATGGAAGGCGATCAGGAACTTCACTACCGATATATAAAAGCACTAGACAATATTGAGTTTAAAGCACCGCCAAAAGTCGCTGATTTTTTCACTATAAAAGCACATCTTAAAAAACATGGTGTTCTAAATTTTGAACAGATCTTTGAAATTGTAAAAGTTGTAAGATATTTTCGTTACTTTAAAAGCCGTGAGATAGAGGGTATCATAGGTGAGTGGATGAGTAAATTTATAATTGAAGAGAAGTTTACAGAAGTTGAAAAATATTTTACTCACGATGGTAAATTTGAAGAGAATCTTGACGAGACACTCTTTGGACTTGGAGCAAGAATTAAAGAGCATAAATCTAACATGGGAGGCTCTCTTAAAAGACTCACATCTAGTTCTAAACTATCTTCATATCTTATAGATATGCAGGTTCATTATATCAATGATGAGGAGTGCCTTTTAGTTCGTGGCGGATTTAACCATGTCCTTAAAGGTGCCGTTATAGGCAGAAGCAGCAGCGGAGGTTTTTATGTCTCACCAGACTCTATTCTAAAAGCAAAGGAACAGATACGCTATATAAACCAAGAGAGAGAGGCGATTTTTTACAAATACGCGCAACAATTTTCTGCGACTTTAGCTGAACTTCAAGCTTTCATAGCTTTTATAGATAAAGAGTTTACAAAGTTTGACAACTACCAGGCAAGAGTTTTGTTTGCAAAAAGTAAAGATTTGCAACTTATAAAGTCTAAAAAAGACTCAAAAATAGTTTTAAACAGCTTCTCTCACCCTGCACTTCACAAGGCAAAACCTGTAAATGTGGATTTCTCTAAGAATATACTAATGATCACAGGTGTAAATGCCGGTGGTAAGACCATGCTTCTAAAATCTATACTAGCATGTGCATTTATGGCTAAATATATCATACCTATGAGTATCAATGAAAGCAAATCACATATTGGAAGTTTTAAAACTATTTTAGCAATCATAGATGACCCTCAAAACGTAAAAAATGATATCTCAACCTTTGCCGGACGTATGCAACAATTCTCTAAAATATTTGAGCATAAATCTGCTCTTGTCGGTGTAGATGAGATAGAGCTTGGAACTGACAGTGATGAAGCAGCGGCACTCTTTAAAGTCATACTTGATGATTTAATAAGAAGAGGACAGAAAGTTGTAGTCACTACTCATCACAAACGACTAGCTGCACTAATGGCTGACCGTGACGACGTTGAACTTATGGCTGCAATATATGATGAAGCTAATAGAGCTCCAACCTATGAGTTTATGCATGGTATTATTGGAAAAAGTTATGCCTTTGAGACAGCTAGCAGATATGGAATATCAAACAATATAGTCACTCAAGCAAAAAGTGTCTACGGTGACAATAGTGAAAAACTAAGCCTACTTATAGAGAGAGGCTCACAACTCGAGCGTGAGCTAAAACTAAAACACAAAAAGGTTGATGAAACATTAGAAGAACTCAAAATCAAAGAGCTGGATATTAAAACACAAAGGGAGAAGCTATCTGCTGAACTCGAAGAACAAAAAAGTGCTCTTAAAAACAGTTACAATGATGCTATTAATGAAGCAAAAATAGCGGCACGGGCAGGAGATACAAAGGCCATTCACAGAGCAATGGACAAAGCAAATAAAAAACTCCCTTTGGAAAAAAAAGAGCTACATACAAGAGAGGAAGAGTTTAAAGTTGGAGATAGTGTTAAATACCATAGTAAAAAAGGCATTATTGTATCTATGAGAAGTCCAAAAGAGGCTACAATTGAGATTGAAGGAATGAGAGTTCGCGTCAAAACTAAAAATATCACTCACACAAAGATTGTTAAAGCTAAGGCAGAAACTAATCTGAAAATAGTTGTAGAAAAAAGAGCAGGTTTAAAATGCGATCTCCACGGTATGAGAGCTGATGAAGCGGCAGAGGTACTTGACAAGTTTATATCTGATGCTCTAATTAATGGCTGGGATGAAGTTGTAGTATACCATGGAATAGGAACCGGTAAACTCTCTTATGCAGTTAAAAACTTTCTCACAGCTCACCCAAAAGTTAAAAAATTTGAAGATGCACCACAACATTTAGGTGGATTTGGTGCTAAGGTAGTTTCGCTTTAGTTTTAATAAAGTTATTTAGCTAATAAGCTTTTCAATAGGCATCGGTTCTCCAAGATGAAAACCTTGCAGATAATCTATTCCCATCTCCTGTGTATAACGCATGACACTCTCATTATGAATAAATTCCGCTACAGTTTTTAACTCTAACTGTTTTGCAAAATCTAAAATAGTTTTTGAAATTATTTGGCTATTTATATTATGATCTATATCTTTTATAAGTGAACCATCTATTTTAATATAATCAACATTAAGCTGCATCAGGTAAGCAAAATTAGAGTATCCTGTTCCAAAATCATCAATAGAGACTCTGCACCCTAAGCTTTTAAACTCAGCCATCAATGAGACAATTTCACTATAACCGTCAATTCCTTCTGATTCAACAATCTCCATTACAAAACGAGAAGCTATATCATACTCTCTGATTTTATCTTTTAAGAAATCCATGGTTTCTGTGTGAATAAGATCTTCAACAGAGAAATTAATAGAGAATAGTTTGTCCGGCAGCTTTGAAAAAACATCAAAGGCCGATGATATAACTTTTTTTGTAAGGGTATGATAAAGTTTTGACTTTTTCGCTATATCGAGAAAATGAAAAGGTGAAATAATAGTGCCATCTTCACCAATCATTCTAACTAAACACTCATATTTATCTGTTTGAAGAGTTTTTGCATCCACTATTGCTTGAACATACACAACAATTCTATCCTCCGCAAAAGCACTCTTTAATCTTTTTGTCCATTGAATATTATTTTCATAATATTTTATCAGGTTATCTGTCTCTTCATAAACCAATAACTCTTTTCGCGTATCTTTGGCTTGACGAAGAGCTAAAGAAGCATTGGAGATAGTATTGACCTTACTATATGTTAGACCTGCAGTAGCATTTATATTAAATGAGTCATCATTGCTATGCACGGTAAAGTCATCTATTTGTTGAAGTATATTGCTACAAACTTCTTGAAATTCAGAAGTATCGATATTGTCACCGGCCAATACTCCAAACTCTCCCAATGAGAGTTTGTATAGTTTAATATCATTACCATTAACATGCTTTTTAAGCATCTTTGCCGTCTCTTTTAAAGTGTGGTTTCCAATATCATACCCATAATACTCTTTTATAATATGAAAATTATTTAAGTTAATAAGTGCAAACTTTGGTGATTTGAAGCTTTTAATATCCTCTTCAAGTTTAACACGATTTGGAAGACCTGTTACCCGCTCAGTTACTTGTCTGCTTATCTGTTCTTGCTGTTTTACTATTTGAGTTATATCATGCCGTATACTTATATATTCAACAGTCTCTTCATTTTCATTATATATTGGAACTATTACTGCCTTGACGTAATAGCCTGTCCCATCTTTTCTTCTATTTTTAACAACGCCCTTCCAAACCTTTTTCTCATGCAGTGTTTTCCACATGTCTGCAAATACCGCACTACTCATATCAGGATGGCGTACTATATTGTGTGGCGCTCCCATTAGCTCCTCTCTTGTATAATAAGAGAGTCGACAAAACTCATTATTTGCATAAGTTATTATCCCTCTTGAATCAGTCTTGCTTACAATTGCACTCTCATCAAGCGCATATTTGTAACGCTCTAGAAGAATTGTGTATTCACGTATATTTCCAAGCATCTTTTTAAAAGCATCTGTAATGGAGGAAGTCTCACGCTCTGTTCTAATTGAAGAAAAATCCAACTTTGAACCAGGTTGGTAGTTTTTTACTTTCGTTGCAATCTTTCCTAACGGATTTAGAAGATGACGTGTAATAAACCCAAATACAAGAAAAATAAGACCAAGTACAAACAGGTAATTTATAATCTTTGACTTAACATCTTCAAAAGCATTATTAAAATTTTCAAGTTTATAACTCAGAATTATATGTCCTATCTTAAGCTGTGTAATTGGGTCTTTTACTGGGTAACTTATATCTAGGTGTTCTTCCTCTTGCTTGTTTGGAACATAAAAAATCTCCTCTTCATTAATCATAATACGCAGAGAGCTTATATTTTTATTGTCTATAGTATGTTTGGATACAATCTCTATTTCATCTCTTAAGCCTAAGTAGTAACTCATCCCTATCATCGGTTCAATAGTTTGGGCGATAAGCACAGCTTTTTCTTTCTCAGACTTTAACATTCTCTCTTCAAAAAGGTTGTAAAAAACAAAGTATATAAATGTCAGCGTAGTCATTGATACTAAGATAAAAGCGATAGTTATCTTAAGTGTCAGTGATATTTTTTTCATTACTTAGCCTTGGCAATATTGTAAAAAATCGGTACAAATTTAATATTATAATCATTTATTACAGACTTATTTATGTATATGTATGTCTTCTCTTTTAAAAACAGACTAATCAGTGTCTTATCATCAAAATCTTTGTAATTATAACTAAAACAGATGCGTCTATGATTAAGTGCATGGGATATTACACGTTTTTTACTAACACCAGAAGAGTCAAAAAGATAATATGCTGTAGAAGAGTCCGAATCTTTGAAATCTTCTACATCAATAAGGTTTACTTTAAACTTATACTTTCCTAACACTTCTTTGTACTGAGAATCAATAAGATTTTTTAAGATTTTGGCTTCCTTAAGCTCTCTTTTATTATAAATTACAGCCAATGATACAGTTGAATCGGTAATATTAGCATTGACATTTTTGTCCAATAGTATAATTTTAGGAAACATGGAAGCCTGAGCTCTTATTAGAAGATTATCATAATCCAATGAGAAGAGTGACATATAAACTAAAAGCAGCGTTAATATTTTCATACTAAAAAATTTTACTCATACGGATTACAAAGCTTCGTCCCTCTTGTTGAAAATCTCTGTCATATGTTCCATCAGGGGCAGGAAGATAGTATTTTGTATCAAATACATTTTTCAAACTTACGCTTATAGTAAGGTCATATGGTTTATATAGGTACAGTGCAGTAAAATCAGCCGTCAAATAATCATTGATGTTTTTTCTAAGGTCACCATCAAGACGTTTTTTTTCACCGACATATTTAACAATAGAAGATAAATTCATATTTTCATCAAGCTTATGTATGTAATATAGTTTCGCCATGTTTTTAGCACTGTCTGCCAATGAGTTTTCTATATTACTGCCGTTAACATAAGAGTAGTTAAGATAGAACTGATCATCATTGATTAGTGTTGTTTTAAATTCTGCCTCAAGACCATATAGTTCATTATCTCCACTGTTTTGAAATGTATGAGTACTATTTTCTGCATTTATCTGATTTTTGTTTTGTAGATAAAATACATTAAACTCCAGGTTTGTATCTAAATTTATCTTGTGTATATAAGAAGCTTCATAAGCATCTACCTTCTCTACTTGTATCACAGGTGCAGAATTGAAGTAATGGGAACCCTCTAAATACTCTTCTCTCAATGATGGTTCACGGTAAGAGTGTGTATACATAAATTTATAAATATTCTCATCATCATAGCGGTGAACAACTGCAAAACGCGGGCTAAACTGAGTCTCTAAATCACTTAAATCATCAACTTTAAGCCCTAACTGCACAGAAGTCTTTTCACTAATGTTTATTAAATCATCTATATACCACGTTATATGCTCCGGGTGGTTCTCATCTAAAAGTTTTGTTATTTCATTAAAGGAGTGGAGTTTATCTATTGAGTGCTTAGCTATATTATCCTTAAGATGGTTTTGCGACAAGGTAATGCCGGCAGTAATGTTATGGTTTTGTATTGATGAGATTTTAAGTTCAAAACGTTCATTGAAGCTCTGTTCTGAATAATGATAAAGAAAATAGTAGCCATTAGGAAATGTTATTGGCATTCCATCTGGTATTATCATCGACGAACCATCAGGCATTACTTTGTTTTTTAGCTCTCTATGCTCATCAAAGTAACCGAGAGAGACTTTAGCTTTTATACCTGAATATATGTCAAATTTATACCCAATCTCAAGAAAATTGTTTTCAACATCCAAGTAATCTGAAGCATCTTCGCTTAGACTAAATGATTGTCCATAACTGATTCCGCTGTTGTCCCTTGCAAATCGCCCTTTTAAGTATATATCTTTATATGTTGCACTTAGTCCCAAAGAATAATTTTCTAACCATTGAGGAGCATCTAAAGAGTTGCCGAATCTATCTGACCCTGCCGGAAGTTCTCTGTCATGTTCTTGATAAAAAAAATCACTATTTATCTCAAGCTCATTATCTTTGTATGATAAAACAAACCCACTCATCATATATCTCTCAGAACCAAATGATGCAAATACGCTCTTCTCTTTTTTATCTCCGTCGATACGATTTGCTTTTGTTATAACATGAATCGAACCAGCATACGCATTAACATAACTAAGAAGCGATCCCGGACCTCTTACAACTTCGATTCTTTGTATAATATCTATAGGCATATCCAAATATTGATTATATGCTCCATACATCTGATCATTAACAACAACACCATCGATTATTAAGGTAGACTGTCCCATTGTAAATGGATTTGAACCACGGAATATAGGGTTTTTAAGACCGAGTGCTCCAATAGAGAGATCAACACCTGGAATCAGGCTTAATGCCTCGCGTAGAGAGACGACACCAAGCTTTGTAAGCTCTTTGCTGTTTAATGTAGAGACAACATATGGCATATAATCGACATTTTGCTTTGTCTCAGTCGCAATTTTTGAATATCTATTCACATCATCTTGTAACTCTTTAATATAGCTCTCTTGAGAATCTTCAGCCGACAACAGAGTTGTAAAAAACATAAAAAATAGAAACACCCTTACCATAATCATACCACCATAAGCTCACAATATATATCCTTTAGTATATCAATTTAAATATCAAATAACTATTAATTATATGAGCAAGATAAAATTTTAATACAGGATATTCCCACAATATGCACCATAACAGCTATATAGAAAAATATTAAGTGTAAATCACCCGAGTTTTTGTTAAAATGTTTAAACATTAAAGGGAATAAAAAAGTTTACTTATGCAAGCAAATATTAAAAATGAAAAATAAAAGAGTTGCAATTATCGGGGGAGGAGCATCCGGACTTCTGTGTGCCATACTTTGTGCACAGCAAAACCTAGATGTCTATGTTTACGAGCAAAACTCAAAGTGTGCTAAAAAAATACTCGTATCCGGAAACGGTCGCTGTAATATTACAAATCAAAACATAAGTTTAAACGATTTTTTCAGTGACAACCCATCCTTTACAGAGTTCTCACTTAAAGAGTTTGGCTTTAAAGAATTTCTTAACTTCTGTGAGGGCATTGGGCTTCTACTTGATATTAAAGATGACGGACGAGCCTACCCTCTCAGTAATGAGGCAAAGAGTGTTGCTTCGCTTCTTTTAAACCATGCTAAAAACCTTGGTGTAAATATTTATACTGATAATAAAATAACTGATATTAAAAAGATGCTGAATGATTATCACTCAGTTGTAGTTGCAACTGGTTCTGAGGCTGCTTCTCACCTTGGGGGAAACAGGGATGGACTGGTGTTTGCAGAAGAATTTGGGCATAAGATTATACAAACATACCCATCTTTAGTTCAGTTACATTTAGACTCTTCAATAGCTCACAAGATGAGCGGTGCTAAGATAAACGGTGAAGTCACACTTCTTATAAACAATAAAAAAGATATGACACTTCAAGGAGATATTCTCTTTACAAACTATGGAGTATCAGGTTTTGCTGTTTTGGATATATCTCAAAGAGCGAGTATCTCTCTAATAGAGTATTCAAAAGTAGACATAGCTATAAACCTGCTTCCAAGTTTCAACTCTCAAAAACTATCAACTCACATAATGAAGACAGCTTCCTCTCAACCTGAATTTACTATAGTCGATATTTTAAGCGGCTTACTTCCTCTTAAAATAGTTCAAGCTCTTTTAGAAGACTTAAAGCTTTCATCTTCTACCTATAAAGATGATATTAGCACAAAGTTGAGCAAAAAGATAGCAAACACAGTGTTAAACTGGCGATTTGAAGTAAGCGATACTCATGGTTTTAGACATGCAGAAGTAAGTGGCGGTGGAGTTGACACTGCCCAAATCAATCCAAGAACCATGGAGTCACTAAGAGAGAAGAACCTATACTTTTGCGGAGAGGTTTTAGATGTAGTAGGACGTCGTGGCGGATATAACTTTGCCTTTGCCTGGGCAAGTGCTTATGTGGCTGCAAAAGATATAACAAAAACTTAAACTAGTAAATTAAAAACTACGGAGAGAGATATGAACGAACAAAATATACTGCTGCTTAGCATTAAAGACTTTTTCACTCCAAAAATGCTCAAGTACGCTCTTCTTCCATTTATTACAATAATAATTTTGATGTACCTAATATTTTTTGTTATTGCAGGTATTGGAATCGATAATTTGGCCACTTTAGATCTGCAAAGCACTCAAACTACAGTGCAAAACGGCATACCTCACACAGAGAGCATAAGAGCTAAACTTCAAGGTTTAGATATTATCAAGTATTTGACCAATTTCGCAATTACTTCGTGGATTGCAACATTCTTAATCTATGCAATAGGTGGTTTTTTAACAATATATGCTTCAATATTTCTAGCTGTTATTGTTATAGGGTTTTTAACTCCTCTTGTAATGCGCGAACTTCAAAGAAGACACTATCGTGATGTGGAGATGGTAGGCCACTCAAACATACTTTATTCAATCTTTTTACTCTTAAAATGGTCTCTAACCATGTTGCTTCTGTTTATTGTACTAATTCCGTTTTACTTTATTCCACTTGTAAACATAGTAGCCTTTAATCTTCCCTTATACTACTTTTTTCACAAAATGTTAACATTTGATGTATCTTCAAATATATGTACGCAAGAGGAGGATAAACAGATAAGGTTCTTCTCAAAAGCTAGCTTAAGATTTAAAACTTTAGGACTTTATCTAATCTCTCTTATCCCATTCGCTATATTTTTTGGGGCTATATTTTATGTTATTTATTTAGGCAACACATACTTTACCGAGGTAAAAAGACTTCGTATTATCCACACTTAAATATAAAATTTGTGTATTTTAGTGTTTTGTTAAGAATTTTAGTAATATTTATGGATATAATAAATCATGCGTAATATTAGTATTGAGATTAAAGTTATAATCGCTATTGTATTTTTTACACTATTTATAGTGTCTCTGGAAAGGTACAAGTTATCTGAGAATGTGACAGACCAATTTATTGAATCTAAAAAATCAAAAAATGAATTGCTGGTGGATACTATTGCTCCTATTATAAGCTTAAACCTCTTCTTAGGCTTAGATGACACAAATAAAAGATATCTAGACCAAATAGTAAAACAAAACTCAGATTTAGCTCTAATCAAACTAATAGGTATAGATGGAAAAGTTATTTATAGCTCTTTAAAAGATAAAAAAACTATATTGCCAAAAAATAAAAACAGTATGAACTTTATTGCTAAAAATATAGTTAGTACCATGAACACTAATACATTGGCTACGATAGAGTTATATTTTTTAAATAGTGAATATAAACTGTTTTTACAGAACAACAGAGAGACAACTATTGAGGTTTTCGGTGTTGCTCTTCTTCTCTTAATCCTATTTGTACTCTCAATTAAAAGAGAATTTAGACACTTAAAAGAACTTAGTAAAAATGTCCTGTCTTATGATCCAAAAGTACATAATATTACACTGACCAAGACAGACAGAATGGATGAAGTCGGTGTTATTCATAATGCGATTGTCTCATTAGAAGAGAAGATAGACTCGCATACAAAACTTTTGGATATAACAAACTCCTCACTGGAAGAAAAAGTAAAACAGAGGACAGAAGAGTTAGAGTTAGCAAAAATCAAAGCTGAAGAGTCAACAAAACTCAAATCCAATTTCTTAGCAAATATGTCACACGAGATAAGAACTCCAATCAATGGAATTATAGGGATGACATACTTAGTAAAACAGACAGATCTTAATGATAGGCAGCAAAACTATATTTATCAAATCGAGACTGCCTCAAATAATCTTTTAAATATTATAAATGACATATTAGACTTCTCTAAAATAGAAGCCGGAAAATTGAATATTATAAAAATCAGTTTTGACATGAATGATATTATTGACAATATTAAAAGCCTTCTTGAGTTTAAAGCTATTGAAAAAGGCTTAAAATTTAATGTTTTATACTCTGACTCAAATTCTAATTTTTATGGAGACCCTTTAAGAATAGAACAGATTCTTATAAATCTAATAAACAATGCTATTAAATTTACCGCTAAGGGCAGTGTGACACTCTCTATCTTATATCTAAATAACGATAGAGTTAAGTTTAATGTAAAAGACACTGGTATCGGCGTAACGAACGAACATCAGTCAAATCTATTTCAATCATTCATACAGGCAGATGGAAGCACCACAAGGAAATATGGAGGAACTGGTTTAGGACTCAGTATATCCAAACAACTGGTAGAGCTTATGAATGGTACAATTCATCTCGAGAGCGAGATAAACAAAGGAAGTGAGTTTACATTTGAAATAGAGTTGCCAAAATTAAATGAAATAAATATAAAAAAATCGTCCGATAATAGTGCACTTAATAATCTTGAGAAAGAGATGCTCACCTTAAAAGGTTCTAATATACTTCTTGTAGAGGATAATGAAACAAATAGGTTATTGATTCTCTCCCTGCTTGAAGCAAGTGGCATGCATATTGACAGTGCTATTAATGGTAAAATAGCAGTAGAAAAATATAAACAAAACCAAGAGAAGTACGAACTGGTACTTATGGATATTCAAATGCCTGTCATGGATGGATACGAAGCAACAAAACAGATAAGAGCGATAGATAAAAATATACCAATAATTGCCATAACAGCAAACGCAATGACAGAGGATAAAAAGAAGAGTAAATCAGCCGGTATGAATGAACACATAAGTAAACCAATTGATATTAAAAAACTCTATAGCGTACTCTTAAAATATATTTCACAAAAAGTAGTCTAATCTGCGTGCTTTAGTGTGACTCTGTTTCGTCCACTCTCTTTTGATTCGTAAAGTGCATCATCGGACAAAACAACCATCTCATCCAACGAGCCGAATAAGCCATATGCAATCCCAAAAGATACGGTATATTTTATCTCAACTTCATCAACATCAATGACATTATCTTCAAATACTTGTCTAATCTTTTCAAAAAGTTTTTTTACATCCTCTTCGCTTATATCTTCAAGTATGATACAAAACTCTTCTCCGCCAAATCTTGCTACAAGATCAGAAGCTCGCAGATTCTTATCAAGAACACTTTTTATCTCCTTAATAGCAACATCTCCGACATTATGCCCATAAGTATCATTTATAGTTTTAAAATTATCTATATCCAGCATAGCTACGGCAATAGGCATATTTTTTCGCTCACTCTTTAAATAGATAGCATTTCCGCTCTCAAAAAAATAACGTCTATTATAAGCACCTGTCATAAAATCTTTATTCGCCATATCTGTAATTTTTGTAAACAGATCGAGCAGTTCTAAATTGGAGTTTAGCCTTGTCACTACTTCATTTGTGGTAAAAGGCTTATTTATGTAATCATTAGCACCGAATTTTAAAAAATCATCATTGATATCTTTGTCCTCTGCAGCGCTTATAGCAATTATACCAAGTTGATCCTTGTCAAAAATTTCTCTGATTTTTATCGTTAATTCAAGACCATCCATCAAAGGCATCTCTAAATCAGTAAAAACTATAGATATTTTTTTTGTAGAATTTTTTAAAATATCTAAAGCTTCCTGACCATTCTCTGCTTCAATAACATTAATATTGACTTTGATTAATATATCCGAGAGAACTTTTCTGTAAAGTGCTGAGTCATCTACAACTAAGACAGTAGTATCGTAGTTTCTAAGTGCTCTTTGAACAAGTTTGATAGAGTGCTGAATACTTTTTGGAGTATCTTTTAAGATATATGCCAGAATATCTTTTTTGTGTATTGTCTCTTTAATCTTTTGGTTTATTGTGGCTGTAAGAACAACAGCCGGAATATTATGTGAATTTGCAAGTGATATAACCTCTCCATTTGGAGCATCTGGAAGATCTACATCAAGAAGAGCAGCATGAAAGTTTCCCTGATTTTCTCTAACCTTTTTCATAGCTTCTTTATAGCTGCCTGCATAAACAGCTTCAATATCAATAAGTCTGTCAAACTCACTTTTTAATACCTTTAACACAGTCTCATTATCATCAACTACAAGTACTCTTTTCATATTGTGACCTTTATAAATATACTATTTGTTATGATATCAAAAAAATATTTAAATATTATTATAAATTATTTTTTATTATTCTTGGTCATCCATATCTTTAATAACTAAAGCCCTATATGCTTCATCCTTTGGAACTAAACCGGCTTCGTACAGAAACTGTGATGCGATAAAGTTGGTTTTTTTGATCTTGTCATACTTTGCATAGCTCAAATAGAGTATATCTTTTGCTCTTGTGACAGCCACATAAAAGAGTCTTCTCTCCTCATCAAGGGAGCCTCCTCTTTGCATAAGTTTTCTATTTGGAAACCTCCCGTCCATCAAATCAACAACATAAACTTCTCTATACTCCAAGCCTTTTGAAGCATGGACGCTCAGTAGATTTACACCCTCACCCTGTGTTAAATCGGAAGATCCCAAAATCATAGCATTCAAAAACCTCTCATGTTCAGAGTATGGTTTTGAGAGCTCCTCTAGTAGAATCATTTTTCTTCCTATCCTTGAGAGTGATTCACTTTTTTGCTTCTCATCTACAGTTCCGTCCTTAAGTGTCGCTCTTTTATTGGACAACACCTCAGATATATACCTATAAACAGAAGATTCAGATATCTTTTTTACAATAGTCCTAGGCTGTTTCAAACCTTTTAAATCACGAAAAAGAAGGTAAAAATCATGCAAGAATGTAGCTGAATCTTTTGTAAGTTTTGGGTGTTTTAAAACTGGATTTCTCATAAACTTCTCTTCAAATCCAAGCTTTGCAAACTTTCCAACAGCACCCAACTCCAAGAAATCATCAAATAGACCAAGCTGATGGTTTAGTTTTCGCTTTTCAAAAGGATTTTTTATGGACTCGTCAGGTGCATAAAGTCCGTAAAATATACTTCCATTACCCAAAGTCTTTAGTGCAATATACATCTCTTTTGCCATTGCACTTCCAACACCTCTGACAAATTCGAATAGGTGTATAAAACTCATCATATCGGACTCATTAACAAGAAGAGTATAAAAATCAAGAACTGCCTTAACCTCACGTGAATCAAAAAAGCTTGTTCCGCCCTTTCTCTTGCAGGCAATTCCAAGTTCACGCAGCCCTACTTCAATTCCATCAGCAGATGAGTTGTTTCTAAATATTACAGCTATATCTTCTCTTTGGGTTTGAGAGTCTCTTATCTGAGCTGCCATTGCATGGTACTGATCAAAAAGCTCATCATATACCAACAGTTTTGGAGCTGATGAGTCATGGCTTCTTGTAACCTCTAACTGTTTTGGATATATTCTCTCATTATGCTCAATAACTTTAGTTGCCAAGGAGAGTATAGGCAGAGTTGAACGGTAGTTTTTTGTAAGTGTGTGAACTTTAGCATCAGGAAATTTTGTGGAAAATGAACCGATAATTGAAATATCTGCACCGTTAAAAGCGTAAATACTCTGGTCATAATCACCGACACAAAAAAGTGAAGGCGGGTTCATAGCATCTATCAGTGTACCTTGAAGAGCGTTTGTATCCTGATATTCATCTACAAGAACTTCTTTATATCCGAGCTCTTTAGTTTTACATATCTCTCTAAAATTCAGAAGTAAGTCATTAAAGTTAACAAAACCGTACTCCTTTTTTAAAGACTCAAACTCTTCAACAATGTCTGCATAGATTATGGCAAAAAGTTCATGTTCTGGGTATTTTTCTATCACCCAGCTTTCAAAATGATTCTCTAACTCAGTATTTTGATAAAAAGAGTACAGATCATAAAGATAGTTCCCTCCATAAGGAGTTATCTCTGCCCCAATGTGATTAAAAGAACGCTTTTCAAAAACACTTCTAAATAGAGTTTTCAACTCTCTTTGCTGCTTTAAGACTACTTTTTGATCCTGTTTTTTAAGCCATCTGTAACTAACTGCATGAAATGTTCCGGCATCTATCTTAGATGCAATATCCTTGCCAAAAAGTTCTGCTACTCTCTGGACCATCTCTGCAGCAGCTTTATTAGTAAAAGTTAGAAGCAAAATCTCTTGTGGTTTTACACCTGAGGACAGTAGGTATCCAATACGTCCGACTATTGTTGAAGTTTTTCCTGTTCCTGCAGAGGCAATAATAAGGTTTTGTGACTCTGAAGAAGTTGCTGCGGCATACTGCTCTTCATTTAGACGAGAAAGTGGCATACATCAACTCCTTCAGAAATTTTAAGAGTGTGATTATACTATTATTAACTTATAGACTCAAAAACTACACCAACCCTAGTGCCTCTATTTTCATCAGATTCTATTTTCATCTTTGCATTATGCAATTCTGCACCATTTTTAACAATACTAAGTCCCAAACCAAAGCCTTTGACACTTCTATTTCGTGATTCATCTACTCTATAAAATCTATCTGTGATTTTAGAAAGACTATCTTCAGATATACCAATACCCTCATCTCTAATTTCAAAATATATCTCTTTCTTTTTAAATAGAGATATATAGATATTTTTTCCATTTGGTGTGTATTTTATAGCATTATCAATAAGATTTGAAAATATAGAACTTATTAAAGATTCATTAGCATTTATAGATATCGGTTCAATCTGCTCTAAATGTAAAGCAATCTCTTTTTCTTTTAGTTTCGAACTAAACTTATCAACAACTGCTAAAAGATTTGAGTCTAAACTACATACTCTAAAGGAGTCTTTTATATTATCTTTTGAATATCTCGTAAGCAGCAGTAAATCTTCAACTATTTTTTGCATCTGATTCGCTTCACGATAGATTGTTTGCATACTTTTTTGATACTCTTGTGGTTCTCTTAACTTTCTTAGTGTTATTTCAATTTCACCCTTAATAACTGTTAATGGAGTCTTTAACTCATGTGATACATCACTGTTAAATCTATCAAGGTTTTCTACCCCGTCTTTTAATCTTTTGACCATATTATTAAATGAATCTACAAGCTCTTTTATCTCATCATCCTCTTTTTGTTCTGATATAGTTTTTGAAAAGTTATTTATACTTATATCTCTAGCACTCTTGGTAATCTTTTTTATTGGAAGTAGGATTTTATCTATCAATCTTGATGCGGTATATATTAAGATAATAAGCAGTATAGAGTTCAAGATGAAAAGAGTATCTTCAAAATTTTCTATCCTGTTATCTATATCTTTTTGATAAATTAAGACTTTATAATTATCTTTAGTGAGAATTAACAGAGCGTTTATACTCTCATCATTATCATTTTCAAATATATAAAACGACTTATTACTCTTTAGAAATTTATTAATATTTTTCAGGTCAAATTCGCTACTTTGCTTTACAGTAATTCCATCTTTTAATATTATAATTTGAACAGATTCATTTTTTCTCTCATCTGAATTTTTATCATTTCGTAGATAGTGAGCTAGGTTTTCTATAGCTTCATGATATAGTTTAGTCTCAATATTGCTATTTATACTTTGGTTTAAAAAATATCGGAACGATAGACTAAAGAGTATTAAGATTAAAGCAACAACACCGCCAAACCAGACTAAAACTCTTAGTTTTAAACTATTGAACTTCAATTTTATACCCTAAACCTCTATAGCTTTTAATAAAATCTTTACCCAGTTTTTTTCGTAAATTATAAATAGTGACTTGAATAACATTACTATTTATATACTCTTGATTATTCCATAGTTTTTCTTCAATCATAATATTTGAAACAGTGGAATTTTTATGTTTTGTCAAAAAAAGTAAAAGTTCATACTCTTTTGCGGTAAGTTCAACTCTATTGCTCTCTCTTTTAACAATTTTAGCATCTATATCTACTGAAATATCACCTACCTCAATGATATTTACGCCTTTAGATATATCTCTTCGATGTAGTGATTCCACTCTTGCCAAAAGTTCATCAAAAGAGAAGGGCTTAGATAGATAATCGTCCGCTCCTACATTTAGACCAAAAACCTTGTCCTTTGTCTCACCTTTGGCACTCAGCATGATAGTTGGTGTTGTAATCATTTTTTCTCTTAAAGATTTTAAAATTTCCAAGCCATTTTTATTTGGAAGCATCCAGTCCAGCAAAATGACATCATACTCATTAAGAGTAGCTAAATACTCACCATCTTCACCATCCATAGCACTATCAACGATATAGCCCTCTTCACTGAACCCTCTCTTTAAAAAAGAGAGGATATTTTTATCATCTTCAATTATTAGCAGTTTCATAGTAATCTATTCTACCCTGATAAAATAAAAAAATAAAGGAATAATAAAAAGGTTAACTATAATCGCAAAAAATAGACCTCCCATAATAGCTATCGCCATGTTTTGGATAATCTGCGTTCCGCTTCCTATGGCAAGTGCTACCGGCAACAGGGCAAAAGCATTAGAGAACATCGTCATCAATACAGGTCGTACTCTAACTGCCAGAGCCCCTGCTATTCTTGTTTTTTCATCTTTGTCTACATTCCCCTGATAAAAATCATATATAAGGACATTATTATTAATAACAATACTTAAAACTATCAGCATTCCCATAAACGCAGTAATATCAAGTGGTTTACCTGTTAGCCTCAGAGCTAAGAATACACCGCTGAGAGTCACTAAAAGTGCAACCAGAATAGTAAATGCTATTCTAAGTGAACTAAAGTTTAAAAGCAGCCCTGTAAAAATAATTATTATTGCAAAAAGTATTACATAACCCATCTCCTTAAACGACTGTTGCTGCTCTTTGTAAAATCCGCTAATATCACTGCTTATGCCCTCCGGCAAGTTAGCAGCGGATATTCTCTGTTTTATATCACTAACCACTGCAGACATGTCATTACCGCTAAACCTTATACCCAAAATACAGATAGGAGAAAGATTATAGTGGGTCACCTCTGCTACTCTATTTTTATAACTTATCTCAGCTACAAAATTAAGTGGTATATTTTTGTTTAGTTTTGGTGAATAGACTAACATCTCTTTTTGCAGATAAGAGATAGAATCAAGCCTCGGTCGGCTCATCAAAAGACGAATGTTTATTAATTTCTCACCCTCTGCTACCGACGCTACAACCTCGCCATAATAGGAAGCTTTTATCTGAGTTGAAAGAGTCTTTTCATCTATTGCGTAAAGAGCAAGAGCATTATCTTTTAAACGAATATTAATAGAGGGTGATGCATACGAAGTTAGAACATTCACCTCTTCCACTCCTTTTATAGGTTTTAAAAGTTTTTTTAATCTGTATCCCTCCTTGATTAACTCATCTGGGTTTGAGCCAAACAGATGAACAGATATTGGTGCATCTGCGCCCATAATGTCGCCGAGCCTGTCCTCAAGAACCTGTGATAAGCCTAGCTCTTCAAGATTTGGTACAAGACTCTCAATCTTAAGCCTTAATTCATCTATTACGTCAAATGAACTTTTAGTTCTTTGCTTTTTAAGAGTTACTAAAAAATCCCCTTGATTTGGCTGACTTGCAACCTGAGCTAAAGATGTTCCGATTCGCATACTCCACTCTTTAACTTCAGGTGTATTATCCAGTATTGAGCCGATACTCATAAATTCACTTTTACTTTGTGATAGAGATGTACCGGGTGGCAGGACAATATCTACAACAATATTTCCCTCGTCCCATTTTGGCAAAAAGGTGGATTGGGTTGTTTTATAAAGATAAAAACTAAGAGCAAATGATGCAATGATAATTGGAATACTTATCCAAGAGTATTTAAAAAATTTGATTAAAAAAACCTTGTACCTGTCTACCAATGGCTGCATAAAATCTTCTTTACTCTCAGGCTCATCCGGCATAGCAATATAAGCAATAATGGGAGTAATAAAAATAGCAATCAGCTGTGAAATAACATAGGTTATGACAAGCACAAATGCAAGTTGTTTAAAAAAAAGTCCAACGACACCACTGACTAAAAGCAGTGGTATAAAGATAAGTATCGCCAGAGTAGTTGCGATAGACATAATAGGTAAAATCTCTTTTGAGCCTTGGATTACTGCATCTTTTTTGGACAAACCTTTTTTAAAGTGTCTTTGTATATTTTCTATGACTATAATCATCTGATCTATTAAACCGCCAAGAGCCGCTGCCATTCCCCCAAGTGAAAAGATATTAAAATCTATACCTGCAAGTCTCATGCCAATCATGGTGATTAAAAATGTTACCGGTACAACAAGTAATGCAATCAAAGATAGTTTCACTTGCCTTAAAAAGAAAAATATCACTAAAACAGATATAAAGCCGCCTAGTAAAATAGCGTCACGAACACTATTAATCGCCTCTTTGGTAAAATCAGTTCCGTCATAGGTACTTTTTATCTCAATACCCTCTTCTTTCAACTTTGAAGACAACTCTTTTAGTTTTTTATTAAAGCCCTCAACAACATCTATTGAGTTTGCATTAGGCTGTCTTAGAAGATTAAACACTACAGAGTTTTTAAACCCTTTGACTGCGCTTAATGCTTTTGTTGGATTTGTCCTATCTACTAACAATGCAATATCGCTCAATTTGATAGATTTAGAGTTTGGTAGTGATATATCAAGATTTAACAGCTTTGAGGCATCTTCACTTTTTTGATAGAGTGAGAGAACATACTGACGATGATAATCTTCAATAAGGCCTAAAAATTTTATCATATTCTGTGCTTTTAGCTGCTCAATAACACTCTGTATGTTTAATCCAAAACCTCTAACTTTTTTAGCATCAAGAAGAATCTTATATTCACTCCATGCTGCTGCTTTCATCTCTATATCATAAACACCTTTAACCCCTAACAGCAGAGGTTTCAACTCATAATAAAGTTTTTCACTCAGTTTTGCACGAGAGAGTGAGTTTGAACCAATAGCGTAGATGGCTACGGGGTAAATACTTGGAGTTGCTTGACGTATTGTAATAGTTGCAGTTGAAGGAATACGATTCTTAATATCAGCGATACGGGCTTGAACAAGCTGATATGCCAAGTATGGGTCAATGTTCCAGTTGAAATATAGACTTATCGTACTAGAACCGATAGAAGTAGATGATACAATCTTTTCAACATCCTGAACCGTCTTTAAAGCTTCTTCACTAGGCTTTGTAACTGAAAAAAGCATTTGCTGTATTGGTGAATAACCATTCTCTATGCTTACCTCTATTCGCGGAAAGAATACATTTGGAAAGAGACCCTTTGGTATTGAAGATGAGTTTTTATATCCAATAGCTGCCAGTAAAAATATAATAATAAAAATAGCAAGTTTATTTTTTAAAATATATATAAAAAACATGTTTTTATTTTCCATCTGAAACCTCAACCTGCATACCGTCGTGTAGCATATAAGAACTCTTAAAGGCTATTTTATCCTCTTCGTTTATATCATCACTAATGAATACTCTATCTATCATATCTTTTTGGATGCTAATAAAATGAATGTGAGCAATAGAATCATTTATAATATAAATAGCTGCTCTGTTTTGCTCTAGGACTATACAATCTTTTGGAATAATCCAGCCATTTAATCTGCTCATCTCTATTTTAGCTTCTACACTGAGTCCAATAGATAAGCTCTCTTTTGTATTTGCAATAATCTCTACAAGATTAGAGCTGCTTTTAGGAAGTATAGAAGATAATTTTGCGTTAAAGCTGCCTTGTCGGGTCAATAATTTTATATCTTGTAAAATTTTAAGCTTATTGATATACTTTGGATCCAAAAAAATTCTTACAATTGTTTTGTCTGATGTAATAGTTGCCACATTTGAACCATACTTCATATAAATACCGTCTGCTGATATTGACTCTATGTAACCACTTTTTGGCGCATATATCTTTTCACTCTTTTTGAGCATCCTAAAACGCTGCAGCTCGTTTTTAGCTTGGACCAAAAGCAGTTTTTTAGATTTTAACTTGCTCTCTTGTGAGAGTAGGTCATTTTTAGACAATATTCCTAATCTTAGCATCTCTTGAATACTTTTCATCTTTTTTTCTTCTATATCTATATCTGATTTTAAAAGTTCTATTTTTGAGTTTAACATACCTATATCATGCTCTCTCATAGGGTTAGTCACTGTTCCAATTAACTCTGCTTTTTTTACATAAGTCGCTGTGACTACGTTTGGATGAAATATTCCATCTGAGAGAACATTAATAGTCAGTCTCTCTTGTGCTTCGACAATACCTCTTGCGTCGATTGTGATACTTTTATTAGTTCTTTGTGGAGATACAACACTTATTTTGACATGTAGCAGTTGTTCTTTTGGAACTTCTAAAGTATTTGCACTATCATTATTTTCAAAAAACAGGAATGCTGGTAAAAAAGCACTTAACAAAAGTATAAAGACAAAACGACTATTCATAGATAGTTCCTTTAGATAGATTATTTAATATGAGGCTATTTTTTATATTTTTGTATTTTGCACTATAAAAGGCCTCTTTTATTGTGATAAACTCTTTTATGGTCTGTATATAATTGTTCAAATCTCTATAGTGCTTCAAATATGCTTTTTGCATTGTACTGAGAGTCTCTTTTGAGCTCTTAAGTGTTGTTGTAAGCATTTCCATGGAGTTTTTAGATGATGTGTACTCCTTAAACATTCTTAAAAAGTTCATTTTTTGTGCAGTCTCAATGTTTTTTCTTTGAGATTTAACCGCCAGTGCCTTGACCCTTGAAGCTTCTATAGATTTAAAGTTGCCTCCATTAAACGATATATGCAAACCGGCACTTAGTGTATAATTGTCGCCATTTGCCGTCGGGTCATTATTAAACTGTTTGCTAACGCCTAAAACTGCATTGGGAAGCCATTCTCTTTTTAGTTTTACACTCCTTGCAATACTCTTTTTGGCTTCTATATCATTATATTTAAGCTCTAAGTTTCTACTCAAAAATTGATCTTGACTTGCATCTAAAAGAGTATTGTCTATATCTGGTATATCACAATCGGGAGCATAAAGTTTTAATGATGACTTCATACTATCTATTACACTCTCTTCTTGAATAATCTTGTTTTTTATAAGAGATAGAATATTTCTAAACCTCTCATACTCTATCTCTGGTTTTCCTCCAGCTTTTACGGCCAGGTAAAGCTTCTTTTTAAAATCATCCTGCTCTTTATATATTGACTTATGTAGTTTTAAAATTGCATCTGTTTTTCTATAGGCCAAAACCATATCAACAAGTGAAATAAAAAGCTTCTCTTTTTGCATTTGCAGAAGTAGATGGTTTTGTTCAAATTTTAGTTGTAAAATTAAAATATCATCCCTGACCTTGCCAAATATATCCATAGTGTCTGTTATTGTTATATCTGTGGTGCTAAAAGAGTTGTTTAGCAGTTTTGATTTTGTAGAGCCATAAAGTATATCTGCACTTAAGTTTTCAAACCTAGCTGTTTTTTTTGACTCTACGCTTAAGGAGTTTGATTGTTTATACAGCTTATGTGAATCATTATATTGAAGATTTTTTACTGCATCTTTGTAAAAAGATATCATATCGACACTCTGCGCATTTGCTGTCAATGAAATAAAAAATATAAATAGTATTTTAATAATCATTCTTAACCTCATTATTTATAACTTGATATAAATGTAGTCGAATTATAAAATTTGAAAATGAAATGAAAATGAATAAACTCAAAACTTAATCCCACTTTCATTTAAGCAAATAATTAATTGTTGCTACTTAATATTTATCCTTTATCTGATAGTCTATAAAATACCTTTATTTAATAGATAAGGAAGTAAGCAGTGATGGTTAAGGAAGAAAAGTATTTTTTAAATACAAGAATGTCACAAATCTCTGTAATAAAACTGTTGATTACACAGTTAAAAGAGTCGCTTGATATATTTACATACAATATAAAGAGATATCATATACCTGTTACCTTGGTTCTATTTTACACTGAGGAAGATATATCTAAGGAGTTAAAGAGGCATATAAGAATATCAGATGGCTTGAAAACTATAAAGTTGGGTGGTTCATATTTTAATTTTGTGTTTTTGCCATTTACAGATACAAAAGATACTTATTCGTTTGTAAAAGATATTGAATACTCCATATTGAGAAATATTAAGTATCTATTTTATTTAGAAGAGCTAGAACATGAAATAAACAACTGTTATAATTATCTCAACTCATTTCTATTTAAAATCACTGAAAAATAGAGATATAAACTACTAAGAGTAGAACCGCTTATCACCACAATACAAATTATAACAAATTTAAACCGCAACTAAACTTGTTATGTTAGAATACTAACACTATACTTAATCAAGGCACTTAAACAAAATGAAAGCTGATGAAAAAACATTAGAAATCATATCTAATGAGACAAAAAAAACCATATATGATTTAAATATTGTAACACCGTCTATTTATACAACTATATTTTCAAAACTTGCTGCCCTACATAATACTGATATAAGCGAAGAAAAAAACATTACAGATACTGTTTTAGATGAAAAAATTATTTTTTTTACAAATATGCAGAATCAGGCATCTAAAAATGCCCAAAAGCTGAGCGAAAACACAGACAAAGCAATATGTGCTATACAAGACAAAGATGAGAATATTCTAAAAGAAGTTTTAGAAGAGACGCAAGAGTTAAAACAGGAGATTAAAAAGTTAAAAGAGTCCATTTACAGAGATGAACTCACAAATATTTTCAATAGAAAATGGCTACATGACAATGTTTTAGATGAAGAGGCTCAAGGTTTTAAAGGCTCTGGTACTTTGGCTATTGTTGATTTAAATTACTTTAAAAGTATAAACGACACTTACGGGCATACAATAGGTGACAAGGTCTTGGTTTTTATTGCAACTCAACTGCAAAAGACACAGGAGAGTGTAATCCGATATGGAGGTGATGAGTTTATTGTAATGTTTTGTCATGGGACTACAGCAAAGATTGCTCTTGAAAAGTTGAATGATATCAGAGAAGATATTTTAAGAAAACATATTATGGTTAAAGATGCCTCTTTTAAAGTTAGTTTTTCATTCGGTGTTGAGGAGTTTAAAGAGGGTGATAGACTAAACGATATTATTGAAAAAGCAGATCAAAAAATGTACAATGATAAACTAAAAATCAAAAAAAGAATTTCTACTATTAATATGGACTAAGCGCTTAATTTTAAACAATCTCAACTAATGCAATTAAAGTCTCTTCTGCCTAAGTAAACCCTCACCTCTTTTAAGATATAATCGCGAAATTATTATAATACGATTTAAGGCTATATATATGTCAACAAAAAGCTACGAACCAAACAGAGTAGAAGAGGAATTCTACAAAATTTGGGAAGATAGAAAATACTTTGAAATAGATGGAAATGTAACCATCCAAGAAGAGGGAAAAAACTTCTCTATCATGATGCCTCCTCCAAATGTAACAGGACGCCTTCACATAGGTCATGCACTCACTTTTACACTTCAAGATATAATCACCAGATACAAAAGAATGGACGGCTACAAAACTCTTTGGCAACCGGGAACTGACCATGCTGGAATTGCTACTCAAAACGTAGTAGAAAAACAACTTCTTGCAGAAGGTACAACTAAAGAAGAATTAGGACGCGAAAAATTTTTAGAACGTGCATGGGCTTGGAAAGCAGAATCTGCCGGCATTATGACAGATCAACTACGTAAGATGGGAGTATCTCCTGCGTGGGAACGTGAACGTTTTACAATGGATAGCGGTCTTCAATCATCTGTAAAAGAGGCATTTGTTCATCTTTATAACCAAGGTCTTATAGTTCGCGGCAACTACATGGTCAATTGGTGTACACACGACGGTGCACTTAGTGACATAGAAGTTGAGCACGAAGACCATGATGGTAAGTTTTACCACATTAAGTACCCGTTTGCCGATGGAAGCGGTGCTGTTGAAGTTGCTACAACTCGTCCCGAGACATACTTTGGTGATACCGCTGTTATGGTTCACCCTGATGATGAAAGATATACTCACCTAATAGGTAAAAAGATAAAACTTCCTCTAATTGACAGAGAAGTAGCTATTATTGCTGATACTCATGTAGATATGGATTTTGGAACCGGTGTAGTAAAGGTTACCCCTGCACATGACCAAAACGATTATGAAGTTGGAAAACGTCACGATCTAGAATTCATTACAGTTTTTGATGAGAAAGGTATCTTAAACGACTATGCCGGTGAGTTCAAAGGATTAGAGAGACTTGAGTCTCGTGAAATCATTGTAAAACGTCTTGAAGAAGAAGGTTTTATGGTTAAGATTGAAGAGCATAAACATCAGGTTGGTCATTGTTACAGATGTAAAAACATTGTTGAGCCATACATATCTAAACAGTGGTTTGTTAGAAGTGAAGTTGCAGCAAATTCTATAGAAAAAACAAACAAAGGTGAAGCTCAGTTTTTTCCACCTCACTGGATTAACTCGTATAACTCTTGGATGGGTGATTTAAGAGACTGGTGTATCTCTCGTCAACTATGGTGGGGACATCAGATACCTGTATTTTACTGTGGTGATTGTGAGCATGAATTTGCATCTCAAGATGAAAGTCCAAGCGAATGTCCAAGATGTGCATCTAAAAAACTGACTCAAGACCCGGATGTGCTAGACACATGGTTCTCTTCCGCACTATGGCCCTTTTCAACTTTAGGATGGGGTAATGGCGACTCTGAGATGGATAAGCTTTTTAAATCTGAGGACATGAAAGATTTTTATCCAAATACACTTCTTATTACCGGCTTTGACATACTTTTTTTCTGGGTTGCTAGAATGATGATGATGGGTGAGAACTTTAATGGAGAACTTCCATTTAAGCATATTTACCTGCATGCACTTGTTCGTGATGAAAAAGGTGATAAGATGAGTAAGTCCAAAGGCAATGTTATTGACCCTTTAGATATGGTAAATCAGTATAGTGCTGATATATTGCGATTTACCCTTGCAATAAGTGCCGCTCAAGGTCGCGATATACGGATGAGCCAAGACAAACTTGAACTAAACCGTAACTTTACTAACAAACTTTACAATGCGACTAAGTACCTGCAGATGAATGTAGAGACATTCCCTGATATGAGCGGTTTTTGTATAGAGACTGACTTAGGTCGTTACATGATGAGTCGCCTTAACCTTGCTACAAAAGAGGTCCGTGGGGCTCTTGATGAGTATAAGTTCAACGATGCAGCAACTGTAATGTACCGCTTTCTTTGGAATGAGTTTTGTGACTGGGGTATTGAACTGAGTAAGGCAGACAAAGATTCCATTGTAGAACTTGGAGCAATTTTTAAAGAGGCTATGAAACTTCTCCACCCTTTTATGCCTTTTATTACTGAGTATCTATATCATGAACTCTCCGGAACTACTTTAGAAGAGTCTGACTCTATAATGATTAAGAAATATCCTTTTAAAATAAAACAACGTAAAGAAGAGAAAAAATTCGAGATTATAATGGATGCTATTGTTTCAATCAGAAGAGCAAAAGTTTTAGTAGATCTGGCTAATCAGAAAATCGAAAAAGCATTTATAAAGATTGATAATATCTCAGATTCAGACAAAAAGATAATGCTTCCTTTTATATCTAGACTTGCAAAAGTTGAGAGTGTTGAGTTTACAGAGAGTAAAATTGAAAATGCAGTAAGTGATATTGCTGATACATGTGAGACTTTTATACCGACTGATTCAATAGACCTAAGCTCTATAATCTCCAAGCTAACTAAACAAGATGAAAAGCTTCAAAAAGAGATAGATAAGCTTAACGGAATGCTAAATAATGAGAAATTTGTCGCAAATGCTCCTGAGGATGTACTAACTAAGAATCGTACATTGTTAGAAGATGTAAGAGTAAAACAAGTAAAAGTAAAAGAGCAGCTAAGCTCACTAAAGGAACAATAATTGTTTGACATAAATAAATACAAAACTGAAAATATAAAGAATGATATATTATCAGGTTTAGTTGTTGCAGTTGCCCTTGTTCCTGAAGCAATTGCATTTAGTTTTATTGCAGGAGTAAGTCCGATTGTTGGTCTATACACTGCATTTATCTTAGGATTAATAACTTCCCTGATTGGCGGTAAACCGGGGATGATTAGTGGAGCTACAGGGGCAGTTGCTATTGTTTTAGTAGGACTTGGTGTTGAAGCGACAGCTCTTTTAGAAGCTCAAGGTCTTGCTCGTGAAGCAATCGCTATAGGTGTTTTGCACTATATTCTTCTTGCTACTGTTATTGCTGGTCTAATACAGATATCTATAGGACTTTTAAAACTTGGAAAATTCATCCGTTTAGTTCCGCAACCTGCTATGTATGGCTTTGTAAACGGACTGGCAATAGTAATTGCTACTGCTCAGTTTAAATTCTTTGAGGGTCAAGGTTCTATGATGTATGTATTAGTAGTTATTACTATGCTTATAATGTTTTTCTTGCCAAAGATTACAAAAGCGGTACCCTCGGGTCTTGTCGCGATTATTGTAATAACCCTGGCTGTATATTTCACAAAAGCCGATACTCTACTTGTCGGTCAATTAACAGACTTAAGTCAGTTTGCAGGGAAACTTCCAAGTTTTACAGTCCCGCAGAACATCTTTAGTATGGACGCTATTATCATGGTTCTTCCATTTTCCGTTATTGTTGCTCTTGTCGGTCTGATTGAATCCCTTCTGACTTTAGCTGTTTTGGATGAGATGAGCGAAAAAAGAGGAAGCGGAAATAAAGAGTGTATTGCTCAAGGAACAGGAAATATCTGTTGCGGTTTCTTTGGCGGCATGGCAGGTTGTGCGATGATTGGACAGAGTATAATTAACTACACCTCCGGTGGATTAGGAAGAGTATCATCATTTGTTGCTGCCGTTGGACTTTTAATTCTTGTTATCTCTATGACAGATATATTAAATACAATACCTGTTGCAGTTCTAATAGGAATAATGTTTATGGTTAGTATCGGTACTTTTGAGTGGTCAAGTTTCTCACATCTAAAACATATGCCTCGTACAGATGCCTTTGTGATGATAATAGTTACAATCATTACTGTGGTAGAAGATTTAGCTGTTGCAGTTATAGCCGGTGTGATTATCTCAGCTCTTGCTTTTGCTTGGAAACATGCAAGGATTACCGCAAGACTGCATGCTGAAGCTGACGGCACTAAAGTTTATGAGCTGGACGGTCCTCTATTTTTTGGTAGTGCTACAACCTTTGGAGATACTTTTGATGTTCCAAATGACCCGCCAAAAGTAGTAATTGACTTTAAAAATGCAAGGGTCATGGATTCAAGCGGTGTTGAGGCTATAGATGCTATTACAAAAAAATATGAAGATAGCGGCAAAAACCTACTTCTTCGCCACCTGAGTGCTGACTGCAAGGCAATATTAAAAAAAGCCGGACCTCACTGTGCTCACAATGAGGAAAATGATCCAACTTATAAAGTTGCATATAACTACTAATATATAAACTCTTGACATGTAATATACTACTTACATGTCAATCCCATAAACAATTTTTATAAAGATATAAGTTCAGGTTTTGGTTCTCCGAAATAGTATCCTTGAGAATACTCTATTCCCAACTCTTCAACTTTTGCTTGTACTTCAGCAGAGTGTACATACTCTGCTATTACTTTCATATTGCTCTTTCTCGATAGTAAAATTATAACCTCTACAATAGTTAGACTGTTACTATCAGTCAATATGTTTTTGATAAAAGAGCCATCAATTTTAAGATAGTCCGGAGAAAATTCCAACAGTCTGGAGAAGTTCGAGCTCTCGCTTCCAAAATCATCAATAGCAATCTTGAATCCATGATATCTTAGCGAATTAAGTTGAGCAAGAATTTCTGTGGTACTTATAGAATCAATATCTTCAAGCATCTCCAAAATCACTCTTGAAGGATTTATATTATATTTTTTCGCATATTTAAGAAGATACTCTTGTAAATAATTTAAATATAAATCAGTATTTGTAATATTAATTGAAAAATCATAGTCTGTATCGCTAAACTTTTCAAAACTCTGCTCAATAACAGCTTTTGTAACCAAAGAGAGTGTCCCCGTTAACTTCGACGCCTCCATAAATCTAATTGGAGGTATAAGTATCCCCTCATCATAAATTCTTACTAAGCACTCATACTTTTCAATTTTTTTTGTTTTATTATTTACAATAGGCTGATAGTAAGCAACCAAGCTCTCCTCTTCAAAAGCTTCTTTAATCTTATGTATCCAGTATATATTCTCTTTTTGTTTCTTCATATAAATAGAATTAGGATCATAGATTCTGAAAAAACCTCTTCTATGTTCTCTTAACTCTTTTATTGCGATTTTTGCATGATTGACTATATCACTCCCTTTACCCATCGCAATGCCAATACTTATTGATACTCTAAAATCTATGTCATCACTGATTGATATTTCCATTTGGTCAAAAAAAGATATCATAGAACTTGCTAAACTAGATAGGTTCTTTGAACTCATTACTTCTAAACATACGACTACAAACTCATCAGAATTTATTCTAAAAAGTTTAGCGCTTGATGGTTTGGCAACATCTAGAAGCCTTGCCATCTCTTTTAAAACCACATCTCCATATTCAAAACCATAAGCATTATTAACATTACTAAAGTTATCTATATCAATTAAAAGTACATTCGCATAATCCACACTTTCGAGGTACTCAATAAGAGCAAACCTATTTGGTAGATTAGTCAATTCGTCATTATGTATGTTGTTCATGGTGCTCATTTTAACATTTTTTTCACTATTATGTAGCTTTGTGGCTTGATTGCTCTGTACTTTGGCATGCTCACTCCGATATTTGCATTTATATATGTTGGATCTGCTATAACAAATTTTTTTGACCCTGCCATTACTTTATCACCATCTATTGGAATATAGAGTGCCGTTGCCATGTGATCTCTGTATTTAACACCCAGCACACTTACTCTAAACAACTTTTTTACTAGATAAGCGAACAAAACTGCCCTATCCTCGCAATCAGATTTATTATAATATAGAGTCTCTTGCGCAAACATCACTTTTTCTCTGCCAAACTGCTGATTGTCCTGCTCATATTTAAAAGATTTCTGGACAAATCTAAGAACAAAATTAATTGCTTCACTTGCTTTCTTTCCATCAATATATTTTTTAATAGAGGAGGCAATATCAGCATATGTCCTATTATCTACCGGTGCATTAAAAAATGTCTCATAATCTGCTTGAGGGTATGTGTTCATAAACTCTATAAGATTTTTATTATAAACAATTGGAATAGTGTACCTGTTTCCAAACTCTTTAAACTCAAGCGTTTTACTCTCCATCTTTGATGCTAATTTAGGAAGAGTCCTTAGAGATAAATCAAGCTCCTTTGTGGAGCCTGGGTAATCCTGCTTATACGAGAACAATCTTCCAACACTCCCCTTAGCATAGTTGGCAAGGACATAATATCTTTTTTTGTTAAAAGTGTAGTTTGGAGTAGAGTATATAAGCTTTTTAGAATAATGCATCAAGACAACATGTTTTTTAGCCAGCCCTATTTTTACTGCATAACCCAATTTATTAAACATAAACCAACTAAGCAATCTGGAGTTGTCTTCATTAATAAATGCCATATCTGCAACTCTTGACACTAACAGATAAATACCCCAATCATTCAAGTTCATCGTAGTAGAAACTTTTTTTATGTTAGAGAGAAGAGTCTCATATTCACTAGAAGCAGCACTACTGAAAAAATTTGTTATACCTGTTTGGTTTTCAGGATAGAAATTAGCTGTTTTAATGCCCTTTGGAATATCAAATCCTAATTGTGAGCCATAAAAATCAAAAGAGATATCATTACTTTTGAGCACAGAAACTGAGCTCTTTTTTGGTTCAGCCTCTAATTTTACAGGTTCTGTCTGTTTTTTCTCAACAATCCTCTTAATATTTATTGTAATTCTAGGACCAACAGGTTTTATTTTTTGTGGTTTTGCCGGGTCAATTTCAATCGGTTTTTCTTTTTCAAATAGTGGTGCCGAGATAAGGACATTGTATGCTTTCCACTCCTGCTTTAAGTAATCATTAAAAGCATTGTCCCGTTCATCTTTATATGTCTTAAAAGATTCTGCTTGAGATTTCTTAAAATTTTTAAAACTTTCCTGAGCGTTAAGTGCTGAGAAACAAATTGTTAACAGTAGACTAAAATGGCCAAATAGCTTGAATAGCCTTAGTTCCCCAACCTTGTTCAGTTCCACGTTCTACGTCTCCCTCTGTTTTATAAAGAATTTTTGCTTCACTCATCTGAGCAGAACTTATTCTATTATTTTGGTCTATATCATATGGACGTATGACACCACCTATTTGAATTATCTGTTTTTGCTCATCAATTAAAATCTCTCTCTTACCGGCAATGAAATAGTTCCCATTTTCCAAGACTTTCACAATTCTTGCAGATACTGTAGTAGTAAATGAGGCATCTTTTGTAGCACTGCCCTGACCTTTGAAACTATTTGTTGTACCACTACTAAAACCGATATCAGATATACCATTCAAACCTTTGGCTACTCCTGCAAAAACACCGGCATTTAAGTTCGTACTATCATCCTTGCTAAGCTGCTTGCTTCCAGTGTTTGAGCTTTTAGCAGTCTCAGATATAACAACGGTCACGATATCATTTATATGCATCGCCTTATGGTCAGAAAAAAGAGGATTGTCACCCTGCCCAAAAATACTGCCAGTCGATGTAAAATCCTTTTTATCTTCACGAGACGGCATCTGCTCAACGTATGCAGGCGGTTCAAAATCAATCTCAGGATCTGTTAAATTCGCCGTACACCCAGATAAAAATAGTATAGCATAAATGGGCATTGAAAATATTAAAATTTGTTTTATCATTATCTTATCTCTTTAAAAGCAATCTGTTTATTTAGTTATAATACCAGCAAAAATAGTTCCAAAGAAAAGGCAGGTATATTATGAAATTAAGAGAGACAATAAATCAAGATCTTAAAGATGCTATGAAAGCAAAAGATACAAAAAAAAGAGATGCCCTCAGGCTTTTAACAAGTGCTTTTAAACAGATAGAAGTTGATGAAAGAAAAGAGCTTAATGATGATGATGTTATTAAAATTATCCAGACTCAGGTTAAAAGAAGAAATGACTCAGCTTCTCAATACAAAGATGCAAATCGTGATGATCTAATGCAGATAGAACTTGATGAGATTGCTATCTATACTCCATACTTACCTCTACAACTTAGTGATGAAGAGCTATCAACCGCAGTTAAAGAGATTATCTCTAAAGTTGGTGCTACAACTATGAAAGATATGGGAAAAGTCATGGGTATGGCTTCTAAAGAGTTATCAGGCAGAGCCGACGGCAAAAGAATCAACGAGTGTGTAAAAAAACTACTTGCTTAGGCGAGTAGTCTTCTATCAAGGCCATTGCATGAGGCATATGCCTCATTTTCTACTTTAGCAATTTTCTAACCAAACTTTAATTTTTTCAAGGCCATTGCATGAGGCATATGCCTCATTTTCTACTTTAGCAATTTTCTAACCAAACTTTAATTTTCTCAAGGCCTCTTCCTCATTATCTTGTCTCATTAAAGATTCACCGACCAAGAAGGAATCCACTCCTGCTTTTGAAAGATCCTCTAATTGTCCATGTTCATATATCCCACTCTCCGCTACTATAATCTTCCCATTTGGAATCATAGGAATTAATTCATATGATAGATTCATATCCATCTCAAATGTTTGCAGATTTCTATGATTTATTCCAATAATATCACTACCTGCATAAATAGCCTTAACTAAGTCACTTTTATCATGAACCTCAACCAAAGCTTCCATCCCTAGATGTCTAGTATATGCTAAAAGTTCTTTTAACTCTTTTTTACTCAGAGCTGCGGCTATAAGTAGAATAAAATCAGCACCATGAACCATAGCTTCTAGAATCTGATATTTTGAAATAATAAAATCTTTTCTAAGCAGTGGAATTCCTACATATCTTCTAATTTGACCAAGATAATCTAAACTGCCCTGAAAAAAGTGAGGTTCTGTCAAAATAGAGATAGCACTAGCTCCGCCTCTCTCATAACTCTGAGCAATTGCAATTGGATTAAAGTTCTCTCTAATAACACCTTTTGATGGAGAGGCTTTTTTTACTTCAGAGATAATTCTGTATGGATCATCTTCAGTTGCTTTGAGATATGGAAAAACATCTCTTGGAGCTCTTGCATTAAAAGCCAGTGAACGACCGAGCCAATCTAAAGAGAACTTTTTTTCTCTCTCAACTAAATCCTCTTTCGTTTTTTTAATAATATCATCTAAAATCATTTTACTTTTTTACCCTTTTTACATTTTTTTATCATCTTTATATGTTTAACAACCTCTTTATTGCTGCTTCCTTCCATATTGACTACTCTATCCACAATTTTCATAGCCTTATCGCATTCTCCGAGCTTGTAGTAACCCCACGCTAAAGAATCTAGATAGTATATAGAGTTCGGCTCTAGTTTTAATGCTTCTTTAATATACTCTATTCCTTTTTCAACATCTATTTCATGATCTACAAGAAGATAACCAAGATAATTTAGGGAGAGAGCATCTCTTTTTATACTTATAACCTCTTCAAGTTTTGCGATTACACTTTTTTGCATAAGTTTATTATTCTTGTCTGCACTGCTTTCATACTCAAATATAGCACTTTGTCCAAGAAATGCAACATCACCAATATCTTCATAAAGCTCCTCTGCTATAGGAACTGCTTTTTTATAATCTTTAAACTGAATATAAAGCTGTAGCAACAGTTCATTATCTGTTGCGCTATCTTCTAAAAACTCAACCATTTTTCGATAATTTTTCTTATATCCGTATATTTGAACTATTTTTTTGGCAATAACCTTGCTGGAATCTATCTTGTACAATCTTAAATAAGTTGATAAAAGCCCATCTATATTGTTCTCGTTACTGTAGAACCCTATTAACTTGCTACATATAAACTTTGAACAACCATAAACTCTTGAATGAGTCTCTAATTGTGCGATGGCATCTGTTTTTCTTTGTAGATTTACATATAAAATTATAGCCATCTTCTCCAAGATTTTTTCATTATAATCTTTTATATATGCACTCTCCAAATACTTGACGGCTGTATTAAACTTTTTAAGTTTGACATATATTTCGCTAACTAAAAGATAGTCATTAACACTGTTTGTTTTATCAACTAACTTTTTGGCTAAATCTTTTGCTAACATAAGCTTATTTTGCTTTATAAGAGCAAAAATTTTAATCCTTCTAAGTTCAGTATCATCTTTGACCTTGCCTGAGAGCGCATCAACTCTCTCTACAGCTCTCTCATTTTCATTAGCTGCTAAATCATTTTTTAAAGAGCGGTAGAGATACTCTTTTTTATCTGACTTTTCATATAAAGTGTTAAATAATACTGAAGACCTATTATAGTCTCTTAACTGCTCACAATGGAGTGCATTAAGTATATATATATCCTCATCTTCAAAAACTTTTTCATATCCTTTTTTAACGGATGGTTCACTACCCACGCAGCCATTAAGGAGTATTAATATGACTGTTAACATAAATAATTTTACAAAACTATACACCAATAACTCCTGGACACTCTAATTTTAACTCATCAACTCTGGTTTTATAATAATCCCAAAATGGGAATGTTCTGCACTGCAGAGGTCTGGCTTCATAAATTACACAGCCATTTGTATCTCTATCATAAAAGATGCATTCATGTTCCTCACCAAACCTTCTCTCTCTAATAGAGTATTTATAAGCTTTTTTAAAAAGATATTCTTGCATAAAATCTTTAACACTTAAGTCTAAAAACTCACAAATAGTTAAAATTTCTGCCTTTGTCACATATATATAACCGCTCTCACCGGTACAACATCTACCCTGACATGTAGAGCATGCAGTTATATCAAACGAATAATCAAAACTCTCTTTTTTTACTATATTTGGCATTTTATACTTTGTGTTTTTGCTTTTTCATAAATATTTTTTGCCTTTTGTGAAAACTCTGTACCACTGAAACTAATAAATGGAGGCCATATCTTCATCAGTGACTTAGAACCGTTACGAGCATGTATCATAACTAAAGATGCAAGCCTATCTTTTTTTGGATGTATAAACTGTACATCAACAACTCTCATATTTACTCTGTGAAGCTCTGAACAAATTAAACCAAACTGAGACGCATCATAGCAAAAAATAAAATGAGATTTTGGTTTTAAAATTTTTGAAACCTTTTTAAAAAACTTACTTAATGGTAAGTTGATATTATACCTAGCATTAAACAACATCTCATTTTCACTCTTCGTGACACCATCATGGTAAAAAGGAGGGTTAGAGATTATGTAGTCATATTTTATATTCTCATCAAGTTCCAAAAAATCTTTTTTATGCATTTTATAGTTAATCTTATTCACTCTTGCGTTTATTGTCGCATACTCTACAAACACATCTTGCTTCTCAACAGCTTCTAGTTCAACTCTTTCATTATCTCGAGCCACCAATAAGCCGACAATACCGCATCCGGCTCCAACATCTAAAACTTTTCCTCTTGGTTTAAATGAGCTAATAAAGTCATATAGAAAAACAGAATCACTATTGTAACAATACCCTGATTCTGGCTGATAAAGAAGCATATAAACCCTTAATTTTATTGCATACCCTCAAGGGGCACCTTGTAAAATCATGGAAACCATTTATTTGATTTACAACGGTATCGAAAGTATACCCACAAGGGGGCACGCTGATTTCGCTACCTACGCTAACGCTTAGTTCTCTTCGGCAGAGAGCCACGGCACTAGTGCCTTTACTTTAAAAGGTATCCCAGATATAATTTTGATATTATATCTTAAAGGCTTTAAATGATAATTATTCCAGCACGACTGGCATCAACAAGGTTCCCTCAAAAAGTATTGGCAGATATTGGTGGCATGCCTATGGTTGTAAGAACTGCAAAAAGAGTTGCTCATCTAGACAGAGTTGTTGTAGCTGCTGATGATGAACTTATTATTTCAACATGTAAAGAGCATGGCATAGAGGCAATGCTGACATCTACTACGCATAAAAGTGGAACAGACCGTATAAATGAGTGTGCAAATATCTTAAACCTTGATGATGATGAACTAATTATAAATATTCAAGCTGATGAACCATTTATTGAAGCAGAGGTTGTTCAAGAACTCATAAGCAGGCTTAAATATTTACAAAACAGTAATGAATCTTTTATTATGGGCAGTTGTTACAACGCGATTAATGCAGAATCAGCCGAGGATCCAAACCTTGTAAAAGTCGTACTCGATGATAAAGATAATGCCATATATTTTTCCCGTTGTAAAATTCCTTACAATCAAGGAGGCGGTGCAAAATATTTTGGTCATATCGGTATATACGGTTTTAGCAAAAAAAGTTTAAAAGAGTTTTGTAATCTTAATGATGCCCCAATAGAGGATATAGAAAAATTAGAACAGCTACGTGCAGTTTATCATCAAAAAAAGATAAGTATGGTTAAAGTTGCAAGCACTGGTTTTGGAATTGACACCAAAGAAGATTTAGCCAGGGCTATAGAAATCTTCCTCTAGCGCCTTGGCTTGATGAAGATTGTATAGTCTCCAAACTGCTCATTTAATGAAAACTCATGCTTTTGACAAAAGTTTGTTTGCATAACCTTTATCATAGACTCTGCTTCATTTTTGGCATCATCTTTACTCTCAAATGCTTGAGTTTCAGCCATACCGCTTTTTAAAAAACAGCTACAGCTATTTTGTACTTTTACTTTATACACACTAAACTCCTAAAAATCAAAAATATCATCTAAATCTTCTACTGCACTCTCATCAACTTGCTCATCCATTTTAAGCATACTCGAAATTGTTTGACAATTCACAACAATTGTGTCATTCATAAAATCAATGCTTGGGGCACCTGTGTGAAAAGATTTTTCAATCCATGTTGAAAAGTCCCTGCTAAATGCTTTACACATAGGTCCAAGTACTGCAGAGTTTTTCATAAACTCTTCTATATGGTTTGCCATATCTGCTGATAGAAGAGAAAGAGCCTTAGATATATCATAAAGATCACTATATGAACTTAGGACTGAGCCTAATCTCTCTAGATAAGAATATATCTCGTTAACTTCTTCTAAAGAGACATCCTCGCTTCCAACAACAAGCATTAACGAACTCAATTTAGAGGAATACTCCTCTAAGTCAATTAAGTCATCTTCATCAAGATAGTCAAAAACTCTTAACTCTTTTGATTCATAACTAGAGTCTTGCAGCTTAGACTCTATATCAGATGCAATTATCTCCTCTTGACTCTCTATATTTTCTGATCCCATACTAGAGTCTTGCAGCGTAGACTCTATATCAGATGCAATTATCTCCTCTTGACTCTCTATATTTTCTAATCCCATATCCTCAACATCACAATAAGAGTAGATCTTTTGTAATTTAAAAGAAATTTTGCCCTCTTGTGTTTTATATTCACATTTAAGAGGGTTTTTATTTAAAATATTATTAACCTGCTCTTGTGGCAATTTATCAACTTTAGTAATAGTAAAATATTGCACCTCATCTGACTCTTCTACATATACTTCACAATTAGTAGATAGTCTAAGCAGGGACTCTGCAATTGAAAAGATAGTACGAACAACATCATTCAAATAATCATACTTTAATGTTGCATTTAAAAGAAAGAACTCCCAAAATTCAGATAGCGCATCTTCAGTGTTTAGTGAAAAAACTGTTTTCCTGCTATATATTTTACTGCTAAAGAGGTTAGCTCTAGACATAAATGAATAGCTTACCTTGTCATTTCTTGCTGCTAAAATAGTAATATAGTTTGAGATTCTACTTATAAATATATCAGAGTTTACAGGCTTAGATATATAATCTTCTGCACCGGAATTTAAAATCTTTTTTTGTCTATCAACATCATTAACAGCTGAAAGTCCGATAATCATTACTTTACTATTGGTTTCTCTAATGACTTTTGTAGCTTCTATGCCATCCATGTTTGGCATCATAATATCCATAAATATCAAATCAAAGCTTTTACTACTACATTTATTTACAGCTTCAACTCCATCACTAGCTTCCTCAATATAAAAAGCAGCTATAGGGCTATCCTCTTCAAAATCTTCTAAAAGAAGTCTAAGTATCATTCTATTATTTGCGTTATCGTCCACAATTAGTATATTCATACTCTATGATATCCTTTCTCTAACTTGTCACTATAGATAATAAACTATAACTACCATTTATATAAACTTTTTTTATTTATTGTAGTAAAATTTTAAAAAGAAATCAATCGTATTAAAAAGGGCCTGAGCATCCACAGGTTTATTTAAGTATCTATCAACATTTAATTCTATTGACTCTTTAAATATAGATCTATCTACATCAGAGTTTAACATAAAAACAACTATTTGCAATGGGTTATAGTTTTTTATATACTCTATAAACTCTATAGCTCCAATATTGTTAATGTTCTGAGAGATAAGTAAAACGTCAGGTTTATGGTCTTCAAAAAGTCTCTTTGCCATTATCCCATCATCAGTTAAGACTGGCTCATTACCCATAGCTTTTATCCATAATTCTAATCTTTTTAAAACTCTTGTATCTGCTTCACAAACCAAAATTTTTATTTTCTTATCTGTCAATTCTGTACTCATATTAAATTCTCTTTAGTAGTTCATCTACACAATTTTTATAATCTTTCATTCCTTTTGAACGTCTCTCATCTAAAATTATTGGTGAACCTGCTTCAAACTGTTTAGCTAATTTTATATCAACTCCTATAGGAGATAAAACTTTGTTCTCACCAAAAGATGTTTTAACTTTAGAAAGTGACTCTCTATGCTCATTTATATGTGGATTGTACATAACAGGCAGGATAGATATATCTGCTATATCTCTTTCAAGTTGTGAGGCACTTTGATAAACCGCTCTCATCATCTGTCCAACTGCCACTACACCTAAATGATGCGGAATAAACGGTATAAGTACACTATCTGCTACCTCTAAAGAATTTTTCAAAAGTGCATCAAATGTTGGAGGAGTATCTATAACACAGTAGTCAAAAAAATCTGCAATATTTTCTTTTTTAAAACGGTTCTTTAAAACACCTCTTAAATCAGAATACTCATAAACATCAAAAAAAGCTAAAGCCGGAGATAGAGTTAAATTATCATGAATTGTTGGTATAAATGTCTCACTGAGTGTATGACCGGTAAATATGGAGTGAACACCAAGTTCTTCATTTGGCTCACAACCCACACCTATACAGGAGTGCCCTTGTGTGTCAAAATCCAAAAGTAATACAGAACCATGTTTTGCCAAACCACTAGCGACATTTACTGCTGTCGTTGTTTTAGCAGAACCACCCTTCCTATTACTAATTACAATTGTTTTCACTACTATCAAATCCTTTTAAAACTCTCATATAAAGTTTATCTTCAGAACTAAACTCATAAGTACAATTATAACTTTTTTTATATGCCATAACAAGCTGAAGAACTGCTAGATGAATATCTTCACAATCAGTAAAATCAAATTTTACCTCATCCCCTGCATTAGCTTGTAAAAAATCCCTTAACGGAACCACCTCATCCTCATATATTACAGATTCAAATTTTGCTGTTTTATCATCAAATACTATTGCCATATTTTCTCCTTAGCTTGGTAATGTTATTGTTTTAATCACATTTATTAAAACACCGTCTATATCTAAAACACCGGCAAGTTTCAAAAATTCACTTATATTACTATCTTCATCAGCATTCATGATTTCTGATTCGTTTAAATGTGCAATATCATCTATATAATCAACTTTTATTGCAAAATTTTTATCACTATTTTCGTAAAATAGAAACTTTTGCGATGATTCTTCTGAAGATTCAGACTCCTCTTCATGTGGAGGTAGACCTATTAATTTACGAAAGTTTAAAACTTTTATAACACTATTTTCATAAGGCATCATTCCATCTACTAATTCATGAGAATTTGGGATGCTCGTCAATTCAACTGCCTGAATTATTCTCTGCACATTCTCAATATTTATTGCATATTTATTATTAGCAACACTGAAAACAATTAAATCTATCATATTCAAAACCTTTACATGTCTACTTCTAAGCTACAGCAATATCTTCTTTTAATTTTTGTGAAATACCCAAAAGTCCAATAGGATCTATTGCCATGATTATCTGTCCGTTTCCAAGTAGTGCGGTACCGCTAAAAAGCGGATGATTTTCCATTATCCCTACTAAAGGCTTTTGAACTACATCTAACTGACCTAAGAACTTGTTGACAACAACTGCCAAGAGATTATCTTTAATATTGAGGACTACAATGGATAATGGCTCATTTACCATAACCTCTTCATTAAGCATTGATTTTATAAACAGAAGAGGTATCACTTCGCCTCTTATATAAACAAATGGTTCATTGTGTAGATACTCTATCTCTTCTCTATCAAGTTTTACTGTCTCAGATACACTATCCATAGGAATACCATAGTGTATATCGTTCATCTGAATATGAAGAAGTGACGTTACAGCCAAAGACATAGGTATTGATAAGCTGATTGTTGTCCCCTTATTCGCTTTGGTTCTGATTTTTATACTTCCCCCAAAACCTTCAATTGATTTTTTTACAACATCCATTCCAACCCCACGACCGCTAAACTCTGTTATTTCATCCACAGTTGATAGTCCAGGTAATAACACCAACTCAGCCATTTCAATTTCATTTAATGCATCGATTTGCTCAGCTGTCATAAGACCTTTCTCAAGAACTTTTCCGGCAACTCTTTCTACATTTATACCTGCACCGTCATCCACAATCTCTATAATTATTTTGTCAGATTGCGAATAAGCCTTTAAATTAACACTTCCGCTTGCACTTTTACCTTTTTGTTCTCTAACTTCCGGGGTCTCAATTCCATGGTCAAGCGAGTTTCTCATAATATGAATCATTGGGTCGGCTAACATCTCAATCATATTTTTATCAAGTTTAGTCTCACCGCCTTCCATATTAAGATTGACTTTTTTACCGATTTTTTTAGATATATCACGAACTAACTTTGGATATCTGTCAAATACATAAGAGATAGGTAACATTCTCATTCCCATAATTAGATCTTGAAGTTGCTCTGAAAGGCGATTTATAAAGATATATTTCTCCATAATCTCTCGTTTAATAACTTCATGTGTCATTCCTATTACATTATCTGCAAGGTAAGGCAAAGAGTTTTTGGCAACTAAGAGTTCACCAACAACATTCATAAGACTATCAATTGATTTTTGTTCTATTTTAACCGTTTTACCAACTACCGCTTTTTTGCCATCCTCTTTTATATCTTTAACTTCTACACTTTTCTTAGTTTCACTAGAGGTATCTATATTTACATCTTTAACTTCTACACTTTTCTTAGTTTCACTAGAGGTATCTATATTTACATCTTTAACTTCTACACTTTTCTTAGTTTCACTAGAGGTATCTATATTTACATCTTTAACTTCTACACTTTTCTTA
>Ga0316206_1000216_pt1 | contig 105531 bp, 109 predicted proteins | sample 6monthpyrite_MG_FD_204942 | JGI IMG/M metagenome (GOLD analysis project Ga0316206, IMG submission 204942) | Microbial mat bacterial communities from mineral coupon in-situ incubated in ocean water Damariscotta River, Maine, United States -... | ecosystem: Environmental > Aquatic > Marine >...
CTCAAACTCGTATGAAAAGTCTTCTACATGAAGTCTTCTTCGTCTCTCTTTCAAGCGACTCATCGTTTGTGGACGGGAATTATAGGGGATTATGTTTTTATTGTCAAGGGTTTTTTTGGGGAATTTTATATTTTCTCAAATTTGTTTAGTTTTATCAGGCTTCAGAAGGTAAATCTACCATTTATAAGAAGCCTGCCTATTTAAAACCTTTATTAGTTTATAGGAAGTGTATGCAAGCCACATAAATGAAAGAGCATAAGAAATCCAATTCCACCGAGTCATATCAAAAGTGCCTTCAACTATACCAAAGACAATCCAAATTAATACAACTTCCAAGGCTTCAAATATAAATGGCATAGTATAAGATGGATTTTTCCTACGTCGTTCATGGGCTGCATGCATTATCAACTCCTATAAAAAACTTTATCTTATAAAACGTTAACTTAGCTTGGCTTATAAAAAGATATATTATTTTTATTAATGCTTCTCTTTTAACACTCGTTTTAATACTTTCCCCGTTGCTGTCTTTGGAAGTTCCTCTAAAAAATATATGCTTTTTGGGATCTTAAAATTAGCCAGATGCTGTTTTAGGTAAACCTTGACCTCGTGTTCTGTTAATGATTCTGCCTCGGTATCATTTTCTATATAGGCGATTGGGATCTCTCCGCTATTTTCATCTTTAATACCAATAACAGCGGCTGCTTTAATGGAAGGATGATGATATAGGACTTCTTCAATCTCACGAGGGTAGATATTTATCCCTTTTGATATAATTAAATCTTTTTTTCTATCAACGATATAGATATAACCCTCTTCATCAATTTTTCCAAGGTCCCCCGTTCGTACCCAGCCATTGATAATCGCCTCATCTGTAGCTGTTGGCCGTTTCCAGTAGCCCATCATCACACAGTCACCTTTAACAATGAGCTCTCCAACTTGACCTCTAGGTACTTCTAGCATTTCTTCATCAACAATTTTTGTCTCAAAGCCATCCAATGGCAATCCTATCGAAAGAGGCTTTTGTTTATTCAGAGGGTTTATAGCAACAGCAGGAGAACATTCACTAAGGCCATATCCTTCTAACATACGTGATCGTTTAAAGATGGCATTAAATCGAGTCAAAGTGTCTTCACTTAAGGCAGCTCCTCCGGATACAAAAGCACGAACTGAATTAAACCACAAAAAATACCATGGCAATTTTGCACGTACCAAAGCATTATAGACATCTGGAATACCTAAGAAAATTGTAACTCGTTTGAGCAATGTCTGTTTTATGATATTACTAAAAGGAAGGACAGAAGGAATGATGACCATTGACCCTCCTATAAAGATAGGTAACAAAACAGAAATAGAGAGGGTAAAGGAATGAAACATTGGAAGATATACAATAAATCTATCTTTTTGTTTCAGTCCAAATCGTTCTTGTCCCCCGTGTAGGTTTGAAAATATATTTTTATACGAGAGCATCGCTCCCTTAGGATAACCCGTTGTGCCCGAAGTATAAATCAATACAGCTAAGTCATCAATCTTTCTGTTAACTTCTACTTTTTTTTCTGTTATAGGAATCAGTATGGCATCTGAAAACAGAACGTCTTCTTCTTCTTCTTTTTCTTTTTCTTTTTCTTTTTCTGGCAACCTGTCTATCCAAACTGTTGCTTCAATACCCGTCGACTCTCGCAGGTTTTGTGTTTGAGCGGCATACTTGAAAGATGTAATCAATAAACGCACATCCGCATCATTTAAAATGTATTTATATTCTTCTTCTTTTAACATATTATTAATAGGGACGACAACTGCGCCAATCTTACAAATAGCAAAGAATGAGACTAAAAACTCTATGCTATTAGGTGTAATCAAGGCAATCTTATCATCTTCTCTCATACCACTATGTAACAGAAAACATGCGAAAGCATCAACGCGGTCTAAAAATTGTGCATTGGATATCTTCTCATCATCAATAAACATCATGGTCTTTTTAGCATAACTTTTAGCATTAGCCTGAATCATCTCATAGAAGTTTCGATACGGATAGATCATGTATTGCCTTATACAAAGATTTTAAGTAATTAACACTGCGTTAACTACTCCGCCCTAAAGGGCAAAAGTTTTAGAACTTGTAACCAACACCTATACTGATTAAGTAAGCTGATGCATTTGTAAATTCTCCATTAAGTGGGGTTGAGCTTGTTGCAAATGTTTGAGAAACCGTGATACTGTCCTTTTTATCATACAGTCCCGCAATACCTATACTAAGTTCATCACTATACGCATAACGTGCACCCAATGAAAAGATTTGAGCATCTGACTCTGGAAGTTCAAAGCTTACTGTATTTTGAGGAGCGGGAGATTCATCATAAGCATACCCAGCCATCCCTGTCCACTCTTTATTAAACTTATGTGTGACACCTATACGATAAGTATTTGTGTCGCTCCAGTTTCTTTGTTTTGGATTATCATAAGCAGCTTCTAAAACGCCAGTTAATACTGCCGAATATCCGTCAAAGTCTAAAAACTCATAAGAGCCCCAATAAGTACGTTCATAGACAAGTTCCACTGTTGTTTTTTCATGAAAGGTATATGCCGCAGCCAAAGATAAAACAGCAGGAAGAGGAATGGTAACAGATGCATCTCCGTTGTAAATTGCAGCAGAAGGAAAAAGGGCATTAGTTGTTCCATCAGCAAGAAAACCCTCAGAAGCAAAAAGTTTAGCATTACCCTCTTCTGCTAGATCTACTTTTGATCGATAGGTTAAAGCTAAAGAGAGTTCCTTCATAGGCTTGTAGGCTGCTGCTAGGTTATAACCAAACTCTAAACTATCACCTTCCATATCTCTATCAATTGTTTGATAAATTGGCTGGCCTGAAAGTGGACCAAATCCTGCAGGGACAACTCCTACAGCTGTTGTACCAGAACTTTTTACTTTTCCTTCACTGTACACCATACGAACACCGGCAGCGATTGCAAGTTCATTGCTTACTTTATAAGAAACAACAGGATTAAGTTCAATAACTGTAAGGGTGAATTCTTTAGCTATCAATTCACTCGCACCACCTTCTTCCCATCTTTTTGAAAGACCAGCAGGAACCGTTAAAGACGTACCAAAACGAAAGTCGCCATACGCTTCTCCCACATAATGCAAGGTTGGTAATAAAAAGTTTTCTTTTTTGGAACTTGCACTTGCATTAACAGGACCAACAACAGGACTTGTAACAATCCCTTCATAATCAATAGAAGTTAGATGAATATACGTAAGCGTACCTTCAATGTATTGACCATCATTCATAAAAGCCATATTGGCTGGATTAGAATAAGCAGCATCTGCTCCATGTACATTAGCAACATCAGCACCGGCTAATGCTACTGAGTTGACTGATTGTTCAGGAATTTTATATCCATTTGCCATAATAACTGTTGTTGCCACAAGCGACAGAAATGCGATTTTTCTCATTTATTTCTCCCTAAATTATATTTAGTCTTCTAAAGAATACAGCAATTCGATCTCTTGTTTCCAAATGCTCTCATCAATAGTTTCTAGTATCAATGGAATATCATCCATTCTCTCGTCATTCATAATAAACCTGAAAGTATCAAGGCCAATCTTCCCCTTGCCTATACTCTCATGACGATCTACATGCGACCCTAAATCTGGTTTGGAATCATTCAAATGCATTCCCATCAAATAATCAAAACCAACTATGTTACCAAATTGTGCCATAGAAATGTCATAAGTTTCGCGTGTTCGTATATCATAGCCTGCCGTAAACATATGACAAGTGTCAAGGCAGACACCAACACGGCTCTTATCTTCTATCTTGTCGATAATATGCGCAAGGTGTTCAAACTTCCATCCCAGGTTTGAACCCTGACCTGCCGTGTTCTCCATAACAAGCTTAACACCCGTGGTCTTATCCATGGCATAATTCATTGACTCAGCAATAGCGTCCAAACATTCATCTTCAGAGATCTTCTTTAAAAATGACCCAGGGTGAAAATTCAAGCGATCCAAGCCTAAAAGTTCACAACGCTCAAGTTCATCAATAAAAGCAGTTAAAGACTTCTCACGCTTTTCCAATTCCGGATGCCCCAGGTTAATCAGATAAGAATCATGAGGAAGAACATGTTTCGGTTCTATACAGGCATCTTCCAACTCTTTTTTAAATCGATCAATCGTCTCTGTATCTAAATCTTTAGCCACCCACTGGCGCTGGTTTTTTGTGAACAACGCAAAAGCTTGCGCTCCAATATTTTTAGCATTGATAGGCGCATTGAAGACCCCACCCGCTGCAGAAGTATGTGCACCAACAAATTTATTTGACAAAACTATCCTTTTACTTTGGAAATCTTTATTAATAAGCGATTTTGCTTATCTTTAAAATATATATTTCCGTTTTCTATTTTATAGATGATATTGTACTGTGTACTTTTTAGCTTTTGCATAAAGCCACTCTCTGTCTTTTGCAGTGAAGCCTTTTCAAAGATAGGACGTGCCAGCAAAATATCAAGGATCAAATCATCTGGATAAGACGAGTCTAAATAGTCCTTATTAAAAGCAGATTTACTCAAACAGCCGTCATCTACGCAGACCAGATGATTGATCTCTATGCTCTGTACCTGCTGTCCTGCCGTAAAAAGATCCACCCTTACCTGATCTCTGTTTTTTCGAACATAACCCAAGTCCGCAAATTTCAATTTAGGTGTCTTAATAACAATAAGACTGCTCTCATTCTTTTCATACTGTATGGGTGCGCATGCACTCAGTAAAAAAAGACTAGCCCATAGGATAAAGGATGTTTGAATGAACCTCATCACAAGCTTTTAAAACCTCTTCATTTAGATCCAGATGCATAGCTTTTAGGCTCTCATCCAACTGGACAGCTGTTGTTGCACCGATAATCGTTGATGCGACAAAAGAAAACTGCTTACTCCACGCTGTTGCCAAAGTAACAGGCGAGATACCCGATTCTTCTGCGATCTTTATATATTCCTGCGTAGAAGCCAGAGTTTTTTCATTTAAAAAGCGCGTTGCCTGAGCCCTTACCCGAGGGCTATTCGAACTCATATACGCTCGAAAACGTCCATCCTTACCGAAGGCATTGTTATACTTTCCACTTAAGACCCCACCTGCCATAGGGGAATAAGGCAAAAGAGAGATGTTCTCACGTTCACACATCACTTTCATCTCATCTAAAAAACGGCGATTTAAAAGAGAGAAATTGTTTTGTATGGACTCAAAACGCTTGTAGCCTTTCACCTGCGCTGTCATATTTGCCTTCGTCGTTCCATAAGCTGTATCATTGGAAGTACCAAGATAACGAACTTTCCCCTCTTGAACAAGACGGTCAAAAGCCTCCATCGACTCTTCTATAGGCACAACAGTGTCCGGCCAGTGCATCTGATATAGATCGATATAGTCTGTCTTTAAGCGCCTTAGACTTCCCTCTATACCCTTAGTGATATGATGTCTGTCAATCGCTGTCATACCATGTCGAGTGGGAGGTACAAACCAACCCGAAGCAGCCCCTGCTACTTTAGTAGCAATAATCATCTGATCGCGAGGCTTGCCTTGTAACCACTCACCCACCATCTCTTCTGTCAATCCACCAAGCTCACCAGACGGAGGTACGGGATAGATTTCTGCTGTATCAAAAAAATTAACACCTGCTTCATACGCCTTATCCATGATTTTGAAGGCTTCCTTCTTATCACACTGCGTACCAAAAGTCATCGTGCCCAAACAAATAGGAGAGACTCTTAAACCTGTTTTCCCAATATAACGATACTGCATCTCGACTCTCCTAAAAAATATTAAAGTATTTTAGCGTCTTTTCCGATCTTTATTCGAGATAGAAGGGAAAAATGATATTTTCAGTCTATTTTAATATAATTATTTTTTATAAGTAATGCATAATATAAATCTGAATAGAATCAATATCACATGCTCGACACAAGGTAGTAAAAATATGCTCAAACGTTCTGTTTTTCTCTTACTCATGAGCTACTCTTTACTATTTAGTAATACGGACATAGAGATGGAAGAGCTTTTCAATCTTTCTATTGAAGAATTACTCAAGGTCGAGGTCACAACAGCTTCGCAGGAGACAGAAACCCTATTAGAGACACCGGCTATTGTTTCTGTCATCACAGCGCAGCAAATCAAAGACTGGGGTGTGCAAAATGTATATGAGGCACTTAGCTTCCTCCCTGGTATTGTTGTCAATGAAACCTATATGGGGTACAGTGTCGTTACCTTCCGCGGTGTTACACCGGGATTATTTAATAATAAAGCCCTCTTTATGATAAATGGGCATCCGTCGTATGAACGCCTCTTTGGATCAGGATCAGCTGAGTTTGTTCCACTTGAAGTAATCCAACGAATAGAGGTAATTCGAAGTCCGGCTTCTGCTCTATACGGTACAAATGCCATCAGCGGTGTCGTCAACATCATTACCAAACAAGGGGTACAAAATAGTAATGAGGTTACAGGTCGAGCAGGTAGCTACGACCATTACTACACAAACTTCAGTATGTATGATGCCCAGTTCACCTTGAGTGGAAGTGTCCAAAAAGACCATGGATATGATTATGGCGGAACTGTTGCCGAAGATCCCAAGTATCCTAACGGGAGTTCCATTGTTCCAGGTGCCCCGCATATCGTCGATATGAACTATAAAAATGACCTTAGCAATATCTTTTTAGATGTTTACGGTGAGTCCTGGGGTATTAATGCTGCTTATTACTATCAAAAAGATGCACGTTTTGGTTTCAATCCATGGGTCTGGTTAAACGGGACAAATGAGCAAAATGCTTTCTATCTCGATCTAAATAAGAACTTTGAGATTGACGGGGGAAAGCTGAATATATGGTTACGTTATGACTATGCAGATAAAGAGTTTGAAGCAGGCCAATTTCCTTTTCCTGCCGGTTATCCTTTCAGCAATGGCAAAATTTCCACCCAAACTACCATGAACAACACTGTGCAGCGTTACTCTGCAGAGATCCAATACAAGAAAAAAGTCAACGAAGACTTCAGTTATATCATAGGTAGCACTGCTGAATATGACAAGTCTGATCCTCTTGATTTCACCTATGATCTAGACGGTACAAGTAATCCATACGGAGGCTTTAATAATTCACCCAGTACAAAGACCTTTTCAATCTACGGACAGGTTAAATACCGTTTTAATGAACAATGGGTAGGTATTGCCGGGCTCAGAGGAGAAGATAACGATCAGGCTGGGTTTAGCGGTATTGTTCCCCGCCTCGGTGTAACCTATGAGGTTTTTCAAGAAACTTATATCAAAGCCCTTTACAGCGAGGCTTTTAGAACACCGGCCTTCCTTGAACAGTATGTTTTTGTACCGGGGTTTACTTATGGAAATAAAGACCTTGAGCGTGAAGAGATCAAAACTATAGAACTTGCTGTCGATTCTGCAATCAATAGAAGCAATCAGCTTCAAGTTACACTTTACTACCTTAGACTCACAGATGAGATTACCCGCCGACCTATTCCCGGAGGCACTACGACAGAATACTTTAATGCCGACGGACGAGATATGTACGGCATTGAAGCAGAATGGAAATCAATTTTAAGTCAAGGTCTGGAAATGATCCTTAATGCTTCTTATTGTAATGGTGAAGATAAAAGTACTGAACAGCTTCAGCCCGGATTTGACGGTGATGCTCCATTTATCGCCAACTACACAGCGAACGCTATCTTAACCTATCATTTTAATAGCCGATGGAGAGGAACACTCTCCAACCAGTTTGTCAGTTCCAAAGATTATGTACTTCAAGACGGAAGTACCGGCGCAATTGGCGCCTATAACCTGAGCAACCTTGTACTCATCTATTCCAATTTTCCTTTTGAAGGCACTTTGGCTGTCAAAAATATTCTTGATGAAGACTACACCTATCCTGAGCCAGTACGACGAAACATCTATGAAACCCCCGGAGGACCTGGGACAACAGCCTACCTGACCCTTCGTTACAGGTTTTAACTTATTCTTTGATCTCTACCGCGACTGCGATCTTTCCATTTTTAACCGATACCGAGTTTACTCCTGTACCATATGGTTTAAGATCAATTGACTTATATTTAATCGGGTTTGTTACATCAGCAATATTAAGTACTTCAACACTTGTTAGTGCCGAAGACGTTACAAAAAGACGTTTTGTAGCAGCATCATAATCAACGATCTCTGCTGCTGATTCATTATAAATACCTGTACGGTATGTCCCTTGTTTTGTTGCTTTACCGTCTACATCAAGTGCATAAATAGAAACCGTTCCACTGACTTCATTGGCAGTAACATAATAGTTCTTACTGTCTTGAGTAAACACAAGCGAGCCTTCCGGTGCCATATCATCTATATCAGTAGGGACAGGATCTAGGTCAGGATCAAACGCCGCTGTGTAATCAATATCATTGTTGTACTCAACCATAAACGGATTCACAGGATCTGTAATGTCATAAACAAAGAATCCACCCTGTTTTTCTAAACCGATATAAGCATAAACATTCGCACCGATTGTCGTAAGTGTTAAGGCTTCCGGTTCAATACCTTTTTTCTCCGAACGCTCATCCAGGCCTTTCCATTCTCCCGATTTTGGACGGGTACTAAAATATGCAGGAAAACGCGAAGCCACCTCATCAGCGAACTCTTTACCACTGTCGTAGACCAAGGCACCCGTATCACCATCGAAAATGGAGAACGAACGTGTTCCGTAAGCATACAATCCTTCATACTCACCATCACCGTCTGCATCACCGATATCCGGATTTACACGAAGGTCACCGATATCGCCGATAGCAAAATGGGAAAGCTTAGAAGCCTTCGTTGCTTCACCATAAAAATCATCTCTGTCATCACCTTCATTAGCCGTAACGATATAGTTCTTGCCGCCCACATTGTAGGATGCGATAGTATCAGGCTGATACATACCAAATACACCGACAGGAAGTGTTTCAATTGTTAACACACCATCTTTTTTGTAATCCATAGCATTGTTAGCTACTGACAGGTCTTTGAAGCCAAGTCCAAATACTGTATCAAGCGTATCTGTTTCCAAGTTGATCTTTGCGATTGCGTTTGACTCTTGTAAAGACACCCATGCCGTTTTATCATCTTCACTTACCGCGATGTATTCCGGCTCAAAATCACGTGCAATTTCTGCACCTTTTCTGATTTTAGAACCAACAGGAGCAGTTGTAATAGATTTGAAGTCAATATTTATTACGTCATAGCTTGCCATATCAATAATAGACACTGAACCGTATGGGTCATACAAAGGTGCATCAAGGTCTTCGTTTCCAACCACCTCAGCCTCGTTTGCAACAAGAACTTTTGAGCCATCATGCGTAAATTTAACCATATCCGGTAAAATACCTGCGTTAACCTCTTTAACAAATACGCCGTCTGTGTCAAAGAAAACAACCTTACCTTGCGTCTGTTTCGCATCAACACTTCCGTTTACATCGATTTCAGACATATAAGAGATAGTATCATCACCTGCAATACCAAAATCATTATCATTGATCATAAAGAATTTGTTGTTCCCAAGATAAGCAACACCCTCAATTTTTGTAGTGTAACCTGTTTCAAGATCGGTATCAAATATTTTTGCCTTAACTACAGAGGAAAGAGAAGCTTCTTCTTCCAGTGTTGGTGTTTGACTTTCATTTAAATATTTTGCATCAAGAGGTGTTTCTGCACTTAAGTCAACTTTATAAAGTTTTGTTGTTGCTGAAATACGCTCCAAAATAATAAGCATATCATTGTCAATGGCAACCATCTCCGAGATTTTTACATCTTTTTGTTTACGTGTCTTGCTCTCATTATCTTTTAAGAAAGAACCCGGAAGGTCCATCTTGTAAAGGTACTCTTGAATATTAGAAGGATTCGCAATCTCCATCTTGTATAAACGCACATTTCGTGTTGCAGCATAATCTGGATTGTCAAGAGGAGATTGAACGATGAAGTATAAAGACTTCTCATCCGGACTGATGGCAATCGACTCGATACCACGATTAGCATGACGTTTTGCCAAAATAGAAGGAAGACTGCCTTCAATATCATACGTTGCAGCACTTAATTCGCTTTCTAAACCTGCAGGAACCAAACGTTTAATTATTTTTCCATCTGCACCAACATGCACCAATGAAGATGCGTATTCTTCACTGACCCAAAAAGTTCCATCAGAGAGTCTAACTAAAGATTCTGTATCAAGCCCATTAGCATCTTTACTCATAACATTTCCATGAATATCATAGGCTTCTTCAGAAAAGTTACTTAAAGGATTTGAAAGACCGGAAATCTCTTTTCCTGCCTTGTCTTTTAACGCAATCACTTCTTCAACTGTCACTTGATTTGCGGCTGCATTAACTTTCAACTTAACAATGCTTGGCGTAAACGTTGGAAAAGGAAAGATCTTCCCGTCATCACATATTTTTACACCCGTGATCTTTTCTGAGTCAGAACATGCAATATTAACACCGCGGTCTGTCATAACATAGACAATGTCTTCCGCATCCGTTGCATAATGATAAGCAGCACTTCCAAGCCCCCAGCTTGCATTCAGATCAAAACCATTATCAAAGGTCGCCGTGCCTAAGGTGATATTTAATTTATCCATTGGATATACTTCACCCACTTGCGGTATGTTTAATGACGTAGGCTGAACTACAGGTGGTGTTTCCGGCTCCTCAACTGGAATCAATGTATTGTCATCCCCTTCACATCCACTCATCATCAAAGCCGCTGCAGCCGCAGCACTTATTAACCACATTTTATTCATCTTATTTTCCCTTAGTAAGTTATTTGATGCAAGCTTAATCCAGACAAATTACCTGCAAATAACCCTTTAACTACAAAATAGTCACATTATGGTGACAACAAGAAGACATTTCTTTATGACATATAATTCTATTGTTCATGAAAAAAAGCCTATTATTGCAAATATGAAAATACATATTGATTTAGATTGTTTCTTTGTTTCAGCTGAACGTATTATGGACCCTTCTTTAGAAGGTAAAGCCGTTGGAGTAGGAGGAAGATCTGATCAGCATATTTTTTCAAAAAGAAACACTCAGCAGACCATGAGTCTAGCCAATAATGGTGCCTTCGTAATGAGCTTTTTTCAAGACAGTCCCTCCAGCGGGAGAAATGACCTGCATAAGTTTGTTGACCCCGATGGACGGATACGTGGAATTCTTACCACCTCTTCTTATGAGGCAAGGCATTTTGGTATAAAGACAGGAACCACTATCAATGAAGCCCTGCAAAAATGCCCCTGTATTATTATCAAAAAACCAAATATGAAACTTTATCAAAGGCTTTCTCATGAATTGCATGACTTTTTACGCCTTCGTATTCCCCTTCTTGAGCAAGGAAGTATTGATGAGTTTTATGGTGACCTTGGAGGATGGGTCGAAGATGCAGATGTTCCCGCTTTTATAAAGTCGTTGCAAGATGAAATCCAGAATAAACTTAAGCTCCCCATCTCAATAGGCGCAGCGCCTAGTAAATACACAGCAAAGCTTGCAACCAACAAGGCAAAACCATTTGGTACCAGAACTGTCTTTAAAGAAGAAGTAGACGCTTTTATTCATAACATACCCTTAGATGATTTTCCTGGAATTGGCAAAAAGACAGCCCTTAAACTTCATGGGTATGGCTTACAAACACTGGGAGATATACAAAAAGCAAAAGACCTTTTCTTGCACCAGACAAAATCCACCTGGGACTTATACCTTCGCGTCTGCGGTATAGATAACACTCCCATAGAAAAAGAGCATATTAGAAAATCTATTGGAATATCGCGTACCTTTGATCCCATCCGAGATAGAAAAGAAGCCCTGCGCCGCCTTGTCATTTTAAGCCGTCACCTTAGCTATGCAATTATGCGAATGGGTGTCATTCCGACGACCTTTCATGTGGGAATATCTTATGAGTTAAGCCACAAGGGCAAATCCAATGACACCATAAACCGTCTTTTCAGCGAAAGGCTTTTTAAAGACCTCTGTACAAACCTCTTTAATCAAGCCGACAAGTTTCCAGAGTTAAAAATTATACGCATCAATATTTCTACTTCTTCTTTTACTACACATTCCCATCGGGCACTTTCCCTTATTGACTATGAAGAAGATAAAAAACAGCATACACTTACAACAAAGATTAAAACCCTTCGAGAAAAATACGGTCTGGACACTTTGAGATGGGGAAGCGAGATCTAAAAGATACAGTCCACTCTAAAAAGAAAGCCACGTTCTACGACACTGTTTCCGAAAATGCTGTCATAAGTCGTAACATGATTTAATATATTCATTTTGAAAAAAGGTTCTGTCCCGTTAAACTGATACGCAGATCAATATCATTATGATTTTTTTCATATTCAAAGTCCTCACCCTAAACGACTTATTTTATGGTTTTTCAACTTAATATTCTAATATGTTATAATTACCACATGGCTAAAAACAAGAAAAAAGTAATAAATTTATCGGATCAAAACATATATTTTACTGAAAAGGAACGTCACTTTAAGATCATTTCCTTTAACCCTAACAGTATGGAAGTTGAAGTTTCCGTCTCGCAAAAACATGAAAAAAATAAACAAGTGATGAAGTACCCCTTTGCCCATCTACCTAAAGAACTTAAAAAAATTGTTCGACCTGTTTAATTGAAACCTATAGACTGTTCTCTATCAAGCTATTTTTACTCATAAGAGGTATACATGTGGGTATATCTCTTATGAAGTATCCTGACTAATGTTCTTGCAAGGGATTTTTCACACTATACGTAGGTTGGGGACTTTCTTCGATATGACACATCTGATATCCGGAATGATCATAAGTTTTACCCAAACCTTTTTGAGAATATTTCACAATAGGACAACCTTGAAATTCCCACTCTTTATAAAGTCGATCTATGTTGTGTTGCGAAGGAGAGAACTTATTATTTTTTTGCTCCTTATGCTTACTCAAGACAAGCTGTCCATATTCAATATTGTAAAAATAAAAGACATCCGTTCCCTTGACATAGACCTTCCCATTTTTCAAGAATTGCAAAGTGAGCCCCTCCTTCTTACTCTTAGCTTTAACTTCACCGAAGGTCACATAAGAGTTTCCCCGCATGGACTCTAAAGACCATGTCCCATAGATTTCCGCGAAAGTAAACGACTCCTTTGCCTGAGCAATACTTATAAATAATAATATGATTGTAATAAACTTCACACTTTTCCTCTCATTTAGAAACTATAAACGATAAGCAGTTATCGTTTACCTTACTCCGCCGTTGATGCGCAAGCGCACATCAACTCTGGTTCCGAAGCTATAAACGATAAGCAGTTATCGTTTACTTTACTCCGCCGTTGGTGCGCAAGCGCACATCAACTCTGGTTCCGAAGCTATAAACGATAAGCAGTTATCGTTTACTTTACGCTTCTCATATGCTACACTTACAAAAAACAACATAGGACATATTATGGCAGAATTTACAAACGTTACGGTAGCGCAAGCCGCAAATTTTTATTTTGATGGAAAAGTGACAAGTCGTACCCTAACCTTTGCAGACGGTTCTGTTAAGACACTGGGTATTATGATGCCGGGCGAATATGAGTTTGGTACAGCGGAAGCTGAAATTATGGATATTACAGCAGGTGAGCTTGATGTTAAACTTCCCGGCAGTGACACTGTGATCACAATCAAAGGTGGTGAGACGTTTAATGTTCCAGCCAACTCGAAATTTCAAGTTAATGTCAAAACTATTACCGATTACTGCTGTAGCTACATCAAAGGGGAATAAGTGGACCCACAAGCAGCCGTATCAAAAACAGGCGGGGCAGATTTCACAGTCTGGATCGTTATGTTTGGTGTTCTAATCGTCATTGCCCTTGTTCTTGCCTATATGAGTAAGAATATGGAAAAATAGAGAAAGACTCTATTTTAAAAGTTCAATGACTTGTGGGTGATCTTCAGTTTTTGCATAATCTAAGGCTGTAGTACCTTCTGAATCTTTTACGCTTTTCTTCGCGCCATTCTTCAAAAGCAAACTTACTATCTTGTCATGGCCCAATTCAGATGCTGCCATTAAAACCGTATAGCCCTCTTCATCTTTTGTGTTAACGTCTGCTCCACTTTTGATCAAAAACTCAGCAATCTTATATTCATTACTATTTTCCTCTTGGGCTGCATACATCAAAGGTGTATATCCTCCGCCATCAGCCATATCAACAGCTGCTCCCTTATCAACAAGAAGTCTGACTATGTTAAGTTGCCCATTTTGAACAGCAATAATCAAAGGCGTATTTTCATTTCCCGTCTTGATATTCACATCTGCCTTTTTATTTATAAGCTCCACTGCCACTTTAACATTTCCTTCATTACTAGCATAGATCAAAGCGCTATAACCTGCATTATCCTGCGCATTAACATTCGCGCCCTTACTCAGTAAAAATTCAACCACTTCAGGATAATTTTTCTTCGCTGCCCACATGAGAGCACGAGCTCCGCCTTCACCTACAGTATCTACGTTTTCACCTTTGGCCAAAGCCGCCTTAACCGCATCAAGCTTCCCCTCTTGTGCTGCCATCAATAAAGCAGAATCTGCTGCAAAAACAAATGAAGAGCACAAAATACTCACCCACACTAAATTTACCATTGATTTCATATTTAGTCCTTAATATGTTACATATAGTTATTTTATAACATAGTATTAATTAATTGTATATTAGATATTGCTAGTGTATACTATTAACATGAAATTCATTACTGTATTGCTTCTATTGTATGCCTACAGCTTTGCTGTTGTTCCTGAAGAAACACAAAAATGCAAAGATCTCTACACAAAAGCAAGTCACTATTGGATAAAGCTCGAGCCTATACTAAAAACTAAAGTCGCATCAAGGGTAGGATGGGATCTGATTCATACCTACCTCGATGCAGCCAGTATCACAATAGGGACTTGTGAATCAAGCGGAGGACTTGACTTCCGCCATATCCGAGAATTAAAGCAAGGCATGAAGCGCGCCGACCAATTACGAAACACCTTCTGGGTCCAAACCTATGATCAGATGGTAGCGAAGGCCAGACGTGAAGGAAAGTGCACAAATATTTACAGATCATATGGGAAATAAATGAGATTTACTGGTTATTCAAAAAAGAGTTTGAGTTTTTTAAAGGAGCTGCGTTCCAACAATACGAAAGAGTGGTTTGAAGATAGAAAACATATCTATGAAGAGTACATTCTAGAAGCCAATCGTCGTTTTGTTGTGGAAATGGGAGAGCATATTCAAGCCCTTGTGCCCACGATCAATGCCATACCAAAAATAAATGGCTCAATGTACCGTATTTATAGAGACACCCGCTTCGCCAAAGATAAGACTCCTATGAAAACACATACCGGCGTCATCTTTTGGCAAGGCAATGCAAAACGCACTCAATCATCCAACTTTTATACGCGTGCCACTCCGGAAGAGTATGTAATCGGAGCAGGTATTCGCCGTTTTGACACAGCACTATTGTCCACATACAGAAATTATATTATGGATATAGACAATGCAGATAAGCTTTTTTCACTCCTGCAAGATTGTCGAGCAAAAGGGTACGATATAATCGAGCCTTCATATAAACGTCTGCCCCGTGGTTTTTCTAAGACGTATCCTTACCCTGAGTTGGCTTTGCTTAATGGTATGGTTGTAAACAAAAAATTCAAACCTGATAAGACCTATTTTTCTTCAAAACTTATACACAGATGTTATGACATCTATGAAGAGCTATTCCCGCTTCAACAATGGCTTTATGAGATGACACTCACTAAAATCGATGAAGAATAGTTTCAAAATCAACTATTTTTCCATCTTTGACTTCAATGCCTTCTTCTTTTAACAAGCTCATCTTTTTAATCTCTCCATAAGCATACTTTCCGAGACTTCCATCTGCTTTAACCACCCTATGACAAGGAACCTGTACAGGGTTAGGGTTGTTTTTCATAGCACTGCCTACCGCTCTATACGCTTTAGTGTTCAAAGCCTTGGCTATTTCCTTATAACTAGTGACCTTTCCTTTCGGGATTTGCTTTAACAGTTCATAACACTTTTCAGAGAAATTCATGGATATCCTTTAAAATAAAATATAACTAGTTTTTTATTTATGGTTTAAACTATTGCTGTGCTAGTATAGTACCTTAAACAACACTATGAATCAGTTAGGAAGTGATATGGAATATGAAGAATTAGAATTCCTTAATGCCTATGATGAACTTACAAAGATAATATCAGAAAATGACTTTCAAGTCTTAGAGCACAAGTTTTTCCGCTCTTATCACGTCGATTATGAATATACACATAAAACTATCTGTATCTTTATGAAATGTGATGATACACAGCTTCTTGTAGAGATGGTCTTTTATGATCTAACTAAAAATATTATGAACAACACCTTTGCCTTTCACTTCACCCAGTGCGGCGCTTATTTTGAATGGCTAGAGCATTTCACAAACCTGCGTTTCAAAGAGGCTATCTTTGCCAAAGACAATTATGGCTTAATCAACGTTCGTCCAGAACTTCTTAATGAAATCAAACTCTTTATGAAAAATAGAAATGAGAAGACAGCAGACACAGCCTATAAATGGATATAAAAGAGATAATATGAAAGCTTATATGAATTTTAGTATGCGTGAGTTAAGGAAGGTGGCTTCTTGCCTAAATGAGATCAAGTCTTCAATCGGTGCCCGATTTGACAATGAAACGCAACGTCTTATTCAGACCATCTCCTCTAAAAAGACAAATGACAAACTAAGTCTAAAGATAGACAATCTTGAAAAACTTTCTACGGAGTTACATGGCCTTGAGGCTCGCCACGGTATCAGTCTGGGAGAGACAATCTACCATTTTATGCATTCATTTCATAAAAACTAAGAACTATTGCTTCGGAGGTGGAAGTTTTCGTTTCCAGTCATCCTGGGTGGCAATATCATGGACTGTCCAACCTTGCCCTCTTAGTAAGTGTGCTGCCACCATACTGCGACTTCCGCTGCGACAATAGACAATAATCTCTTTATCTTTTGGAATACGCCCATACATCTTATCAAGATAATCAAGTGGGATATTGACTGCATTGTCAATATGCCCATTATCATACTCTTTTTTTGAACGTACATCAATGATCATAGCCCCTTGATCTGCAGCCTTATGTGCCGCACGTAAATCTTCATCACTTACCTTTGAACATCCGCTAAACAGGCTTAAACTTAGAACCAGAATCAGTACAGTAATAATTTTATTCATATTTCCTCTAATTCATTCTCAGAAAGTGCACTCATCAATATCAACTGACCCATTTGTTGAAAGAACAACTCAATATCACTATCGCTCTTTTCTAAAATCCTGTTGAAGAGTTCAATAAAAAGCTCTTTTTTTTCTGTTTTCAAATAGGCTTGTATTATCCACTCAAGACTCAGGGTATGTATTTCTCCATTGATATCATAATCAATGCTGGATACAGGATTGATATTTTTATCTAAAAGATCTTGTTTGCATTTTTCTAACATATTACTTTTTTCCCCGAATTATAGGGAAAAGTTTCTTATAAGTAAGACATCTCCATCCCCATTCCAGTGGACCAAAGGCAAAGTATTTAAGCCACAGTATACTAAAAAGGATCTGAATACCATACAGAAGGATAGCCAAAACAGATATTTCCAAGAGGCCCATTGTTCCAAAAAGACCGCCAAAGAATGGGTAAAAGATCACAAAACCGAAAAATGTATGCATCAAATAATTCGTAAATGACATTCTGCCCACGTAGGCAAAAAGATGAAATAGTTTTTTGAAAAAAGCTTTCTCGTCTAAGATAGCCAACAGATTAACATAAGACATTGCCAGAAGTACCTGTCCTGTCGCGGCAAGTGCTTTATAGGCTACATTGGTAAGGTCATGCGAAAAGCTCCCCATACTTCCACCAATCTCATAAGAGACATAGGTGAAAATCACTCCGGTAATGAAGAAAAAACTGAAGAGCTTTGTAGAACGGGCATACAAAGTGAAATAATTGATACTCATCAGGTAAAACCCAAGAATAAAGATCGACAGGACTTTACTCATACGGCCTGAAGGAATCAGATCAAAATATCTCCAATACAAGTTATGCCAATTGGCTTGCAAGACTTCAAAAAATGTGCCGTTTTGAAATATTGCCATTAAGTCTGTTGAAGAGATATCCGGGTAGGTCTTATATGCTGTTGATGGATAGCTCATCACCTCAGGAAAATAAAGAGCAAAAATACTGTCATACAGCAACCACACAAAATACAAAAATACACTAATAATAAGCAAAGTCGCGTGTTGTAAGTTTCTAAAATAAATCAATACCAGGCCCATCATCCCGTATATCAACAAAATATCTCCCGACCAGAAGAAGGCATGTATTGCCCCAAATAGAATCAAAAAATACAAACGTCGTCTGTATGTCTTGATAAAAGGTCCTTGCTCATCTCTAAACTTATGAAACTGTATGTAAAAGCCTATGCCAAACAGTAAAGAAAAAAGTGTATAGAATTTTGTATCAATAAAAAACATAAAAAGATATTTGAGCGTGCTATTATAATCATAATATGCCAAGCCTTCTAGGACGTCAAAGGGAATAAACTTATACCCACTCCATGACTGAATATTGGCGATAATGATACCGAAGATAGCGAAACCACGTATAACATCTAGTATTTCTATACGCTGCTTGTTTGAAACTGGTTCTATTTTTGCATGCATCCCATCTCCCCAAAGCCTTTTGTAATTTTAATAATACTAATATATCAGAACTAAATATCTCCATAAAAAGACAAGCCATGCCCTATCTTCTACTTATTATAAGCCTTCTTTTCTGCACTGCTTGCTCTGACACACAAGAACATCAAACGCCGATGCAAAAAAATGAAACCCTCAAGATAAATTCTATTGCTGAACTCAGTCAGGTCTTTAAGGATCTAAATTACACCTCAGCGAGTTGGAAAGCAGGACAACGCGAGGTACCGCGTTTATACTTTTCTAAGATTTCAAAAGAATGGAAAAGTACTTCTGACGAACTTTCCGTAAAGGAAAAGAAAAACATATTTTTTCGTCTTATCACACCTCTCGTATTGATGTCTAATGAAGATATCATGAAAGAGAAAAAACGTTTAAAGCATGAACCAAAAGACTCTCAATGGTTAAAAGAACTTGCTGTAAAATACAGAGTAAGCACGAAAGATGATGAGAGACTATCCGATGCACAAATTAAAAAGCTTAATAAACGTGTTGACATTGTTCCTCCCTCTTTAGCTTTGGCACAAGCAGCCGAAGAGAGCGGATGGGGAACATCAAGGTTTGCAGCACAAGGAAACGCCCTCTTTGGACAATGGGACTTTAGCGGAAAAGGGATGCGCCCAAAAGAACAAAGAAAAAAACTCGGGGATTATGGGCTTGCCCGTTTTGACACGCCGCTTGATTCAGTCAAAGGATATATGCTCAACCTTAATACCACTGCGGCGTATAAGAAGTTTCGCAGTATGCGTCAACAGCTTCGTCAGCAAGATAAACCTGTCACCGGCTGGAAACTCGCAGAAAGTCTGGATAAATATTCAGAAAGAGGCCAAGAATATATTGACGGTTTACATCAAATGATGTCATATAACAAACTTCAGCCGGTTGATGAGGCCTATCTTTCTAAGGGACCTACCATCCACTTAGTTAGGTCTAATTAGCTAGTCCATGCATATTTTCAACCTAAGTAACAGACCCTATCTCATCGTGACTGATACCGAGATCCTTTTTCGCGAGTCACCTTCAGATAAAGAGATGAAACGTCATTATTTCTCAGACATAGAAAAAATAAGTGTCGAACACCGATACAATGCGAATAAAGAACTTTTTCTTTGGTTGAAGATCAAAATGCTTTCTAAAACCACCCCCCTACTTGTTCAGGTTTCCTTCCTTGACATCCCTGTCAAAGAACTCCTTTCCATCTTTTCAGTACACTTGGAAAACAAGGTTGACTTTTCTTTTCCAACTGCACAATGGATAGATAAAAAAGTTGCCGGCGACAAAAAGTTCAAGCGCATTATTTCAACTGTAATCCTTCTACTCTTAGCCGTGTTTCTTTTTCATAAGATGGTAAAACCCGATATAAATACCTTAAGCCCCAATGCCCTTAAGAAAAGGTATGACAAAAGTTATGATCTGTGCTCAACAAAAGCGCGTATCGCCCTAAAGACTTCTGATGTATCAGTTATTGACGTAAGAAGCTATTGTGGCGTACTCGGCAGTTGGCAAGAAATTGATAAAAAATCCATTCCAAGCCTTCATCTTGAAACAGAGTTCTCCTCTTTAAAAGACAGTGACTACATACTTCAAGCCACTCAAGCTTATGATCAAAACCAGACGCAAGTAGCCAGAGAACAAATCTCCAAGGCACTGTATCGAAATCCCAACAATGCTCAAGCCTATCTACTTTTAACACGAATAGAATACAAATCCGGATCTAAAGACAAGGCCCTAAACTCTTTAAAAAAAGCCGCTACCTTAAACCCAGACTCAGCTGCTGTGTTTAGTGCTTTAAGCATGTTTCATCTAGAAGAAGAGGCCTATAAACAAGCGTATCCCTATGCAAAAAAAGCCGTTGAGCTCGAAGCAAACTCGAAAAACTTCATCAGACTTGCTAGGATAGAGAAGCGTCTAGGTAAAAAAGATGAAGCTATCAAATATTTTGAGCGTGCTTTATATGAGGACTCACTGAACAGCTATATCCTAAACGAACTTGGCTTGCTATATTGGCAAACCAACAACTTTGACAAAGCAGCGCAGAGATTTAAAAAAGCCTATAACAACAATCCGGATAAGGCCTTTGAGTTTCTCAATTATTATGAAGTATCTCTTGTCACACCAACCCCATTGGGACGTAAAGAAAAAGATAACTTTCTCAAGCATTATCAAGATGCTAAAGACAAGATGATCGCCTATGAGATGTTAAATATCATCCATCTGTCAATTAAAAATGAAGAGGTAACTCCTGCCTTGGACCAATGGGAAAGAACCTATAAAGATAAAAACCTGCAATGGTCCTTCAAGGAGATCCGTACCTGGCTGGACAACAGCGATTTTGATGTCGAACATAAGCAACATATTCAGAACACTATAGGCTTTTTTACCGGCCATCAAAGGGCCTACAAGATGAGACAACACACAGCAGGCATCACGGAGAGACTAAAATGAGTTTATGTGGTATCGATGAAGCGGGTCGCGGACCAATCGCAGGTTCTTTAGTCATGGCAGGAGTGATCCTAAACAAAGAGATCCCTGGATTAAATGACTCAAAAGTCTTAAGCGAAAAGAAACGAGAACGTCTCTTTCCCTTGATCCTTGAAAACTCCCTGTATCATATAATAGCCTTTTCGGCACAAGAAATTGATGAGAAGGGCATCTCAAAATGTTTGGCCGAGGGACTTAAAAGCATTATGAGTCATCTTCAAAGCGATGACTTTTTATTTGATGGAAACACCACTTTTGGGGTCAGTGGACTCCGAACTATGGTCAAGGCAGACGCAAAGATTCCTGAAGTTTCTGCAGCATCTATTTTAGCTAAAGTTACTCGAGACAGAGAAATGGTAGAATTCGCTAAATTTTATACGGAATATGGGTTTGAAGGCCACAAAGGCTATGGTACCGCAGCACATGTCGAAGCGATAAAAAAGCATGGGTATTGCGATATTCACCGCAAAAGCTTTAAACTAAAAGCGCTTCAATCAACCCTTTTCTAAAAGGAAATAAATGAAATCATTAGAATATATACAGATGGCCCTTAACGAACTGGACAAGGAAGTCCAAGGCTATGTCATGGACCTAAATATGGATATGACTACAAAAAATGAAAAAATGCTCCCTCTTCTTCAGCAAAAACGGGTCTTAGAACAGACAAAAGAAGACCTCACCTATCTCAGAGACAATCCTCCGACAAACGCCGGTGAATGTACTATGTATAAGCATCGTTAACTAAGTCAAACTTTTTACTGTTTTTTAATTGGCTTATCGTTAATATCTCTAAAACCACAGTAAAGACTCAGCATGGCTTCACATCTCTCTATACATGAAAAGAATATCCTGATCGTTGATGATAATGCTACAAATATCGTACTTATGCAGGCTATCCTCGAAGAAGAAGGGTTTAACAATATACTCAGCGCATCAAACGCAATAGAAGCCTATGATGTTCTCGATACCCAAGACGTCAATATAATCTTAATGGATATCATGATGCCTGAGGTTGACGGACTTGAAGCCACTGAAGCCATACGTTCTAATCAAAAATATCAACAAATCCCTATTGTCATGGTGACTGCAACAGATGATGATGAAACTCTAAAAAAGAGTTTTGATCTTGGTGCAGTAGACTTTGTTCGCAAACCTATCAATCGGGTTGAACTAATAGCACGCTTGAATACGATCTTGCAATCGCAAGAAAAAGATTCTCTTATCATGCAGCATTCGCGTTTTGACGCAATAGAAGAGACAATTGGAATGCTTGCCCACCAATGGCGCCAGCCCCTGAGTATTATTAATGCCATTATCAGTACAATTCAGACTCAGCAGGAGCTTGATCTTCTCAATAAAGATGACCTTAACACCTCACTCCAAGGCATTGTCACCCATACAACAGAGCTATCGAATATGATCACAACATTTAGAGAATTCTTTAAAGCAGACACTTCTCCAAGTCTCGCTAACCCCAATGAGGCTATTTCTGAATCTCTTAGACTTGTTCAAGAAAGTATTGAACATGAGAAGATAGCAATACATTTGGACCTTGGTGATCTTGAGCCGATACTTTATACACAGAACCTACTTATACAGGCTCTTACTAATATACTCATTAATGCTAAAGAAGCCCATATTCGAAACAAGACTGACCAGCCAATAATTAAAATCTTATCTTTTAAGCAAAATAATAAAATCAATATCCTTATTGAAGACAATGCAGGGGGTATATCAAATGATATTATTGAGTATATCTTTGAGCCCTACTTCAGCACAAAACTAGAAAAAAATGGGAAAGGATTAGGTTTGTATCTTGCAAAGACAATCTTGATTCAACAGCTCAATGGAAGTATATCAGTATCAAGTCATGGGGGCAAAAGTAAATTTCTAATCAGTTTTAACACCTAAGGCCTGACTACTAAAAAACTAGTCTATAGGCCGCACAGTAAGGTGGATGATGTTTAAAGACAATTAAGCCTTTTTAAAGATCCAAAAGTCCAGACTAAGACGTCCAGCTCCCTTCGTAACCAATATCATCAACATCGCCATATAATACATGACCATTTCATATCCATTTTGTAAAACAACTACTGTACCCGAGACTTCTTCACCATTAATAAAAGGATTTTCCCAGGCAAAGGCATCCCCTGGCATAATTACATGAAAACCGTTTGCTCCATGTACCGTTGCAATAGCCACGCTTAAGACAACCAACAAGGGGATAGAAATATAGCGTGTTAAGAATCCAAACAGTAGCAATACAGCGCCGACAAGTTCTGTTCCCGCCGCCATATAAGCATTTAATACAGGAAATGGAATACCTAAGTATTCAAAAAAGCCTGCTGTATTTTCTATGCTCGCAAACTTTGTCATCGCCGGCCCATAGAATGTATACGCTAAAATCACACGTAAAAATAGTAAAGGAAGGTCTTCGGCCTGTTGCAAGATTGATGTGCCTTTTTCATATAGCGCTTTCATATTCATTTTAATCTCCTTGGATTATGTTAATTGAGTCTGTCATTTTTGCTACTTTTCTCAATTATATTTAATTGAGAAAAGTTTTCAAGAGCACCTTGAAGTAACTCTTTTACTTCATCTTCTTCGTTAATATCAAAATCTGCACAAATAGACATGAGTGCTTCTTTTGGCATCATATATTCTAAATAAGACAAAAATCGAAACATAAAAGGTGTAATTTCTTGGTAGAAGACCGAATACTCTTGAAAACTGTAATACATTATTAAAGGATGAGACTCTACAAAGTCAAAACACCCTTGATTAACGGGGTAGTTTAAAAGCTTCATACGCATACTCGATGAAGGCTTAAAACTACTATTCCAATCAAACAAGTTCTGCGCAGGTTTGTGGTACTGTCCCATCAAAAGTTCAACTTCTACACTTTCAAACCACATTAGGTCAGCCGCATACCTAATATCATCTACCTTGGACGACTCTATAAGAAAGTGCATAAAAAGTGTAGGAACCTGCCAGATATAAGGTGTCTTTGGCTTGGACTGAATAAACTCAAAGATAAGTAAATCCAAACGCTTTTCACCCAAAATCTCGCAAAAATCTGGCATTGCATTTCGAAGGACTTCATCAAAACGATAATGTACCAATTCCTTGTAAATACGCAAAGGATTCGTATCTGGCTGAGGAATGTCAACTGCCCCGTTAATAAAACCTACAAACCGTTCTTGAATATCCCTCTCAAGCATAACGAGAGACCTCTTTACTCCGGCCTTTAACAATCTTTTCCAAAGTCTTATACTCTTCTTCCATAGCTCCCAAAGAAGGTATGTCATTATCGCGTTCAATCATAACAGGAACATCTACCAGATTCAAAGTAAAATCTAAAAGCTCCCAAACCGAATTACAAACATCGGCGCCATGCGTATCAATAATGATGTCGTCTTCTTCATAATACTTATGTCCAGCAATATGCATGTACGCGACATTGTCCAGACTCAAATCTTTGATATAGGCTTTTGCATCAAAATTATGGTTTCTTGCGTTTACAAAAACATTATTAACATCAAGAAGCATCTTCGTACCGCTCTTGTGCATGACTTCATTGATAAAATCGCGCTCTTGCATTTGCGCGTAGGGAACATCATAATAGGTGGCATTTTCCAAGATTAGAGCTCTTCCCAGAAAGTCTTCTACTTTTTTTACTCTATCGCTTATATGTTCGATCATTTTTCGTGTTAAGGGAAGAGGCAAGAGTTCATAGGTCTGCCCTCCTTCAAAAGAAGAATACGAAAGGTGTTCAGAGTAGTGTTCAATCTTGTACTTATCCAGAAAGTCTTTAAGTTCTTTCAAAAATCCCATATCCAAAGCTTCAGGAGAGCCTATAGAAAGCGATAGACCATGGGTCATAATTGGGAATTTTGAAATAACTTCTTCAAAGGCCTCTGCATAATGATAAGGCATATGTATCCAGTTTTCCGGAGTGATCTCTAACCAGTCGGGAGTGAATCCCGAAGGTATGACATCCAAGATATGTTCGCTTCGTAAACCGATCCCACATCCGCTAATGCCATTTAAAGTGTTCATTTTAGTGAGACACTTCTTTTTTCTCGCCACCACATTTTCCAGCTGCTTTTTTCTCTCCACCACATTTTGCAGCTGCTTTTTTATCGCCTCCGCATTTTGCGTCAGCTTTTTTACCGCCACATTTTGCTTCAGTAGTCTTTTTCTCGCCACCGCATTTTCCTGCACCACATTTACCTTCAGCAGCGAATGCTGCTGTTGCGCCTAAACCTGTCATCAATGATGCACCTAAGATCAGTGTTGCTAACTTTGTCTTGCTTGCCATTGTATATCCTTCATATTTGTTTTATGCCCTAATAGTAACGCATACATACATCTTTTGTCTGTAACAAAGATTACATAAGAATTCCTAATAGAAACTTGCACCTATTGTAACAAAAGAAAATAACTTTCAGTAACATTCAGTGATAATCGTATTTTAACCATTATAGTGTGGAGTATTTGTGGAATGGATGAGAACTTTTGTAACAATATAAGAGGAAGAAAAAAGTACCCTAAAATTGGAGTCATTTGCAGCACTATATATTCTAAAGTTTTTACTATCTTTCCGGTGGAACTGGTAGTATTTTTTTACATAAGTTACTGACTTAAAATCATGTGATTTAAAATAAAAAAGAAGATTGTTTAATGAAAATTGAGGATAAAAGACTCCCCTCCAGATGGCTGCGGCACATAAGCAGATCTAGTGTGCTGCTACGTTCCCGTCCTGACACGATGCCAGAAAAGCCTATTGCACAGGTCTAAAGGGAAGCATTCAAAGTATAAAAATACTCTCAATGCTTTTGAGACCGATATTATAACTGTACTGAACTTAAAAAACCGTTAGTTGATCTCCCGTGCATTATTGAGCAGACAATTTTGCTCTTACCAATTTATAAGGAGATACTTTCTATCGCTTTCTTGATACTGGTGCATGCTTCAGTATAAGGATAATCTTCTTTCTTGTCCTTTGCTGACAGCTCAACGTCTTTAGCCAACTCATACATCTCAGTGAATTTTAAATTTCCCGATGAACCTTTTATCGAATGTGCCTGATTCGCAATCTCCTCATAATTCATCGATTCAATTGCCTGCTCGAGCTTTTGCACGATGGAAATACTCTCGTCAGTAAAACTTTGGACTAAGATCGGAATATGTTTTGCGTTTAACCCGATCTTAGCCGCTATCTCTTCGGCAGATAGGTTATTATAGCTCGGTAATTCTGTATTTTGACCCACTGTTTCCCCTTGATCAATGTAATTTTTTTAAGTCATGACATTGCAATAAAATGTATTGAAAAAGCACTCTGTTTATAAATCATACCTAAACGTAAAAAATATCAACTTAAAAAAAATATTTAGGCAGATGCGTTACAATGGCTACACTTATTTCATGAAGGAAAATCATGCGTTTTTTTATACTGTTTATCCCTTTTATACTCTTTGGCTCTCCCTTTCATGATGAAGACAAGATTAAATCGATCAGTTCTTCTGTGGTGAAAATATTTACGGTTTCTGTTAATCCAAATTATTATCAACCCTGGCAGATGCGTACACAAAAACTTTCAACAGGTTCGGGTGTCATCATCAATGATAACTTAATTCTCACTGCAGCACACGTTGTCTCAAATGCTGTTTATCTTGAGGTTAAAAAAAGCTCCGACCCTAAAAAGTTCATTGCTCATGTCAAATGGATATCCCATGATGCAGACCTTGCCTTGTTAGAACTTGAGGAGAAGAAGTTTTTTACAGACACCAAACCGCTAGAGATTGGAAGTATCCCTCACAGGCAAGATGGTGTTGCCGTGTATGGTTATCCACAAGGGGGGAGTGAAATATCAATCACGCAGGGTATCATCTCGCGTATTGAACAGACGGTGTATGTCCATAGTGATTTTGATCTACTAGCTTTGCAAATCGATGCAGCCATCAATCCCGGCAACAGTGGTGGGCCTGTTTTGGATCAAGAAGGTAAAATCGTCGGTATAGCCATGCAGGCGCTCTCCTCTGCAGACAATATCGGCTACCTTGTGCCAACACCTGTAATCAAACACTTTTTAGATGATATCAAAGATGGAAAATATGACGGATTTCCTGATGATGGTTTATATATACAAAGCATGGAGAACAAGAACCTAAAAGCACACTATAAGATGCAAGACCGCACCGGTGTTCTCGTCACAAATGTTGTACCAAACAGTTCTTCTGACGGATATATACAAAAAAATGACGTGCTACTTCAGATAGATGGCATCAATGTAGCTGATGACGCGACTATTTTGATGAAAGGAAATGGCCGAGTAGCAGCCAATTATCTGATTCGTTCGCATCATATCAATGAGGACTTTGAAGTTACCATACTCAGAGATGGGAAGACACTCAAGATGAAAATCCCCTCCAAGCCTCTCGTCTCGCTTATCCCCTTTGAACATGACAAGTTACCGAAATACTATATATTCGGCGGAGTAGTCTTCATGCCCTTAAGTAAAAACTACCTTTTTGAATGGGGCCGTAGCTGGGTACAGAAAGCACCTATACGTTTTGTAGATATCGTAAAAAACGACAATGTCCCCGATAAAGACAGAAAAGAGATCGTTTTCTTGCAAAGCGTCTTAGCCGATAGGGAAAATGCGGGCTATGACCTTTCACATGCCATCGTCACTGAAGTCAACGGTATCAAGGTAGATAGCTTTAAGACGCTTGTATCTGCTATAGAACAAAGTAAAGATCAGGATGTCAAAATTTCTCTTCAAGGCGGAAGTCTGATCATTCTCAATCAGGACAAAGCCAAGTCTGCCAATGCACGTTTACTTCAACGCTACGGCATTAAAGACTATGCTAACGTAAAATGATCTATATCTTTTGCGCCTTTGAGGCCGAAGCACGGGCTGTGATAGATGCCTATGGATTAAAGAAAAAAATAGCAGATCCATGGACTATATTCGCTTCTAAAGAGATCGAACTGGTCATCTCTGGTATGGGACAGGAAAATGCAAAAAAGGCAGCGCAATACCTTTTATCGACGTATACTATCAAGGAAAAAGATCTGTTATTGAACATAGGAATATGTGCAGCTCAAGATGACTACACGATCGGTGAGCTACTCGAGATTGAACATTTACACCATGGAAACAAAGCTTTCCATCTCAGACCACAGCCTTCTACAATAAAAAAGGTTTCCTGTTTTAGTGTGAATAAAGCTCAAAGCAGGCATTTAGCTACTGATATTGCAGAAATGGAGGCCTTTGGCCTGTATGAGACGCTCAAGGACCACTTTCAACCGTACAAGATAAGCTTTTTGAAAATCGTCTCAGATAACTTTCAGCCTTTTATCCCGAAGAAAAGCTTTGTTATAGGACTAATCCAAGCCCATATAAAAGAGATCAAAAAACATATAGAGCACCTACAAGGAGATAATGATGCAACATAAGATCGCTCTCGTTACAGGAAGCAGTTCCGGCATAGGAAGCGCCGTTAGTCATAAGCTTTTGGAATTAGGGTATACCGTTTACGGATTTGCCCGAAGAGAACAGCAAGAATGTAAAAACTTTCATCCTGTGAAATGTGATATCACAGATACGCCTCATCTGGAAAATATCCTAATCAGACTTAGTAAAGAGCATGACTTCTCTCTTCTTGTACATTGTGCCGGATTAGGAAAGTTTGAACCCCATGAAGAGATAAGTACAGCCATGCTAAAACAGATTATTGACACCAACCTAAGTGCTCCTGTTATCATCTCTTCACTCCTGTTAAGAAGTCTAAAAAAGACTAAGGGAACCATCATAAATATCACGTCCATAGAAGCGTTAAAGGCGTCTAAGTTCTCTGCCGCTTATTCAGCATCAAAGGCTGGTCTGCATCATTTTGGCAATGCCTTGTTTGAAGAGGTAAGAAAATCTGGCGTCAATGTTATCTCCATTCATCCTGATCTAACACAGACCCCCTTCTTTGATACACTTCATTTCGAGCCCAAAGAAGATGAACAGATGCATCTTAAACCTGAAGACATCTCTGATGCGATTGAAGATATCTTGAATATGAGAGAGGGGGTCAGTATTACTGAACTAACTATTCGACCCCAATACTTTGGGATTAAAAAGAAGTAATGGTATATTTTTTGCTAGTTTTCAACACTACAACCAAGGGACACAAATGCTAAACGGCGCAAATATCCTTATCACCGGTGGAACAGGAAGTTTTGGTAAACAATACGTCCGCACCATTTTAGAAAAATATAAACCTAACAAAATCATCATTTACTCACGTGACGAACTTAAACAGTATGAGATGGCTCAAAAATACAATGACCCTTGCATGCGCTACTTCATCGGAGATATTCGTGACCTTCAGCGTTTGGAAAAGGCAATGAACGGGGTGACACATGTTGTCCATGCTGCAGCTTTAAAACATGTTCCTATTGCTGAGTACAATCCTATGGAATGTATTAAGACCAATATCAACGGAGCCCAAAATGTCATTGATGCTGCCCTTAAATGTGGTGTTAAAAAAGTCATTGCACTCTCTACAGACAAGGCTTCGAGTCCTATCAATCTATATGGGGCGACTAAGCTTGCTTCAGACAAACTCTTTGTCGCTGCCAATAATATCAGAGGGGACCAGGATATCCAGTTTGCCGTTGTGCGATATGGAAATGTCTTATGTTCACGGGGTTCAGTGATCCCTTATTTTAAAAAGCTCGTCGCTGAGGGAGCAACAGAACTTCCTATCACGGCTCCGGATATGACACGTTTTTGGATCACCTTGCAAGAGGGTGTTAACTTTGTACTTAAAAATTTTGAACGCATGCACGGAGGAGAGATCTTTATCCCAAAAATCCCTTCCATGACCATGACAGATATGGCAACCGCTATTTTTCCTGATATTAAGCAAAATGTTGTCGGGCTGCGTCCGGGAGAGAAGATGCACGAAGCCATGTGTGCAGAGGGCGACTCCCACTTAACACTGGAGTTTGACGATCATTTTGTTATTCAGCCCAGCATACAGTTCACGCATAATGTAGATTTTTCTAAAAATGGTCTGGGTGAGATTGGAAAACCTGTAGCCCTTGGATTTGATTACAATTCACGAGACAACACTATCTTGTTAGGCGCAGACGAACTGCTACAAAAGATAAAATCAACCGAATTAGAAGAAAAATGATTCCTTATTCCACCCAACTTATAGATGATGATGATATTGCCGCCGTTACTGCTGTCTTAAAGAGTTCGCACCTTACCCAAGGCTCTCAAGTAGAAGCCTTTGAGAAAGCCTTATGTGATTATACCGGTGCAAAATATGCGGTTACGTTCAACTCCGCTACCTCTGCCTTAATGGGAACTTACGCCAGTGCCGGTATTGGACAAGATGATGAGATCATCACTACGCCCATTTCTTTTGTTGCCACCTCCAATATGGCCATTGCTCTGGGTGCAAAGACTGTCTTTTGTGATGTAAAGCTTGATGGCAATATTGATGAACGCCTCATTGAAAAACTCATTACACCCAAGACAAAGGCTATCGTTCCTGTCGACTTTGGGGGAAAACCGGTTGCTCTGTCCAAGATCCAAGAGATTGCAGACAAGCATCAACTCCTGGTTATCGAAGATGCCTGTCACGCTTTGGGATCTGAGATAGAGGGGAAAAAGATCGGCTCATTCTCAGATATGACCATCTTTAGCTTTCATGCCATTAAACCTATCACAACGGGTGAAGGCGGAGCTGTCCTGACAGACAACAAAGCGTATGCCGATAAACTTCGTCGTTTTCGCTCTCACGGTATTATCAAAAAGAAGTTTTGGAATATGGATATGATTGAGATGGGCTATAACTACCGTCTTACTGACATTGCAGCTGCTTTAGGCCTTTCACAGATGAAAAAACTTGATAGTTTTATCGCGCAACGAAATGAAATAGCAGCGTATTATGATGAACGGTTTAAGGGGCATAAACTGTTTCAGAGCATTTTAATTCCTAAGAATACAGGCTCTGCCAGACATCTTTATCCTGTCACTCTCATTCCGTCATTGCAGTGTCCCAAAGAAGATATTTATGCGAGCCTACACGAAAAGGGTATAGGCGTTCAAGTCCATTATAAACCTATACATCAAAACAGTTTTTATATAGATCAATATGGGAAGCAGAGCTTTGCAGTGGCCGAAGACTTTTATCGCTCAGAGCTTTCACTCCCCTGTCATCAGAAGATGAGTCTTGATGATGCAGTCTATGTTGCAGATACCTTCTTAGACGTCCTGCAAGCTTACTCCATTCGCGGATGTTCATTCTGATGAAAGTAGCTATCATCCCTGCCCGTGGCAGCTCAAAAAGAATTCCAAGAAAAAACGTTAAAGACTTTTGTGGCAAGCCAATGATCGCTTACTCTATTGAAGCGGCGCTTGAGTCAAAAATTTTTGACCGTGTCATCGTCTCAACCGATGATGCAGAGATCGCTTCAGTCGCTAGAGCGTATGGTGCAGAAGTTCCTTTTATGCGTCCACTTGAACTTAGTGATGATCTTACCACAACCATCCCCGTCATTGCGCATGCCATTAAAGAACTTCAAAAAGAAGGAGCTGTTAAAGTTGCCTGTTGTATTTATGCCACAGCGCCCTTTATTCAGATCGAATATCTAAAAGAAGCCTATCTAGCCCTGCTGGCCCATAAAAATCATTATGCCTTCGCAGTAACAAGCTTTCCTTTCCCTATCCAACGTGCCATAAAGTTTACAAAAGATGATGGAATAGAGATGTTCTATCCCGAGTACCTCAATACACGCAGTCAAGATTTGCAAGAAGCTTATCATGATGCCGGACAATTCTATTTTGGCACCGCACAGGCCTGGCTTGATGAAGAACCGATTTTTTCTAAACACTCTGCTGCCGTGACCCTTCCCCGTCATCTTGTTCAAGATATCGACACCCCTGAAGATTTTAAACGGGCGGAACTGATGTATAAGGCACTTGAACAAACATGAGTATTAAAACCCTCATCAGAGCAGACAGTTCTTCTAACATCGGACTCGGTCATATCAAGCGTGATCTTGTTTATGCTACCCGTTTAAAAGAGGCAAATATCTCTTTTGCCTGCGTAGAAAACTGCGTAAATATTCCTTATCCTATTCATGAACTGCAGACTCAAAATATTGACGAGCTCATAGCCTTATGTCAAAAAGAGCAGATACACCACCTTATCATCGATAATTATCAGATCTCTTATCAAGACGAAAAAAAGCTTAAAAATACTCTAAATATCAAACTTAGTGTTTTTGATGATACCTACGAGAGACATTATTGCGATGAGATACTCAATCATAATGTCAGTGCGGACAGACATAAGTATACGCTTGAACCCTTTACGAACGTCTCCATTATCTCACCGCTTATTCGAGATGAGTTTAAAAGCGTTCATCAGCGAAATCGAGAGGAGAAGACCCAAGAAGTGATGATTGCCATGGGGGGTGTTGACACGCAGAACCTAACGCCTAAGATTATTCCCTTGTGCCAAGGCTTTAAAAAGATTCATGTCATCACCAGTGCAATTAACCAACATCTGGATGAATTAAAAAACATTCCCAATATCATACTTCATATAGATACAGATAAGATGGCAGAAATCATGAATCAGTGTGATCTTGCCATCATCACACCTAGTGTTATCGTACACGAAGCCCTCTATATGCACCTGCCTTTTATTGCTATTAAAACAGCAAAAAATCAAGATGATATTTATAACTATTTAGAAAAAAATGACTATGCGGTTTTAGAAAGTTTTCACAAAGACACACTCTCGCAACGCATTGAAAAAGAGATGGTTTCTTACCCTTTTTTGCGTTTCGCGATTCGTAAAACTATGGAAGGAGACCTGATGGACCTTTTTACACTGGCCAATGACCCCCTCGTAAGATCTGCCTCACTTTCCAGTTCTCCAATAGAATTAGAAACTCATAAAAAATGGTTCCACAACGCCATGCAAGACCCTTTACTTTTACTTTTCACCCTGTTAGATGGCAGAGCAAACTTTTTAGGACAGTTACGTTTTGACCTCAGGCAAGAAGGTGAGGCCCTTATCAGTATTTCTCTGGTGTCAAACGCTCGAGGTTTTTCCCTATCTGAGAAGATAATACGTCAAGGCATAAAAATCATCCATAAACTTCATCCTCACAGAACTGTTTTAGCCCAGATAAAACCTGACAACATAGCCTCCATCAAAAGCTTTGAAAAAGCAGGCTTTGCCTATAGAAAAGAAAAAGATAATATCTTGCATTACACGCTAGGAGGTTCAGATGGATAAGATACGTATTGCCGATAAAGAGATATCTCAAACATCCCCTGTCTTTATCATTGCCGAACTCTCGGCAAATCATGGTGGGAAAATAGAGATTGCCAAAGAGACTATCAAAGCAGCTGCACAAACAGGAGCCGATGCCATCAAGCTTCAGACATATACTGCCGACACCATTACGCTAGATTGTGATAATGACTATTTTCAGATCAAACAAAACACCTTATGGGACGGACAGACACTTCACTCCTTATATAAGGAGGCCTACATGCCCTGGGAATGGCAGGGAGAACTCAAAAAATATGCCGAGTCACTAGGACTTATCTGTTTTTCTTCTCCCTTTGATAAAACTGCTGTTGACTTCTTGGAGAGTATTGATGTCCCCGCCTACAAGGTTGCTTCTTTCGAAATTACTGATATCCCTTTGATAGAGTATGTCGCCAGCAAAGGAAAGCCTGTTATCATCTCTACCGGCATAGCTGAAAAACAAGATATCCAAGAAGCTATAGACGCCTGTCACAAAATGAATAACTTTGAAATCATCCTTTTAAAATGTACCTCAGCCTACCCTGCTCCTCTAGAAGAAGCAAATCTCCTGACTATACCGGACTTGGCCAAGACCTTTGGTGTCATTTCTGGATTTTCAGACCATACTCTGGGAATCACATCTCCTATTACTGCTGTTGCTTTAGGTGCCAAGGTCATTGAAAAGCACTTTATATTGGACCGTTCTATTGGTGGACCTGACGCTTCTTTCTCCTTGGACGTCAATCAGTTCACTGAGATGGTGCAAGCGGTTAGAGATACTGAAAAAATGTTAGGCAGAGTTAATTATGAACTGACTGAGAAGAGTAAAAAATCTAGAGAGTTCTCACGTTCTTTATTTGTGGTAGAAGATGTCAAAAAAGGCGATCTGATCTCCGATAAAAATGTCCGTTCTATCCGTCCGGGATTTGGAATGCATCCAAGAGAGTATTCAAAAGTCTTAGGTAAGGTCTTTAGCAGCTCTTGCAAAAAAGGCACACCCCTAACATCGGCGCTGATAGACTAAGCTAAAATCTCATCTACCATCTGAGGAATATTTGTCGGCATAGAACCAAAGACACTCTGCGCTTCCTCGTCAAAACGTTTAAGCAAAAACCTATCAACCAGTTCAAGAAGTTCTTCTTGCGTATCAACCCAGGACATCAAACCGGTATCGATCTGAAACTTATCATAATGGCAAATAAAACTACGTGTGGAAATCGTTGGTGTTCCAAAGAAACAGGCTTCAGTATTGATAGTACCCCCGCCGCCTATAAACAGATCACACGCCTTTAGCAGATGTTGTATCTTCACTTTTTCATCTAACACAAAAGCAAAGGGAAACTGTTCTTTCAGATACTCTGCCTCATATCGTGGGATAATAAGTATATTAACATCAAACTTCTCTTTAATTATCGGTAAGGCCTCATATAAAAGCGGGTATTTTTTATCTACATAAGAAGCTTTAAATTCTTCTTCTCTGACAACAATAAGCTTTTTACTTCTGTCCATATTACAATCTTCGTAAATCTTTTTAACATACGCATCATCATATTCAAAATCTTCCAACCAAATAACCGGGTCAATAAAAGTATAGGTATTGATCTGTTCCTCATCCAAAGAAAAACGCAAAAATATTTCATCAGGTACAACAAAGGGTTTAAAAACTCTCGTTGATAAGGGAAGTGTTAAACGCGCCTGAGGAAGCGCTTTTTTGAAGTTTGTCTCACAGTCTGAAAGAGGAATATCATAAAAATTAATGATCGGAATACCCAAACCAAAGGCAACCCTATTTGCATCTACGCTGCACAAACAGACCAAGCGATCGATATCATACAAGGAGACATATTCCATTAAAGATTTTTGACGCTCAAGGGAAGCTCTTAGCTTGTCCCCTAAATGTGCTCCGCCAAACTCGCCGCGATCCACATAGTCCATCTTATACAGCTGTAACAATTCAATAACTTCGCTGTAGCCCTCAGACGAACGGGCAGTAATCAAAACCTTTCGTCCTCTGCTTTTTATCTCATCGATTATCGGTCTGAAAAAGAGTACCGATTTGGGCGTGACCAGGTCAAACCATATCATCCTTGAACTTCTTTGCCCATGAGACATAGACCTACTTTATGAAAATCTCTAAACGAAACAAGATCCTTGTCTTCTTTAATTGTCTTCCACGCTTCTTTCATACCTTCTGACCAGGAGATATCATCAAACAAGACCAAGGCATTCTTACTCAGAAAGGGTTTTATTTGCTCAAAATATTCCAGCGTCGCATCTCTGTCATGATGCCCGTCGATAAAGGCAAAATCAAGCGGAGCGATTTTTGGGAGTAAGACAGGAAGGACATCGCAAAATCGGCCCACATGAGATCTCATATTCATGCAATGTGCATTATCAAAATTTTCTTGGGCAATTTTCGCTGTTTCAGGTGAACCTTCAATCGTATGTATCTCACCCTTAGTCCCCAAAGCTTTTGACATATAAATAGAAGAAAAGCCGCAACATGTTCCTAATTCCAAGACTCTTTTAGGCTGATACTGTTTTATCAAGGCGTATATAAGATGGGCAAACTCGTTTTTAAGTCCGATCTTGCACAAATCCCTTGTACTAACCTGCTTTAAAACACCCTTATGCATCTCTTGTTCAGATCGCTTTTCTTCAGGGTTGCCCGCCCCGTAATCTACCACGTCTACACTTTGATCCCGCGATATCATCTCTTCCCTTAAGGCTTCGATCTCTTTAAAAATATCATTGTCTTCGTTTGTCAGACTTTGTAGATACTCTTGCATTACATATACACCTTTTTATACCACTTACAAAACAGGAACAATGAATATACATGCTGTTTGAAGTGACCTTGTTTTCCCTCTTCGTATAAAAATACGATAAATTCATTGTTAAATATACCTAATTGTCTATTAACATCAAGCATTAAGTCTAATATTTCTTTCCCATAACCCTCATACAGCCATTCTATAAAGGGGGAGGAAAAACCTTTTTTTTGCCTGTCGATAATAGCATCAGGAAGATAGCCTCTTGCCACTTTTTTCAAGATATCTTTATTGGTATGACCGATCTTGATACTGCTTTGCACACCCAAAAGATACTCCACCAGATGGTGGTCTAAAAATGGTGCTCGAAGCTCAAGTGAATGTGCCATAGACATACGGTCTACTTTTGTCATCAATACCTCCGGTATCCAGATACTGAAATCAATATACGTCAACCATTGCTCCGGGGGATACGTTGAGACATAAGGATGAAGAGGACTTGGCACTTTTTTACTGCAGAGCTGTTGAAGCTGCCCATAGCTAAAGGTCTCCCCGCTGGACTGATAGACCTGTTCGTCGTTTAATCTTCTGTGATTGTATTCCCATTCACGCGTCAGGTTAAAGGCTTCTTCTGTCTTTGGTTCACCATGGTAATACTTGAGCATAGAAAAGTACTTGTCATAGCCTAAAAAGCTCTCATCGCTTCCTTCTCCGCTCAAACAGACTTTGAATCCTTCTTCATGGATCTTTTCAGACAAAAGATAGGTCGGTATCGTAGCCGAATCCGCCATGGGTTCATCAAGATGCTCCAAGACCTTATCAATCGTTTCCAGGTAGTCATTTCTGCTTATACGGTATTCATGATGTACTGTGCCTATATATTCAGAAGCATCCTTGGCAAAATCAAGCTCGCAGTAATGCTTGTGAGCATCATAACCGATGGAAAAAGTATGTACCTTATGTTTTGATTTTTTTGCATACAAGGCAGTGATAAAAGATGAATCCAAACCGCCCGAGAGCAACGTTGCCACTTCAACATCACCCACAAGACGCTTCTCAACGGCTTCATGTAAAAGTTGATCAACATCCCTGATAATCTCTCTTTCATTGGTGTGGGAAATAGGTATATTATCAAGAGAATAATAGCTCTTTACCTTGAGACTCCCTCCCTGATAAATCAAATAAGAGGATGCCGGGAGCTTTTTAATGCCTTTATAAAATGTATTCTCTCCCTGTGGAGACTGAAATGCCAGGTATTGCCATAAGGCCACCTCATTAAACTCCGGCAGTGTTTGCAACATCTTCAAAATACCCTTTATTTCGGATGCAAAATAAAATTCATCTTCCTCCTGAGAATAATAAAAAGGCTTTTTTCCAAAGCGGTCTCTTGCACAAAAGAACAGCTCTTCTTTTTGATCATAAATACAAAAAGAGAACATCCCTTCAAGCTCATTTAAAAACTCAAAACCAAACCTCTGATACAGACGAATAAGAACTTCACTGTCACTGGCTGTTTGACAAGGGAGATCATATTTGTTTATCAAGGTCTTGTAATTATAGATTTCTCCATTAAAGACAAGATGAATATTATCAAAGACCATAGGCTGGTCTGCTTCTTTATCCAGATCAATAATACTCAAACGGGCATGTCCTAGATAGACACCATTATGTAAGGTAAACGACTGATTGTCACCACCGCGGTGCTTAATAGAGTCCAAGACCTCTTCGTGATCAAAAGCGCTTCGGTTTGAACCGACTATACCGCACATGCAGTATCCCCATAATAGTTCTTATACCAGTCGATAAAAGAAGTCAAACCTTCATCAATATTGACCTTAGGCGAAAAAGAAAAAAGTTCTTTCATGGGAGTTATATCGGCATAGGTCTTGTAGGCTTCACCCTTTTGCATCGGTAGATACTCTATTATCGCTTTTTTACCCAACTTCTCCTGCATATTCTGAACAAAGTCTTTTAAATAAACAGGCTTTGAATTACCTATGTTAAAAATATTGTACCGCCCTTTAAATGGCTTATGCGCAACAAGGCATATCCCCTCAATAATATCATCGATATAGGTAAAATCCCTGTGCATGTCACCATGATTAAAAAGTTTTATCGTATTGCCCTTATTAATTGCGTCAGCAAAAAGCATTGGGGCCATATCAGGACGACCCCATGGTCCATAAACCGTAAAGAAACGCAGGCCTGTCACCTTCATATTATGTAGGGTCGCATACGAATGTGCCATTAGTTCATTACTCTTCTTTGATGCAGCGTACATATTGATCGGTGATTCACATTTGTCATCTGTTGAAAAAATCTCTGATTCGTTCTTGCCGTAGACAGACGAAGAACTCGCATAGATCACATGTTTTACACCATATAAACGGCTCGATTCAAAAACATTAAACGTACCAACGATATTAACTTGAACGTAGGTCTCAGGATGTTCAAACGAGTAACGAATCCCTGCCTGCGCGGCAAGATGGATCACCTGGTCAAAACAGTACGCTTTAAAAAGCTGTTGTATCTGATTGGCATCACTGATATCTGCTTGAATAAAGTTAAAATTTTCATATTTACAAGAGCTAAGAGGCGTCTTCCCTTCTAAATCCTTAGGTTCGATTCCCAACTCCCGAAGTCGATCGTACTTAAGGCTCAGGTCATAATAACTGTTCAGATTATCAATACCGATAATCTCATCTGCTGTACTGCACAACCTCTTTGCCAAATGAAATCCGATAAACCCAGCCGCACCGGTGATAAGAATTTTAGCCATTTATAATTGTTCCTATCAACTCAATATAATTTTGCATACTTTTTTCTATAGTAAAAGGTTGAACATCTATAAATTGGGAATGTTTTAGACCACTTAACGCCTCAGTATCCAAAGAATATTTTAAAATAAGTGCTGCAAGTTTTTCAACATCACCAATATCAAATAAGTTACCATAGTCATGTAAGATTTCATTATATCCATTATACTTTGATGCCAGAAGTGTTGATAAAAACATCATTTCCAGCACTGTATTTGAAAAGCCTTCTTGATGCGAAGGAATAATACAAAACTTAGCCTTTTTCATATAATGATACGGTTCATTGATATTACCTAGGAAAATCACTTTCTCTGCTAATGCGAAGGTCTCAACCAAACACATCAGTTCATCTTTAGATGTTCCATCTCCAATGATAACAAGCTTTTGTGGTATTTGTTTATGAATCATCGCATATGCACGGATAAGGTCTTCTTGCCCTTTTTGTGGGTGCAGTCGTCCTACATGTAAAATATAATCAAATCCTACTTCTATGATTTTGTCTTGGCCTTGTATAAGCCTTTGTTGATCAACTCCATTGTAGAGGTTAATCGCATTAATATCACCACATAGATCTAAGACCTCATTTTTAATAAACTGACTCACACAAACGACCGCATCAGCTTTTTTGTAAAGCTTTCGTATATGTTGAAAATAGAAGTCTGAATCCAAGAGGTGTATTTTGGATGACGCTGTATAAAAGTTCTGTAAACTAATTCTACATGAGACGATTCGTTTTGCAGATGAGTCAATTTCTAATGAGAGAATGTTATGATAATCCTCAAAACTAAAGATAAGGCTTGGTTCTAAACTATCAACAACTTTTGATAATTCAGATCTTCTATATGAGAATATTTCCCTACCAATATCCGGCTGACATATATCAACCTCTAAAGTAGCAATAGCTCTAACCTCAATATCTTCTCTTAAACTATACTGCATTGGCTTGTTGTCTTCAAATAAAAGCAAGGTACAGTCATAAAATTTACACAGAGCATTTGCAAGCATAGCAACACTCTTTTGAACACCGCCCGTATCTAGGTTTTGCGTAAGGATCAGTACTCTCATCTGAACTCCTTTTGTAAGCGGCATAAAACAAAAAAGTTTGGTGAAAATGAAGGTGATTTGTACAAATCCAATATACGCCCAATCATATTGTTGATGCTAAAGATCAGAAGCAAGAAAGGTAATAAAACAAGATTGCGAAAAGATTTATTTCGACTGCTTGCATCCCATAAGAAGCCATTAAATATGGACATAAGAGTTGTACCGATATAGCCTTGATAATGAAATTCTAATATTTCAAAATCATACCTTTCAAGCAGGTGCCTTAGTCCATATTCACTAAACCGCCAATAATCATGGGGTAAGGCATGTGCCTGATAGATAAACGGCACGGAAATCATCAAAATTCCATCTTCTTTAAGTACTCTGCGCACCTCATCTAATGCTTTATGTGGATCCACCACATGCTCCAAGACCTGTGTCAATAAAACGGTGTCTGCATAATTCTCTTTAAACGGTAAGTTTAAAATATCGGCTTCGACAAAAGATCTCTTATCATCTTTGAACATCGAAGTATGCGTTGGAACATAGTCTGTAATAATATATTCATCAACTTCATCAACTAGCATCGAATAATAAGGCGCACAACCGGCACCAACATCTATGCAAACCCCTTTTGCAGATTTTTTCGTTTGCTGTATAGACTTACCCAATTGGTACCAATTTAGATAAAAGGCATCACTAATGTAAACATGTGGAGCTTTTGCAGACCCCGTTAACCAGGGGATCAGTCTTGTAGCAAACCAATGATTAATTTTTTCAAGACACATTCATGAACCCTTTTTTGTTGCACGCATGCCCAATAGATATCGAGAGGGTTCCATATTCTCAAAATCTTCATTTCTATACCACACATACAGTTCATCAATATAATGACGGTTTATGTACTCTGGGCTATACAGATCGTGTGTATTCAAAGCACGGACATCTTTGTCCTTATCCATCGCAATAGGAATAGTTTCCCTTAAAGCGGTACCAAGAAAAGGAATCTTATACAAATAGTAAAGATAACTTGCAAAGATAGAGAAGCGGTAAAGTTGTGTAGATGATAATTTTGATGTTATCCATTTACGAATGCGGTCTTGGTTTGCCGACTTTCTCAACCAATACGCACCGTATAGCCATACTGACATGACACCGCCTTTTTTAACCTTCTTGGAAACGGCACTAAAGGCTTCTTGCGTATTGGGAGTGTGATGCAGTACACCTAAAGAGTACAACACATCAAATTGCTCATCTTTAAAAGGCAATTTAAACAAATCTGCTTGAATAATAGTTACATTCTCCAGCTCACCCACATTATCATAAGCAGCATCGACTGCCCGGCTTAAATCTATCCCAAAAATGTGTTTGGCTTTCCAATACTTAGCACTTACTTCAAGATAAGGGCCGGCACCACAACCAATTTCTAAAACAGTTTTCCCTGCTATATCAGACTCACCCAAGGCCAGATAGTTATTCATCTCATCCTTGCTCATCTGCATTCGATCATTTTTTACACGTTTAAACAGATGCCACTCATCTCCGAAAGACTCCACATACTCTTCAGAGAAGACAAACCTTGGGATATAATCATGTATTTCATATTCTGTTTTACATCCATGACAATTCAGGCTACCAGATTTTATTTTGTTCCCATTCTCTTGGTTAACACTTAAGTCCAAACCACCGTGGCATTCAGGACAGACGAGAAAGTCCATTGCGCATTTATTCACTTAATACGCCTTAACAATTTTAATAAGTGTATCAATCACATAATCAACTGATTGCATATCCATACTTGGGTATAAAGGTAAAGATATTGTCTTCTTTCCTATATCTTCTGCTACTGGGAAATCACCTGCTTCATAACCATAAGTATCTTTATAATATGTCGTCAGATGGATTGGATTATAATTCACCGCTACTGCGATATTTTTCTCGTTTAAAGCAGTAATTACCCGATCACGTTCATCTACCAAAATAGTAAAAAGATGAAAAGCGGATATACTCTCTTCACTTACTTTAATATAGTCAATACCTGCCTTATCAAATGCAGAAATATATTTTTCTACAATCTTTTTTCTACTTTCTCTTCGTTTTTCTATCTGCTTTAACTGTCCTATTAATAAGGCAGATTGAATATCTGTAGTATTATATTTCCAACCTAGCTCTGTCATATCCCAGTGTTTATATTCTCCCCCGTGACGACTAGCCGCATCCTTGCTCATACCATGCAAGCGTAGTCGTTTAAGTCTTTGGGCTGTTTCTTCATCATGACAGACAACACAGCCGCCTTCTCCCGATGTTATATTTTTCGTCGCGTAAAAAGAAAAACATGCCAAGTCCGCATACTCACCGACGCGTATACCATCTCTTTTACCCTCAATACAATGTGCAGCATCCTCAATTATCTTAAGATTATGTTTTTTCGCTATCTCTTTTATCTTACGCATGTCACACATATTTCCATATAGGTGTACTGGCATAATAGCCTTAGTTCTCGGGGTTATTGCCTGTTCAATCAAGTCTGCATTGATATTACCCGTATCTTTTTCTACATCTACAAATACAGGGGTCGCACCACTATGAAGTATGGAGTTTGATGTCGCAATAAAACTCATAGGCGTCGTAATCACCTCATCTCCCTGCGCAATATCTAATGCTAATAGAGAAAGGTGTAAAGCGGCAGTGCATGAACTTACAGCAACACTATATTCAATATTTAAATATTTAGAAAACTCATCTTCAAACTCTTGCGTAACACTGGCATTAGTTAAAAAAACAGAGTTCAATACGTCAACTACTCGCGCTATATCATCTTCATCTATATTATGTTTGAAAAATTCTACCTTCATGTACTTAATAACCCATCAAGTTTTTGATTATACTCATCAAGATACTTTGTCTCTTTAAGCCTTGTCTCATCATAATGCAAGCCCTTCTTCTGCAATACATAATTATAGTGCACACCCACTGATACATCATCACCACTATATTCTTCTTCATATTTCAATGTATCGACGATATCAAAGTTGAGCTCCAAAAACTGCCTATAATGTTCTTCTAAGAAATACGCATTTATTAAAGAGTTTGGTGAAAACAGGTCCTGCGCTTTTTTAATAGTTTCCCCACCAAAGTAGCAAGGCATATCGATAAATACATTACGTGACACTAATAAGAATCCCTCTTGTTTTAACAGTCCGTGTAATATTTTAAATGCTTCATTTAAATTTTCAAAAAGATAATCTACCCCTTGACAAAATATTGCATCATAACTTGGTTCAATGTTTTCAAGTTGGTTGAGATGACAATTAACAGCAGTATGATTTGAAAAGCGACTTCTAAGGACGTGATAATTATCCAAGACAGGCTCAAGCATTACAAGTTGTGATGCTTGCAGACTCGAGTCCACCTCTTGCGCAACAAACTCTAAAAGCCCAATTCCAGCACCTATATCCAGAACACGGCGGTTTTTAAAACTGTTCACAAATTTTGTAAAGTACTGAAGGTTTCCCTTCATTCGCTCAAGGTGTTTTCTCATTTCTAAAGAATTCATATTTGCATCATAGTCATCATCAATATGCTTACCCCAAGAGTTTTTGGTATAGGTACTAGTGGCTTGGTGTAAAAACAAATTATCATTACGTAAATGAAATATAATCCCGCAATGGCTACATTGAAGTAATTCACTAAAATCATACTTCCATACATGCTTGCTAGAAGCTATTGATGTTGAACAAATCGGACAATTTAGTTCCATGATCTCTCTTTATATAGTTTAATGTATTACTGACTTTCCGTTATTTAAAACAATTCTGACATTTCTCATCCAAATTTGCTTATCCCACAGGTGCTTGTTTTTCCTATACCATTGAATGGTTTTTTCTAAACCATCTTCAAATTTAACTTCTGGTTCCCAATTTAAAACCTCTTTCATTTTACTGGTATTGGCGATATGACAATCAACTTGCCCCGGTCTGTCCTCGCTGTACTTGACAAGGTCTAAACTTTTGTCCATTTTTTCTACCACTTTATTCGCAATATCTTTTATAGTGATGGTACGTCCCGTGCCTAAATTAAACACTTCTCCCTTAACCTTTTGTATAGGAGCGTTAATAATAACATCCAAACCTCGACAGGTATCTTCAACATAAATCCAATCACGGGACGCAGCACCTTTTCCATGCACACGAATATCTTCTTCCAAAAGCAAAGATGTTATAAACCTTGGAATAGCTTTTTCTAGATGCTGGCATGGACCATAATTATTAAACGGTCTAACAATCACTGCAGGTATATCATAGGTCTTAACATAAGAATACACCAAGCGATCTGCACCTACCTTTGCAGCTGCATAAGGGGAAGCAGGGTTTAAAGGATGTTCTTCGCTCATCAACTCACACGACTCAGCTGTACCATACACTTCTGATGTTGAGATATGTATAAACCTGTCAATATTATCTTTATACTTTAACACGGCATTTGCGACAGTTTGTGTGCCGAGAACATCCGTTTCAAAAAAAGCCTTATTATCAAAAATAGATCTCGTCACATGCGTTTCAGCTGCAAAATGCACCACTATATCGCTTCTGGACACTAAAGATTCTACTAAGGCACTGTTTGCCACATTCCCATACCAGAACTCGAACCGATCATCTTCATCACTTGACTTAGGAAAATTGTCCACACTTCCCGCATATGTCAATAGATCTAATACTATTATTTTAGCGTCTGGGTATTTATCGTAGATATAATGTACAAAATTCGAACCAATAAACCCCGCTCCACCTGTTACTAAAAATGTTTTACTCACCTTGATTCCTTATGTACTTTAAGCTATTTTTTCCTTGATTAAACAATAAGTCAATAATTGAAAGGTAAGGTATAAAATCACCACTATACTGTTGAACATAATGTTTATGAACAAAAGACTGAAGGCCTATTTCTATACCTTTTGCTTCAAACAACTCTTCATCCAAATAGCTTTTTGCAGCTTCACCAGAATAATAAAAAGATGCATTAAAGTGATTGCATATATTGATTAATCGATTATTTTTATTTCCTGAGATGTTTAATGTTGATGATAAATGCATTCTCGTTGTAATACTCAAGTATTCCAAGACCATTGTTATTAGATCTATATTTAATAAAAGAAGTTTATCATGATTTTTATTCAATATATTTTCGATCAAGGGAAAGACCTCACCAAAATACAAAGACTTTGAATAATTGCTTTTTAGTGCATTAATATGTTTTCTTTTCCAAGGTTTTGAATTGTCAATTAAAACATCTTTTATCAGGTCGCCTAAATGGAACTTAACAGGAACACTCAACCACATCGTGCCATTTTGGTCTTTTATTTTATTTCTATTTCTCCAATCATTTTTTGTATACTGGACATCATCATAATATACAAAATCATCTACCCTATCAACCTGTTCAAAAAAACCTATCCAGGGGAGATATGATGGTTGTAAAATAGCGATACTACCCAATACTTACCGCTCCATTGTCATCTTCCAGGCTTAATCCGTTTTGACGTTTTATCTCTGCATTATCAACAAGTTTCCAATAATTATGCTGCCATGACCGATATTTCCAGTCTGGACAGTTTTTACACATTTCAATGTCATCTCCACAGCCTGAAAGATGCTTTTTTCTATAAAACTCAAATTCATCTGAATGCCATATATCTTGAATACTTTTCTCTTTTACATTACCCATATCTGTATTGGCTTCAATGTCGTAGCCACAGACCATTATTTTACCGCGTGAATCAATATTCAGACGTTCAAAAATAAAAGGACACGGGATTCTTTCTGAAGGTGGTAAATAAGGTGTGTCATCAGCAGAGTTCTCCGGTTCGTTAATTCCCCATGTTAAATACTTTCTCTTTTGAAAGTTGTCTACATAAGGAAGCCAAAAGTTTTCTACTTCGTCTACATTAATACCTTTTTGGTTAATAGCCGATGCAATAATCTTCGTCTGGGCATCTTTTTGATTCCTTAGGTTAAACACCATTTTAATATTATCAACAAGCTTAGTGAAATCAAGCCCTTTTCTAACAATGTCATAATCATTTTGATTATCCGCGTCAACTGAGAACTCAAGCATTTCAACATTAATATCCAAAAGTGCATTAGCCAGTGTTTCATTCAGCATTGAGCCATTAGTTATGATTCCAAGCTTGCACCCCTTCGCTTTAGCATATTGCATTAGTTCTAAAAACTCCGGATGCATCATAGGTTCACCACCACCACTAATACGTAGCCATGCCTTATGTTTACCCACTTCATCCGCGATAGTTTTGAATACCTCCGGGGACATATACTTTGCATCTTTATAATCAGCTCTTATCTCTGAGTTTGTATATGGGCAGTTGGGACATAAGGCATTGCAAACATATGAAAACGATAACACTGACATCATTGGAAAATCTATAGCTTCCTCTCTTATTCCATAAGACTCTTGTTTATGTTCGATCTTACTCATTACTTTCCTTTTCTAATATGGACATCATTAAGACATCATAATATTGCTCACTTAAATAAAAATCATCTCTTAAAATACCATCTGTTGAAAATCCGACTTTTTTATATACGTTATAGGCATGTGTATTTGTCATCCCTACCCTTAAATATATTTTGTGAAGCTGACATACGCGCCATCCATAATCTAGCACATGAGAAATTGATTGCATGGCTAAACCTTTATTTCTAAAAGCCTTTTGCAAAAATATAAAAAATTCAGCCTTTTTATTTTTGATATCAATATCTCTAAAGCCGCATAATCCCGCTTTTTCACCATCATTTTCAATTATAAAATAAGCTCTGTTTTTATCTAACAGTAAATCTGAAAAAAAAAGCTCATGCTCTTCTTCAGTGACTTCTTTATGCTTTAAGATATATGGCCACAATTCTGTATCATTTGTCCAAAGTAATAGTGAAGACTTATCCCTATTTTCAATGGGTCTCAACAACATCTTTTTCTTTCCACCAAAATGGTCTGGCTTCTTTTTTCACTTCTACATTTTCATTTTCATGATAATCAGCACCAACGGCCTGCCAATCAGGACACGTTTTGCAAATTTCCGGGATTTCATTCCAGCGATGTTCTTTATGAAATTTACGCACCTGTTCATTATGCATTCGCCATAACTCTCTTAACGAATAATCTTTCACATTTCCAACAATATGTTTTCCCTCATAATCAACCGCACAGGTCACAACATTTCCATTTTCATGAATAGCCATAGTATTATTTCCCCATGGACACGCTATTCTAAATTCACTCTGATAATCAAGATTTGAAGCCACTACATCTCCGACATTTCCCCAAGAAAGCATGTTTCTTGTTTTGACTTCAGCCCCACGTTCTTCCCAATAACGTATAAAGTCTTCTACCTCATGTTTGTTTTCTTCCATGATAGAAAATTGACATTGGATAATTGGATATTCTAAACCTAACTCTTCTTTTCTTTGGATCAACCGTTCAACTGAAGCATAGATCTTATCCCGATCTCCGCCTACTCTCACCTTATTAAACGTTTCTTTCGTAAATCCATCCAGTGACAATATAAATCTTTTAAGCCCTGAATGTAAAATTTGGTCAATCCAATCGTGTCTACCCAATAGTCTTCCATTGGAGTTTAAGACCATATTTGTCAAGCCCTTGTCCCGACCATATCTTAATAATTCATATAGAGTATCTCTCAAAGTTGTCGCTTCACCATAAAAAGTTGGCCAAATCTCGGTATTTGGTGCCACTTCAGCAATTTCATCAACTATTTTTTTGAACAAGTTCGGATCCATATGTTCCTTTGTTCTTTCCATAATTCTATGATTACAATGAATACATTTTTGATTACACACAGAAGTACTCTCTATTATTATCTGCGGCGGGAATTCCCAATTTCGAAGCTTTGACTCAACCGATAATAGATGCTTCTTTTTTGACTCACTTAAGACCATTAAAAATTCCTTCTTTCCATATCGCATAATTATATAGTGACCAGACTTGAACATGGTTATTCTTATGCTTTTCAAACTTGCTAAATAATAATTCTACATACTTTCGATTAACATCGGCATATATATTAGAATCTAAAACATAAGACTTTACATGTGAGTAATATTGTGCTTCAATCCAGTTATAAACAGGTAGCACGAAGCCTTCTTTTTTTCTATACGCTAAATCCCGAGGTAAATACTTTAAGGAGGCAGCTTTTAAAATCGATTTCACTTCTTTACCTTCAATTTTATACTTAGACGGTATTCTTGCTACAAATTCTATGAACTTTGTATCAAGAAACGGTGAACGGATTTCTAAAGAATGTGCCATAGACAATCTATCTGAAAAGGCCAAAATCTGGTTTGGGAGTTGTCCGGAAAACTCAGACTCTAAGGTCTGATGTAAGTGGGTTTGATTCAGTATATCTAGACACGGCACTTGTTTTTTTACCGGTTGAAGAAGAAGTTGCATCTGCTCTTCATACGAAAATACAGAAAATGAATCCCTCCAATTCGTATTTTTCTGAATGTTCATCTCTATCATCTTTTGATAATCAGCACTGTCCTTATATATATCCATATTATCACTATTATCTAGCATTGAAGAGAGTCTGTGCGTTAAATAACTTCCAAAAATCTCATCTGACCCATCTCCGCTTAAAGCAACTTTGACATGTTCAGAAATATACTTGGATAAGAAGTAGGTACTTATTGTACCGCTGAAAGGCTCATCAAAGCTTCGCAGAACTGATTCTAAATTACTGAAGACCTCATCTTTGTCTAACACAAGGTTGTAATGCTGTGTTCCTAATGTTTTGGAAAAGTGTTCAGCATATTCTGTGTCATTATTTTTTCCCGCAATATCATCATTATAGGACAAAGTAAAACTTTTTAATCTATTGGGTGAATATTCTTGTGCAATTGCACTAATCAATGAAGAGTCCAGACCTCCACTCAAAAAGACCCCGTATTCGACATCTATATCTATTCTCTTCTTTACAGATTGTTCCAGCAGTCCCATTAATTCAGACTCAATATCAGCTCTGCTTGCACTTGTGTTTTCTCCTGTAAAACTTAAGTTCCAATATTTCTTTTTTTGAAGAATTCCTTTGTCTTTATACTCCAAATACATAGCCGGTTCGAGTTGATAGATATCTTTATAAATTGTCTCGGGAGCCACTGAATTCTTATGCGAAAAGTATTCGGATAAAGCATTTTGATTAATGTCTGGTTTATTTCCCACACATAAAAGAGCTTTTATCTCAGAAGCAAAATAAAGAACCCCTTTTTCTTCTCTATAGTAAAGAGGTTTTTTACCGACTCTGTCTCTGATTAAAAAAAGCGTGTCCTTCTCACTGTCATACAAAGCAATTGCAAACATCCCGTCAATTTTATTAATAAACTCCAACCCATACTCAAGATAGAGATACGGTAATATCTCCGTATCTGAATGATCAGACTTAAGTCTATACCCCTTACGCAATAATAATTCTCTTAGTTCTCTATAGTTATATATTTCACCATTACAAACCACCGAAACTTTTGAAGCAATGTTCTTCCAGGGTTGATATCCGCCTTCAATATCTACAATACTTAACCTAGTAATTCCTAATGAAAACCCATTTGTTTCATATACCGAAGTATTATCGGGCCCCCTATGATATAAAGTGCTCCCCATTTTTTTTAATAAACTCTGATCTTTTGAACCAGTAAACCCATAAATACCACACATCTAACTAGCAACCAACTCATTTATAAGTGTCTTATAATTTTCTATATTCTCTTCAATCATTTTTTTTGCAGTTGCTTCAGACCTAAGCGACAAACTGGAAATATCATCAGGCTCTTCGATCAGCGCTAGAAGTTTCTCTTTAAAATTATTTATATTTATATTGATCCCTGGAAACTCTTCTAAAAACCTCACATAATATTCTGGATTTAATTGTTTAAATACGCTATTAATTTCTTCATCATAAAAACTCAAAGAGACCTTTCCTCTTATCATCGCGTCCAAAGAACTAAATTGAAAAAAACCGTCTATTAGACTATCCACAAAAATATCACACTCATCGAGTTTGCGTAAAGCTTCATCTCGAGAGACACCTTCAAGACATTCAAACGAAACATGCTTATGCGTAGAACAGACCTCCGATAATACTTTTTCTATTAAATAGCTGCCTTTTCGAATTTTATGATTTGCAAAATGTAATATCTTGATCTTTTTTGTATTTTTATCAAAAAGGTTGACTTTAATATCTTGATAATTCAAAGCAACTTGCCCATGCCATATCAACACATCTAAACGTGGTAAAAACTTTATATAGGGCGCAAATCCAACTACCAAAGTAACATATTTTGACCACCAATAATTTCTCTTAAATCTTTTAAAGTCCATATTAAAATATTTATCTGAAAAATACATATGGCCGATCTTCTGCGATAAATTGGTATTGTTGAGTAAGGTCATAGCGTCTGTGCCATAAGGATATAAAACAACTTTTTTTCGTAATAATTGATAAATCAGTGGTTCCAACCTCCACCAAAAGGTTCTTTCTAAAAAACCGGCATCAAAATATAAATGAAATATATGAAAGTTTTTAATTGCCCAAAAAAATGCAAAATAACTGCCGAAAAAGTATGGGTTCTTCACTCTAAAATATTTTGGGAGTATATCTTTAAGTGTAATCCCTTCGTGAAAGTTACCCTTAGAGTAGTCATCAAATACAAACAGTGTTGTCTCATACTCAGTTTCTAACATATGCTTAAATATATTAAATGTCGTAATCGGATGCGTTCCAAATAGCATTTTTAGATTGTTTTGATTAACTAGCTTATTGCGTACAAAAATGAAACAAACAAAGACAATTAATGGGAAAAACATAAGACTGTCGACCAACAGTCTTTTGAAAAAATAAACTATTTCCTCTTTTATTTGAAAAGGGGCAGTATAAGACTTTGATATTTGTATCCAACCTCGATTATTCATCTATTTAAGCACTCTTATAAAGTCTAAGGCTAAGGCACTACTTCTTTCGATTTGTCTTAATATGATATCATTAATATATGCTTTTACCTTAAGCTGTACTTCTTTATCTTTTATTATCTTATCAGCCAAACAAATGTAATCATCTATATTACAGGCATGGATACGCTCATAATCTTTTTCTTGATATGATTTTGTGATGGTATCAATTGCCACATGTTCTTGAGGCAATAAAATAATTGGAATACCACCTTTGGCCATAAACTCGTTTAGTGATTCACCTCCGCTTAAAGGAAAGGTGTTTAAGTACATATCTATAACGTATCCATATAAATGAGGATCGACATAACCTGGAAAGAAGAACCTGTCTGATAACCCAAGGGCAGAAACCTTCTTACGTATCGGTTCTTGATCTCCAGAACCACACGCAAGATAAATTGTTTTCGGATTATCTTGCATAATTTTAGCAACTGCTTCTAAATATTCATCGTTATCAACCTTTATCAAACGGCCAAGACTTCCCAATATAGTATGGTTCTTTGCATAGGTTTCTAAAATTGCAGCAACCTCATCCTGTTGAATAACCGGCGCCAATTTTCCTTTGTCAAAAGGAGCGTAAAATGGTTCAAATTCACAGCCTTCTTTCACGATAACATCAGCAAAGTCTGCCTCATCACTATGAAAAATTCTTTTGTCTATTCCCGCCACATCGTACACATAATTCCCATGAGACCAGAAGATCTGCTTAGGAGCAGTGCGTGTTGAGAATAGAAAATTACTGATATCAAAACAGCTTGCATCTATGATCATGATATCCGTGTCTTGCGAAATAATATATTCACGTATGAGATGCGCTTTTTGAAGATGATTATAATACAATCCCATGCTGTTTATCAGTTCCATCCCCGGTGAGACAACACTGATTCCCAAGCCTTTCAACAATGCAACAGACGTCTCATCATCAAAAGATTTATCCACATAACTCATGGAAAGTATACTGATCTCATACTCTTTTTGAAAGTTCTCTTCTTGGACTAAAGACGTTAAGAGTGAAAACTCGACCTTGAAAACAGAATTGTCAACGATTCTGTCCTTGACCAACATGATCTTCTTTCGCCCTTTTGAAACATCTTTTTTAGCAAGAAGAAAGTCTGGCTGTTTTACGTATTTTTCAAAGGCTATACTTTGAGGTTTATCAAAGTCCACATTAAACTGCTTCCATTCCTCTTGGGTTTGCACAATATTTCCATACAGATGATAAATACAAAAATGCAAAGACATCTGTTCATTTAACAGGTTTTTTTCTAAGAGTATGTCACTGAGTTCTTTTAGAGAGGGATACAAGGCAAGCCAGGTCTTACTGTTTTCATACGATTTGATATTCCAAAACCTGGTCAATATCCAGATGAAAATCGATCGTCGAGACAGGATTGAAAGCTCCGAATATTTTTCCCACTTTAATAAGGGCTGGATAGAGGCAATCACACTTTCCAACGGGACCTTCGCATGCTCAAGCATCAACTGAAAGTAATAAGCCCATGAATAACTATTGGGAACTATTCTTTGATTGCTGATCATCGTTCTTTGCAGCCATCCCTGCAAACCTTCTTCAAAATTTGCATTAAGAAAATCACAGACCATTACCAAGGCACTCATAACATAAGCATCTAGACTATCAGCGTGCGTCTGTGAAAAAGCACCTAGAAAGTGTCCTTTGTAGTCTTCAATCGTCTTATTCTTCTCAAAAGTGTGCTGATGGTCGAACATCATATATAAAACACTCATTTCAACAGCCGGCAATTCACCCTGCTCTAGCATCTTTAAGAAATGCTCCTGCAACGCCTTTAACCATTGAACCTGTTCTTCTATCTCCAAGTCTTTATATGCATTAAGGGTGTAAATTTCATCCATATAATTTTGCATATCTACTGTGGTTCTAACCCCCAGTAGTTTCTCTAGTACCAGCATTAAACTTCTTTTCTTTCAAATTGATAGAGTATATCATTTAATATATAAAACTCCATTCATTCTTTTAGTAATTTATTCAAAAACCTGTATAATAGAAACAAAATTTATCAAAGGAAGAATATTGACCACCTATGAAACAAATATTCAAGCACTTGCTTCTGTAAATCCGAACTTAGCCCAAAGAGTTTTTGACATTACAGAGAACACAAGATTTGAAGTTTTTCAGGGCAAAGATCTTGCCGATATCAATATGTATGATCTGGAAAAAAGCCTTCCCATGTATGACAATCCTATACAAGATGTCATCGATTTTTCAGATAAAAGTGTTATTTACGCGACCTACCCATTTCGCTATTTTTATGGCGTAGGCAATGGCATCAGCATTAGCATGGCGCTCAAAGTACCTGCATTACGAAGAGTTGTTGTTTTTGAGCCAAATATCGAGCTTCTATACATTGTTTTTAATCTGATAGACTTTGCTGAGGCTTTACGTACAAAGAAGCTTGTCTTTCAACTAACCCAGGACCTTGACTTTGATACAGCCTATCAATACTTCAGTGATAAAGAGAGTCAGCTGTATGCTCGATTATTTAATCTGGAAATTTTATCGAAGTATTATGATATATCAGACTTCCAAACGTGTTCACTCACGCTATCTACCTTGACACAGGCACTCAATCATATTATCACTGTTCATGGAAATGATGCCCAAGATGCCCTTATGGGGATAGAAAACCACCTTGTCAATCTTCCTGATATGATCAAGGGACCAAAGTTTGTCAATCTGTTCGGTAAAGCAGAAGGAAAAACAGCCATTATCACCTCAACAGGTCCAAGCCTTACCAAGCAACTTCCTCTTCTAAAAAAGATCAAAGACCATGTCACCATAATCTGTCCGGATGCCAGTCTTCCTATTCTGGAAAAGCATGGTATCAAACCGGACTATGTTACCGTCATTGAGCGTATAGCCCTTACGGCAGAGTTTTTGAAAAATACCTCCACTGAATTTCAAAAAGATATCAACTTTGTTTGTGCTTCTCTTATCCATCAAGAGGTAAAAGATGCCATAAAAGAGGGAACGCTTTACCTTGAGATGCGCCCTCACGGCTATACAAAATTCTTTGACCTTGATGATTTCGGATATCTTGGGCAAGGGCTTAGTACGGCGAACCTTGCTTATGAACTTGCTATCGTTCTTGAATTTGACAATGTCATTTTTATTGGTCAAGATTTAGCCTATGGTAAAGACAATACTTCGCATGCAACCGACCATACCTTTAGCGCAAACGAAAAAGATGTAGACTCTGAAAAAGAGAGATATACGATTGCATACGGGGGCGAGGGAACAATACGTACCACTATGATCTGGGATCTTTTTAGAAACCATTTTGAGTCTTTAATCGCACAAACAAAGACTTTTTTAAAATCGATCAATGCTACAGAAGGCGGTGCTCGTATTGAGGGTTCAATTGAGATGTCTTTTGAAGAAGCTATTAAGACATATGTTGACCTTGATTTTAACAAAAAACTTGTACAACCCGTCTACCCAACTTCCGCTGAACATAAAAAATACACAACACGACTTCTCTCAAAGACCAACCATTTATTTAAAGAAGCCATAGAAAAACAAGAGATCATTGAAGAAATATTTTTAAAAGTGCAAGAATATTCTGAAACCTTAGTAGAACTCACACAGAATAATCAACTCGATGAAATTGATTACGACTACCTCCAAGGACTAAGTGACGAGATTGACAAAATCAAACATTTCACCCAAGATGACACTTTTAATCTTATGTTTTTTGACACAATCCGCTCTTATCTTGTGCATCAAGAACTTGAACTTGCCGCACTGCATGTGCAGCCTGCGCATACAGACTCCGAAAAGAAGATTAAACTTATCGACTGGGTTATGAAACATAGGTATTGGCTTTTTAGTCTTGCCGGCGGTATTGATGCCCAACGTACAATTATGCAACGTGCTATCGAAACATGGCCTTCAGAACTTAAAGACCAACTGAATATTCCGATAAAAAAAGAATTAGAATATGACCAAGAAAAATATAATAGATTAAAACAACAAGCTGAACAAGAGCAAGATGAAAAGACAACAAAAGCAAAAGCCGGTCTTGATAACGTACTTAAACAATTAGAAGAACAAGGTAAATAAGACGGTAGACAAGAAGTTTTTTATAGTAAGGAAGGACATCGTGAGAATCTCTTGAATTATTAATACAGATGTGAAATATTTCAATAAAAAGAAAAGTGCACTGGGTAAGTATAGTTTTTCAGAAACATGCTTTGTCGCTATACGACTATGCTTCCATTCCTAAAGGAATGAAAGCACGCTTTCAAGGAAACGTTTTAAGCTACTGAAGTAGACTTAAAACATTTTAGAGAAACATCTTTCGTAGCCTATGGCTACTAAACCAGTCTACTGAAGTAGACTTAAGACGTTTTGTTGGATTGCATTGGCTTGACTCATCGCATATGTCCCAGATTGCGCTAGAATATTATGTTTTGAGAAGTTTGCAGACTCAGCCGCAAAGTCAACATCACGAATCTGAGATTCAGCTCCGGCGACATTAACCTGAGTGACTGAGATATTGTTGATCGTTGAGATAAGCTCATTTTGAACAGAACCAAGGTCAGCACGAATCGTATCAAGTAGTGTACGAGCTGAATCAGATATCTTCATAGTTGCTTGTGCACCCTCAAAGGTGATAACGCCAACACCTGTACCAATACCATTGTTAACATTTGTATCTTCAGCAGCATTCGCGGCAAAACCTGCAGCTCTTGCATTGGCAGAAGTGATATTTGTACGAACATCTGCTAAGTTTAAGGTTGCCTCTGCGACTGTAGCACCCGCGGAGAAGCCAGATCCTACACCACCGGAAATAATAATATCTGCTCCAGAATTATTGGTTAGAAGTAAACGACCAAAGTTTGCCCCAGAAATACCTGCCATGGCAGCACCTGAGTTTGTAACCTCTATACCACGACCATCTGTTGATGTAAGCTCTAAGGCTCCAGAAGCATTTGTCGTTGCAACAACACCTGTCTCAGTCGTACGTGAATTAATCGCATTGACCATTGAGCCATCCGAATCATTTACAAGAGCCGTGAGCGAACCTAGGGCAACACCGTTAATCGTAAGGTTATACGTTCCTGCTGCAACAGCAGCAGTCCCTGTTGATTTAACAAGAGCTTTCGCAGTAATCCCTGTTACCTCAGTATTCTTATTGATGACATCGGCTAAGGTAGATAAACCTGTATTGGCAGAACTACTCACCACAACAGATTCAAGCGTGACATCTGTTCCACCTGAACCTGCTCCAATAAATTTCATCGTCACTGTCGCTGCCGCAGTCACTGTCACACCCGTCTCAAAACGAGAAGAGCCGATCTTTTGTGATGTAGTCGAACCAATGTTCGCTGTTACTGTCTGATTAGTATACGCACCGATCTGGAACTCTTTATTAGTAAAAGAACCTGAAAGAAGAGCTTGACCATTGTATGAAGTCGTATTTGCAATCTTATCCAACGACTCCATCAAACGTGCTATATCTTTTTGAAGTGCTGTACGAGACTCAAGACTTTGACCATCTTGAGCAGCTTGAATTGCCTTCACTTTGATCGTATCAAGTATTTTGATCTGCTCATCCATAGCCTTATCAGCGATTTGAATAATACTTTGTGCATCATTGGCATTACGAATAGCCTGACCAAGAGAGCTTGCCTGAGAGCGAAGCGAATCGGCAATTGCCATACCCGAAGCATCATCAGCTGCTGAGTTGATACGCAGACCCGAACTTAACTTTGACAATGAACTGTCTAAGGCTCTGTTGTTAACTACGCCATTATTATGTGCATTTAAAGCTGCAACATTGGTATTTATACGAAAACCCATCTTATATCCTTTTTTATGGAATATGCATCCATGCGTGAAATTTAGAAGATACAAAGCAAATGGTGTTCCAAGTCAAACAAAATATATAAATGTGAGTTATACTGGAAAAAGCAGTCTTATTAAGATGTTAACACTAGGAAGAGAAAAAGAAAAATTATGATTACGCGAGAAGAAAAGAGTTGAGAAAGTCACCTGAAGGCAACTTAATATATAGTTGTTTAGACTACTAAAGCAGTCCAAACAAACTTTCAAGGAAACGTACTCGTCGCTTACGCGACTAAGCTTCGTTTTAAAGAAATATTCTAGATAGCCCAAGGCTACTGAAGTAATCCTAGAACGTTTTCTAAAGGAAGTGTTCGCAGCTTACGCTGCTTTATTTAGACTACTGAAGTAGTCTAAGCACATTCTGCTGAATAGCGTTTGCTTGAGATAATGCATACGATCCAGACTGAGCAAGAATGTTCAGACGAGAAAAGTTTGCAGACTCAGCAGCAAAGTCAACATCACGGATTTGAGATTCAGCCGCAGCAACATTTACCTGAGTAACTGAAATATTATTTACAGTAGAAACAAGCTCATTTTGAACAGAACCAAGGTCCGCACGAGTACTATCAAGCATAGTACGTGCAGCATCGGCAATATTCATAGTTGCCTGAGCACCTGTAAATGTTGTAACACCAACACCTGTACCGATACCAGCATTAACATCTGTATCTTGAGCAGCATTTCCTGCAAAACCAAGAGCACGTGCATCAGCAGATGTAATGTCTTTACGTAAATCAGCAAGGCTCATTGTTGTCTCATTAACAGTTGCACCGGCAGAAAAACCTGCTCCTGTAGCAGATACAACAATATCAGCACCTGTCTGATTTTCTAAGTGTAAACGGCCAAAGTTAGATCCGGAAACACCCGCTATCGCAGTTCCTGAATTCGTAACAACCATACCACGTCCATCAGTAGAAGTTAACTCTAAACGACCTTGTGAATCGGTAGAAGCAGTAACTCCAGTTTCTAGTGAACGTGAATTGATCGCATTAACAAGCGCGCCATCTTTATCATTAGCCACAGCTGAGATAGAACCAATATTAATATCATTAATAGTAAGGTTATATGAACCTGCCGCAAGTGCTGCAGTTCCAGTTGACTGAACGATAGCAGTCGCTGTAATACCTGTCAGTTCACTGTTTTTGTTAATTACATCTGCAACAGCACCTAGACCTGTATTTGCAGCACTACTTACTGAAACTGATTCAAGAGTAACATCCGTTCCACCTGAACCTGCACCGATAAATTTAATAGTAACTGCTGATGATGCAGTAACTGTTCCACCTGTTTCAAAACGAGAAGAACCAATTTTCTGTGAAGTAGTCGCTCCAATATTTGCCGTAACTGTCTGGTTAGTATACGCACCGACTTGGAACTCTTTATTTGTAAAAGAACCTGAAAGAAGCGCTTGACCATTATATGATGTCGTATTAGCAATTAAGTCTAATGACTCCATCAAACGAGTAATATCTTTTTGAAGTGCTGTACGAGATTCTGAACTTTGACCATCTTGAGCCGCTTGTGTTGCTTTTACTTTGATCGTATCAAGAATCTTGATCTGTTCATCCATTGCTTTATCAGCAATCTGAACGATAGCAATACCGTCATTTGCATTACGAATAGCTTGACCGAGAGAGCTTGATTGTGAACGAAGTGAATCGGCAATTGCCAAACCAGATGCATCATCTGCTGCAGAGTTGATACGAAGACCTGAAGACAATTTAGAAAGTGAAGAGTCTAAACCTCTGTTTGTCATTGTTGCATTTACGTGCGAGTTCATCGCCGCTACATTTGTGTTAATTCTAAAACCCATGATAAATCCTTTTATCTGAAGCGAGTGCTTCCATTTGTTGTTCAGCATCCTTGCTGTTAAAACTATTATCGACAGCTAATTAAAAAGTTTTAGACAAATTGTCTATTTTTTTGTTACACTTTCGCAACTAGTTACATTTTCCTATATATAGATAGAAGTAAAGGTCAACATTGAATTTAATCATTGTGGAATCACCGGCAAAAGCCAGAACCATAAAAAACTTTTTGGGCAAAGATTACGAGGTCATTGCATCAAAAGGTCATATCAGGGATCTCCCTAAGTCCCGTTTTGGCATCAAAATAGATGACAATAATATTTTAACGCCGGAATATTCTGTCGCAAAAGAGAATGCCCCTACCGTCAAAAAGATAAAAGAACTTGCTAAAAAAGCAGATATTATCTATATCGCGACCGATGAGGATCGCGAGGGTGAAGCCATTGGCTGGCATATTGCACATGCCATTAAAAAAGATCCTGAGACGCTCCCGCGAATTGTTTTTCACGAGATCACAAAAACGGCTATACAGCACGCGCTAGACTCTGCTCGTACTGTTGACATGGATATGGTAAATGCCCAACAGACACGTCGTTTACTTGACCGTATCGTTGGATACAAGCTTTCACCGCTTCTTAGTTCTAAGATCCAAAAAGGTCTTTCAGGCGGACGTGTTCAGTCTTCTACCTTAAAGATCATCGTTGATAAAGAGCGTGAGATTAAAGCCTTTATCCCTCAAGAATACTGGTCAATCGATTCTATCTTTAATACAAACATAGACTCTACTTTTTACACCTACAAAAATGAGAAGATGAATAAGCTTTCTATCTCTAATGAAAATGATGCAAACGCTATTATTCAGACACTTAAGGGAGAAGACTTTATTGTAGCTTCAATAGAGACTAAGAACCGTAAGACCTCTACACCTCCACCCTTCATGACATCTACCTTACAGCAAACGGCTTCATCTAAACTCTCGCTTTCTCCAAAGAAGACAATGATGCTTGCACAGACGCTTTATGAAGGTGTCAAAACACCTGAAGGCACCTCTGGTGTGATTACCTATATGAGAACAGACAGCCTTAATATGGCAGCCGAAGCTGTTGAGGCAGCACGTACACTTATCGAATCTAAGTACGGAAAAGATTATCTTCCGGATGAGCCGAAGTCTTATGTTAAAAAATCCAAGGGTGCACAAGAAGCGCATGAGGCTATCCGCCCTACTATGCTTGAGTACACACCCGAGATTGCAGCAAAGTACTTAAAAGCAGATGAACTTAAACTGTACACCCTTATCTACAACCGTTTTCTTGCTTGTCAAATGACAGATGCCCAGTTTGAGCAACAAAGCATTCTTTTTAAGAGTGAGAGCTCTGAGTTTAAGGCCAATGGACGTAAACTTGTCTTCGCAGGTTTCTACAAGGTTGTAGGCACAGACGACAAAGACAAACTTCTTCCTACGCTGGCTCAGGGTGAAAAAGCAGATCTTACTTCACTCAAGACTGAGCAGCATTTCACAGAACCACCTTCTCGTTATTCAGAAGCGAGTCTTATTAAACAGCTAGAAGCAGAGGGTATTGGACGACCATCGACTTATGCCCCAACTATTTCTACCCTTCAGGCGAGAATGTACATTGATATTGAAAAACGTCAAATCATTCCTACCGAGGTTGCTTTTAAAGTAACAGAAATGCTTGAAAAACATTTTTCTGATATTGTTGATGCCGAATTTACTTCCAATATGGAAGAAGTACTTGATGAAATTGCAGATGAAGGTAAAGATTGGCAAAAAGTCCTGCATGATTTTTATTTTCCATTTATGGAAAAAATCGTTGAGGGTAAAGAGAAAATCGTATCTCAAAAACTGGCTAAACCTCTGGGCCGAAATTGTCCTAAATGTGGCGAAGAACTTCTTCTACGCGGTGGACGCTACGGAAACTTCATTGCATGTTCCGGCTTTCCAAAATGTAAATATACTGAACAGGTAGAAGAAGACGGTGAAACAGCCGCTGCACCTGATGCAGAAACAACAGAAGAGAAGTGCGATAAATGTGGCTCTGATATGGTTATTAAGAATGGCCGTAACGGTAAGTTCCTTGCTTGTTCAGCCTATCCTGATTGTAAGAACACTAAACCTCTTGATGATGGGAATGCCCCAACCTCAGATGTACCGTGCCCTGATTGTGGTGGAAAACTTCTATTTAGACGTTCTAAACGTGGTGCTTTTTGGGGATGTGAAAAATACCCTGACTGTAAGTTCATCTCAAAATTTGAACCGACACTGAAAAAATGTGAAGAACCCGATTGTGGTGGTGCCCTAGCAAAACGTACATACAGAAACAATGAAGTTTATGAATGTACAAAATGTAAAAACCGCACTCCTCAAGAAGAGTCGTAGGCGAGATTAGCATGAAAATAGGTATTCTCTCCGACACACATTCAAAAATAGGTCGCGCTAAAAAAGTGATTGATCTTTTGATTGCTAATGGCGCCGAATACCTTATCCACGCAGGTGATATATGTGAGCGTGAAGTCTTGGAATATATGCTTCAAAGCAAGCTTCCCTACATTGCAGTTTATGGCAACAATGATGCCCACATGGTTCAACACCACCGAAGTTTCAACCTTGTTCAAGAACCCCATCACTTCAAGATCAAAGAACATGTTTTTAAACTCATGCATCTTCCTTATTACATGAATCCCGATGCTGATATCGTTATCTTTGGCCATACGCACACCTTTGAATGCGACTATAAAAACAACACACTTTTTTTAAACCCGGGAGAAGCTTGTGCCCGCAATAAACCTGTCAGTGAATGTGTTATGCTTAACATCACAGATGAACAGTATAAGGTTGAAGCTTTCTCTCGTCCACTCAAGACACAAGAATGGAAGATCCAACATATAAATTTTGAAAGACAATAAAATGCTAAAACAAGACATACCCGCGCAAAAAGTGAATGTTTCATCAAAAAGCAAAATATTTTTGTGCTCGATTTGTAATATAAACAGCGGTACCTGCAATGAAGACTGTAAGTTTTGCTCACAAAGTGTAAAATACAGCGCCGATATTGAGCGATATAAACAAAAGCCCCTTGATAATATCCTTAGTGAAGCTAAAGCAGCTGAAGCATCGGGGGCCCTAGGTTTCTGTCTTGTTACTGCTCAAAAAGGCTTAACGGACAAGACACTGAAATTTGTATGTGAGGTAGCCAAAGCTGTAAAAGCAGAGGTGCCAAGACTACGTCTTATTGCCTGTAACGGGACAGCCTCTCTAGAGCAGCTAAATACACTAAAAGAAGCCGGTATAGCTGCTTATAATCACAACCTTGAGAGTTCTGAGCGCTATTACGCTGAAATCTGTACTACCCATAGCTGGGATGAGCGGTATGAGACCTGCGAGAATGTAAACAAGGCCGGAATGGTCTTAATTACCGGTGGTATCTTTGGTATGGGAGAAACCCAAGAAGATCGTATTTCTATGCTTAAGGCATTGGCTTCTTTAAACCCGACATCCGTACCCATAAATTTCTACCATCATAATCCAGCCCTACCGCTTGCGCCAAATGCGCTTACAACAGATGAAGCCCTTGAGTTAGTGCGCCTAACTAAGGAAATCATCCCTAAAGCTGATAGGATTATGATAGCAGGCGGTAGAGAAATGATGTTCAAAGAGCGCCAAGGCGAAATCTTTGAAGCCGGCGCCAATGCTATTGTCATTGGAAACTACCTGACGACTTCCGGCAGAGAAAAGTCAAAAGACTTGGAAATGTTAAAAAATCTTGGATACGATATAGCCAAGAGTCCTGACGATAAGCATTAAAATACAAGGTAATAAGGCACAGCCGCAAAGCGGATTTCAGAAAATGCCGAAGTACACAAGCGACAATAAAGGAGCGTGCCATGGGCGATAATATCAGCCTTGTTTTAACACTGAGTGCTATCATCGCCTTTTCCCCTTTTCTAGCAAAAACACTGAAAATGCCGACAACGCCGGTTGAAATCATCTTGGGTTCTTTTCTTGCTTTTGGTGGTCTTTTACATGAACATGAGCTTTTTGAACTTGTCGCAGAATTTGGTTTTTTATACCTAATGTTTATTGCAGGGACAGAGATCAATATAAAAAAGATCTTGAAGATCGACAAAAATATTCTCAACAGAGCCTTCATCTATCTCGCATTATTATATTTTCTCTCTTTTATCTGCTCTATATACCTACAGTTAAGCAACGTCTTTATTGTTATTCTTCCGCTTATATCTGTTGGATTAATAGCAACGCTAAAAAAAGAGTACGGGAAAGATACTTCATGGCTACCGCTGGCTATGGTTGTCGGCTCAGTTGGAGAAATTGTTTCTATTGCAGTATTGACAGTTGCCTCGGAAGCTTTTGTTACCGGTATTAGTCTTGAGCTACTGAAGACAATTTTTACGCTTGTCTTGTTTATTGCCCTTATTATTACTCTTTTTCATGCACTTAGATTTTTATTCTGGTGGTTTCCAGAGATTGCACCATTGCTTATGCCTCACCTTGACAATCAGGAACAAGATTTCAGACTCTCCATGGCCATACTCTTTTCATTTATTGCCCTAATGATGTACCTTGATCTGGAACTTGCCTTCGGAGCCTTTATCGCAGGCATGTTCATCCCAACATTTTTTGAGCATAAATATCAACTGCCGGGTAAACTTGAGTCATATGGGTTTGGATTTGTCGTGCCTATCTTTTTTGTTCACGTTGGAAGCTCTTTTAAATTGTCAGCCTTGTATGTGGATGGTTTAATTGAGATGGCTCTTTTAGTGACAGCATTAATGATAGGAATACGCCTTATTGCGGCTATGGTCTTTAATCAAAGTGGCTCGTTTAAAGATTCCATCTTACTCGCTCTTTCACACTCCATGCCATTGACCTTACTCATCGCGATTGCAACCCTTGCTTACCATCAGCACAGTATCGACAAGTTTCATTATTACGCATTTATCTTGGCAAGTCTCTTTGAGGTTATCTTTGTGATGATGGCTATAAAAATGATAGCTTATCCGCCTACGAAGCTGATTAAGCTACTGCGTCGCGGAGTCTAGAAAAGACTACTTCTATAGAGGCATCTGCACTTATTATAATATCTGCACGTTTTTCATAAACACTATTTCGCTCATCATACAGGACTCTAGCTTTTTCAAGGTCATTAAACAAAGGTCTTTTTTTAAGTTCATTCTTATCCATGCGAGACATAATCGTCTCAAAAGGAACCTTAAGATAGACTATTTTCCCTACTTCTTTAAGCTTTTCGCAATAGACAAGCATTCCCCCACCTGTAGAAATAACCGCATCGTTGACATTGTTTATAAGCCATGAAACAACAGACTCTTCAAGGCTTCTAAAGTATTCTTCGCCATCTTCTTCAAATATTTTCGGGATAGACTTACCTTCTGCACTTTCAATCATTGCATCAGTATCAAGAAAAAAGTTCTGCTTTGATTTGGCAAGAAGACGACCTACTGCGCTCTTACCTGATCCCATAAAACCTATTAGAACAATATTAGTAGCAGACAATCGTATAATCTTTCTTACCGATTTCAAGCTTATATTTGTACGGACCATCCAGCTCTATAACAACGCGGTAATAATGGTCATGATTACCCATTCGGATTTTTGTGTACGGCCTAGCGTCGAGAGGAAATTCTTTTGGTTTGAAACTTGTATCACGACTGAAGTCCATAACAATCCTATGTGGCGCATTGAGCATGAAGTTACGAAGCATCTTATCTTTAGTGACAATCTTCATAGCTTTTCCATCTGTCTTGAACTTTATGAATTTTGCATTTATTACAGACGAAGTTTTTTTTGCTTCTTTCTTTATTACTGATTGTTTCTGCGAGATGATAAAAGGTTTGTGCCAATCGATTTGATTGTTCACATCAAGTTGTTCATTTGAGATAGAACCATCTAAATTTTGATATTGAATGATGATTGCCTTCACTGCTCTTGCTGAACTTGGCAGAGATATTTCTTGCGTAGAGTATGGCATAAGTGTTTCGGCCTTATTTGTTGTCGCTGCGTGTTTTTCGTTTGGGTCTGTAGGGAAGAATGGATTATCGCGGCCATATAAGGACAGCAATGTTAAAAGAAGTAAAAAAGTAAAACGCATAAGAACCCTATAAAATCATTTTATAGCATTATACAGTTTTTTGTGAAAGCTTGTCTAAGAAGTGTGATTATAAAATGTTAATTATTATCAGGGTCGAGTTCCTTGAGTTCAAAAAGTTCTTTTTGCAGTTTGGCATTTTCTTGTTTCAGGCCGTCAACCTCTTCATATAAGAAGGTCTCATACTCCTCAAGATTTATCAGGACTTGCAAAGAGTTTTCACCAAAGAGAATAATACCAATATAAATACCTGAAAAAACAACGATGAGTGCCAAGACACCCAAACGCTGCCAGCTCAAACCAAAATAACGTGAGGGAAGAGACTGTTCCGCTTCTATCTCGTCAAGTAATTCAGACATACAATCCGCTCATCCTATACTTGTACTGCATCCTTAGTTAAAAAGAGCTGCTCCAAGATATTCACCATAAACAACTTCATTTTCGATTTCTAATAGACGGTTATATTTAGCCGTTCTTTCACCACGTGCAGTCGAACCTGTTTTGATTTGACCACAGTTTAGAGCCACAGCGAAGTCAGCAATAAAGGCATCTTCACTCTCTCCAGAACGGTGAGACATTACACAAGCGTAACCATTTCTTTGAGCAAGACGAACCGTTAACATTGTCTCAGACACTGAGCCAATTTGGTTTGGCTTAATAAGAATAGAGTTAGCGATACCTTTTTGGATACCTTCATTTAGAATATTAACATTAGTAACAAAAAGATCATCCCCAACGATTTGAACTGTGTCCCCAAGTTTTTCAGTCATAAGCTTGAAACCGTCCCAATCATCTTCACTAAGACCATCTTCTATAGAAACAATTGGGTACTTAGCACATAAATCAGCATAATAATCTACCAACTCAGCAGATGTTACTGTACGGTTTTCAGAATCCAGTCTGTAACCGCCTGCTACAACCAATTCAGAAGCAGCAACATCAAGAGCAATTGCCATTTGAGTCCCTGCTTTATAACCAGCTTTTTCGATTGCTTCCATAATTACCTGAATCGGTTCTTCATTTGAACTAAGATCAGGAGCGAATCCACCTTCATCACCTAAGGCTGTATTGTGCTTTTTAGCTTTTAAGATCGCTTTTAGATTGTGGTAAACCTCTGCAGATGCACGTAAAGACTCAGAAAAATCATCAAAACCAATTGGCATAATCATATATTCCTGAAAGTCTACAGAGTTGTCTGCGTGTGATCCACCATTAATAATATTGAGCATTGGTGTAGGAATAACCATAGCATTTGCACCGCCAAGGTAACGGTAAAGAGGAATGTTAAGGCTTTGCGCTGCGGCGCGGGCAACTGCCATAGAAACACCAAGAACTGCATTCGCGCCAAGGTTTCCATAATTTTCAGTACCATCAACCTCTTTCATTGTTGCATCAACAACAGCTTGGTTAAATGGGCTAAGACCAATAAGTGCATCAGCAATAGAAGAATTTACATTTTCAACAGCTTGAAGAACACCCTTACCCATATAACGATCTCCACCGTCACGTAGTTCAAGCGCTTCTCTTTTACCTGTACTTGCACCTGAAGGTACAATTGCTTCTGCTTGTGTTCCATCACTGAGTGTAACATAGGCTTTAACCGTTGGATTCCCTCGAGAGTCCATTACTTCAATTGCGTTTATATTATCAATAAAAATCATTCATCATCCTCATTTATTTCGTTTATTTCTGCTGGTTCCATAGCAATAAGATTGCTTATACCCATGGCTTGTTTAATTTTTTCTTCAATCTCTGCCGCTAATAAAGGGTCTTCTCTAAAAGCTTCTTTGACTTTCTCTCTACCTTGACCAAGCTTCTTGTCTTCATACGAAAACCAAGCGCCACTTTTGTCAATGATATCAAGCTTAACACCATAATCAACAAGTTCGCCAAATTTAGAGATACCTTCCCCAAACATAATATCAAACTCCGCTTGTTTAAACGGAGGCGCGACTTTGTTCTTTACAATTTTAGCCTTAGTTCGGTTACCAATTGGACTCTCAGCCTGTTTTAGCGTTGCAATACGACGGATATCGATACGAACTGAAGCATAAAACTTCAGAGCATTACCACCCGTCGTTGTCTCTGGTGAACCATAGCCCATCATTCCTATCTTCATACGAATCTGGTTAATGAAGATAACCGTACAGTTCATCTTATGCAAAACACCTGTTAATTTACGGAGTGCCTTTGACATAAGGCGGGCTTGTACACCCACTTGCTGATCTGTCATCTCACCTTCTAGTTCAACCTTTGGCGTTAAGGCGGCTACAGAATCGATAACAATGAGATCAACTGCACCTGAACGGGCAATAGTCTCAACGATATCAAGTGCTTGCTCACCATAATCCGGCTGAGAAACCAAAAGGTTTTCAACATCTACACCAAGGTTTTTTGCATACCCGATATCAAGCGCATGTTCTGCATCAATAAAAGCACACACACCACCTTCTTTTTGACATTCAGCAGTTATCTGTAGTGTCAGTGTTGTCTTACCTGAACTTTCAGGACCGTAGATCTCAATAACACGACCCTTAGGAACACCACCAATTCCTAATGCAAGGTCAAGTCCAATCGAACCTGTACTAATTGATTCAATTGGCTCAATCTCTTTATCTCCAAGACGCATAAGTGCGCCCTTTCCAAAAGCTTTGTCAATTTGTTTTAGTGCCAGATCCAGTGATTTTTGTTTATTTGCATCCATTAGATGTTCCTTAGTAGTTTAATTGGAATAATTATATGACAAATTGATATATTTATCATTTCATATTGCAAAATGCAATATTTTTCCTAATGAAAGAAAATAATGCGTAATTTTAGCGTTCTTTGGTTAAAATCTAATTGATATTTAGCATTTATTAGGGCAAATTGCATAATTTGAATAAGTTTTTTTTGTTCTCTGCTGTTTTCAATTACTTTATTATACTTAGGACAAGATTTGACAAAGATGATGATTGCTCATTCCCCCGATGCGGATGATATTTTTATGTATTATGCGATTAAATTTGGCTGGGTTAAACAAGAAGATGTAGAGTTTGACAATATCGCCTTGGATATAGAAACACTTAATGTTGAAACACTTGCGGGAACGTATGATATATCCGCCATAAGTTTTGCACTTCTTCCTCTCATCAAAGAAGACTATGCCTTACTAAAAACTGCAGTCAGTTTTGGAGAAGGTTATGGACCCAAACTTATTAAACGCAAGGGTGAGCGTTTAAAACGAAATTTCAAAGTAGCCCTTAGCGGAAAGTACACTACGAATGCCCTTCTTTTTCGCATAGCTTATCCAGATGCACGTATCACCTACATGAACTTTTTAGACATAGAAGAAGCTGTGCGTTCAGAAAAAGTAGATGCCGGTGTCCTTATTCACGAGAGTATCTTGACTTTCAGTGATGAGCTTGAGGTTGAGAAGGAGTTATGGGATGTCTGGCAAGAATTATGTGAAGACAAAAGTCTTCCTCTTCCTCTTGGCGGTATGGCGATCAGACGTTCCATTCCTCTAACAAAGGCGATCGCCTATGAAGCAACCTTGACAAAAGCCGTTGAAGTTGCCCGAGATAGAAAAGAAGAATTATGTAAGCTTCTTGTTGAACAAGACCTTGTTCGCATAGAAGGGAAAACTTTAGATAAATATCTAGAGCTCTATGCCAATGATGATTCTATCTCTCTTTCGCCCCTGCAATATAAAGCTATAGATAAGCTTTATGAGCTTGGATATAAACACGGCTACTTCGATGAACTTGTTAAAGCCCAAGACTATATCATCCCGATAGAATATAAAGAACTAAGGAACAACTAATGGACAGTCAACTTGTTGCATTAGGAATTGAGACCTTTAAGATAGCGCTTTACCTTTCTCTTCCTGGGCTTCTTGTTGGTATGTTTCTAGGGCTGGCAGTAAGTATCTTTCAAGCTACCACTCAGATAAATGAAATGACACTTTCTTTTATCCCAAAGATTATCGGGGTTGTTCTCATTATCATTGTTACGATGCCATGGATGCTTAACATGATGACAGAATTTACAATCAGAGTTCTCAATATGATTCCTGAGTTTGTTCACTAATGCCATACAAGTCCATAGACTTTTCCAAACACTCTTCTATAAAAGTAGGGCCTATCGCTGAGACCTACCTTATTGAGGAGCTAGAATATCCTAAAGGGCATTATATACTCGGTCAATGCAATAATGTTCTTATCGGGCCGGAGCACCCTCCGCTTATGCTTTTGGGAAAAAATTTTGATTATATTAAGATAGAAGACTCGCTTCTGTGTGTAGGTGCCGCTACACCAAGTGGAAAGCTTCTTTCTTTTTGTAAAAAACACAATATTACACACTTTGAACTTCTTCCCAAACTACCAGGTAACCTTGGCGGAATGATAAAAATGAATGCGGGTCTTAAAGAGTTTGAAATCTTTAATTACCTACATTCAATTAAAACAGAAAATGGTATCCTACTTAAAAGTGATATTCCCCATGGATACCGATGGACAGACTTCAATGGAATAGTCTTTGAAGCACGCTTTGAGATACATAATGGTTTTAATGAAGAACATTTGGAAATGTTTAAAAAAATGCGGGACAACCAGCCGACAGATCCTTCTGCCGGGTCTTGCTTTAAAAACCCTAAAGGCGATTCAGCAGGCAGACTTATACAAGAGGCCGGCCTCAGAGGTCATCGCATAGGGGATATGGCTTTTAGTGAAAAACATGCGAACTTTCTTGTTAATCTGGGTAAGGGAAGTTTTAAAGAAGCTATGGAGCTCATCCAACTGGCTCAAATAAAAGTCTATGAGAAGTTTGGAATATGGTTAGAAAATGAAGTGGTTATTGTCGATGAAAGATATCGAGGAGATAATTCTCCCCTAAATAAACCTAGAACTTGACAACAGCCCCCGCAAATACACCCTTAATATCTAAATCAACATCAACATCAATACTATCAAAGTCGTCTTGATTAAGATTAATGTTTTCAAATCTATAGCCTACTTCCAAGCCTACATCAAAAGGTAAGACATCGACTAACGTGTAATCTGCTTTAATACTAAGGTCACTCATCTTTGAATCTTTGTATTTAAGGTATTTAGCTGATCCTTCAATTCCAATATCCAAAGGAAGATCAACACGTAAACGTGTATACAGAAGAGGCAACACAAGTTTTTCACTTTCATCAACACTTTGATAGAATGTTGGACCGCCGACAATCAGGGTTGCTTCACCATTTGCTTTAAAACTTGCATCCATATATTTAACATCAAGTCCCACATCAAGCGTTATCCATGCTGTTCTATCTAAAAGGTTATAATACAAGATCGTATCTATTTGCGTCATTGTTGTTTCACTGTACGTAAACGCATCAAAACGACGTCCATCATACTCAAACGGCTGGGTAGAATTACCCGAAAAAGAAACATCTGCATACTCAAGACGCAAGTTTGGCAAGATAGGTATTGGATGTTTGACATTTAACCAGAGGTAAGGCTTAGTCTCTGTTGAATACCCAAGATTATCTGCATTATATTGCGCTAGATTTTTATACTGTATAGGTCCTGATATCTCGTTGCTCCAAGCACCTCCACCCATTTCAACACGTAATAAGTCAGCCTGAGAGGCTGTTGCTAATAGTCCGGCCAATAGCATTCCCGATAAAATTTTACTCATCTATATTCTCCTTGATTAATAGCGAATATCATATCATAGAATATTGTCTCTAGGGTAACAATTTAAATTATTTTGGAGGTTTGAAAAAGTTGAGTGTGAAAAAGGGTGTGAAAGATGAGGCCGAAGCCTCAAAAAAAGCATTAAAAGTCAGAGACTACTTAACTGCTGCAAGAGCTGCATCATAATTAGGCTCTTCAGTGATTTCTGGAACGATTTCTTTGTAAGTAACAACACCTTCTTCGTTAACTGCGAAGATTGCTCTACACGTAACACCTGCAAGAACAGATCCGCCAAGAAGAACACCATAAGCGTTAGCAAAGTCTTTGTTACGGAAGTCAGAAGTAACTGTTAGGTTCGTGATACCTTCAGCTGAACAAAAACGTCCTGCAGCAAACGGAAGATCAAGAGATACGATTGTAGCAGTAACATCGTTAAGATCAGCAGCTTTTGCATTAAAGTTACGAGTTTCAGTAGCACATACACCAGTGTCTAGTGAAGGAACAACAATAATAAGTTGTTTTTTACCAGTAGCGCCACCAACAGTAACGTCACCAAGGCCATCTGAGTTTACAACAGTGATTGCCGGAGCTTTATCACCTACATTGATTTGTGTACCTACTAATTCTACGTCGGTACCTTTGAATTTAGTTGTTGCCATATGTAAGTTCCTATTTCATTAATTTTATATGCCGGAAGTGTACTGAAATCGGATAACATTACTCTTTAAGTATCTACGATTAACTTTTGATTAAGCTATATTTAATAGTTTTATTCTGTAAAACCTTACAAAGAAGTTCGTGGTTCTGTTTTAACCTCATCAAGTGAAGTGAAGAGTTTCTTCTCATACATCTCAATAGCAACTCGGCCTATCATAGCTGCATTGTCTGAACAGTATTGTAAATCAGCAAGAGAGAGTTTAGCCTTATGAGGTTTTAATAAGGTCTCAATTTTTTCACGAAGATATAAATTTGCAGATGCTCCCCCCACAATAGCAAAATGCGAAGGTGGATTTGTTTTAAAATACTTTTTAAGTTTTTGTGTCAAATGTCCAACAGCTGCTTTTTGAAAAGAAGCAGCAATATCAGAAAAATCTTTTTCTTCTGCGTCTAGGGTAACAAGACGAACCGCATTCTTTAACCCCGAGTAGGAAAAAGCGATAAGCGGCGACTGAGAAAGAGGAAGCGGCATAGGGTATCTGTCTTCATCCCCGTTTTTTGCCATCTTTTCAATAACAGGTCCGCCGGGATAACCCAGCTGCAACATCTTAGAGACCTTATCAAAACTCTCACCAAAACTATCATCCATAGTTGTCGCGACCATTTCCATCTCTTCAAGACTTTTTACCTGAATGACCTGAGTATGCCCACCCGAGACCAAAAGAACTGTCATCGGAAAAGAAGTCTCTTTCTCTATAAAAAGAGAATATATGTGTCCCTTAAGATGGTTTACCGCGATCAGAGGAAGGTCCAAAGAGAGGCACAACGCCTTTGCCATTGTCACCCCTTCAACCAAGGTAACATTTAATCCAGGTGCCGTCGTAACAGAAATAGCCTTCAAATCTTTAAAATATGGCTTACACTCTTGTAATATTTTAGGAAGAGCTTCGGCATGAAGACGAGAAGCAAGTTCAGGAACAACTCCGCCATATACAGAATGTTCGAGTTCTTGAGAGATCTTTTTATGATAAATAAGTTTTTTAGTCTTTATCTCTGTAATAGAGATAGAACTGTCGTCACATGAACTTTCTATCGCTAATATCATGTACTTTCCTTCTGTCTTACCCAGTCTAAAACCCAGGGCCATTGCCCATAACCACTATCTGCATTCAGATGGCCACCATTCTCAATAATCTTCATAGGCACTTCTAATGCCTGTTGCAAAGCCAGCGCTTCCTCTTGAGTCATATAAGGGTCATCCGTTGATGTCACCATCATCACCTCTTTAGCAAACAGATCATTGGGAACAGGAGCAGGAAAAAATGTCTTAATCGTATCGAGGTCCAAATCCAACCTCGGAGGAGCCACCATCAAAAGCCTTTTTACTTCAGCAATATCCCCTTCTTCACATAAATGTAACCATAAAGTATTTGCCATAGAATGACAGACAACAATATCAGGTTTAAAATCTGCCAAAATTTCTTTGACGTATTTTACCCATCTGTTCTTAGAAGGAAAATGAGGGTTATCTAAAAGCGGAAAACAGACCTGTCCGTAATCCTTAGCAAGTTCACCTGCCAACCAGGACTGCCAGTGAGGAAAGTCACTTCCTCCCCAACCGTGTAAAATAAGTACCTTATCTCTGCTTGACATAGGATCTGACCTCTTTATCCATCTCGAAGACTTCATCCAAACTTTGAACCTCTTTGTCAAAGTGCGTATACGCTCTAATTATATTTTTTGAAATATCAAGAAAACTGCTTTTTCCCTCTATAAAAAGTTCTATTGCTGCCTCATTAGCCGCATTAACAACAAGTCCACGTTTTGGGCTATTTAAGAGATCATCTTTTATCTCCCAAATAGGATAACGTTCGGCTGTGATCTCTCTAAACTCCAAAGAACCCACCTTAACAAGATCAACGGGTTTGAGTATCTGCTCTTCGACCTTACCCATAAGTGCATAAGAGATAGGTAGCTTCATATTTGCATTGGCAAAGTGTGCGGTTGTTGAACCGTCTTTAAAATCAATCAGTGCATGGATAAGCGACTTTGTCTCGATAACCGCATCATACTGACCTTCTCCAAAAAGCCAACGTGCTTCCAAAAGTTCAAAAGTCTTGTTTACCATTGAAGCAGAGTCTATAGTGATCTTTTGGCCCATAGACCAGTTTGGATGTTTAAGGGCATCTTTTAATGTCGCCTGATACAGTTTGTCAAGATCCCAGTCTCTGAAGGCTCCGCCCGATGCTGTTATGATCATCTTGTCCACAGGGCGATCATCATTGAGTAGATACCACAGACCAAAATGCTCAGAATCAATAGGCTGTATCATTGATGTGTCGATAAAGGCTCCCGCAGCAACCAAAGACTCTTTATTGGCCAGGGCAACTTTTTTTCCGCATTCTATGGCTTTCAAAGTCGGTCTTAGCCCTAAAAACCCTACTAATGCATTGATTACTAATGACGCTGAAGAACTTTCTATGGCTTCGAGTATACCCGCCTCGCCATATAAAACATGCGTATGTTCAACCTTGGGCACATCTTCTTTCGAACCGACAACAACCATACGAGGGGAGAACGCTTTAATCTGTTCATTAAGCAGTGCAATACTTTTACCCGCTACCAGTACATCAATGTTAAGATTAAACTGTCTGGCAATTTCCAGGGTATTTTTGCCTATGGAACCCGTTGAGCCTAATAATACCAATTAGACAAGTCCGCGAAGCAGTACAAGCATGATGATAGCAGAAAAAAGGTAGCCATCAACACGATCAAGAATACCCCCATGTCCCGGTAAGATATCGCCACTGTCTTTAACACCTGCTTTTCGTTTGAGATAAGACTCAAACAAGTCGCCAAATACGGCTGCAATAGCTGAAAGCAAAGAGATAACAACCGCCTTATCCACGTCTACAAAACTGATACCGATGAAAAAACCTGCAGCCGTTGCAATCGCAACCCCGCCGACAACACCTTCAAGCGTCTTGTTCGGGCTTGTCTCACAAAACTTTGTTTTACCGATGCTCTTGCCTACAAAATAAGCTCCTACATCGGTACTTGCGACAACAACGAGTAGCCAAAAAAGAGCAATAACACCATACTCACTGTACAGTGTCAGCATAAATAAAAAACTTGCTGTCGGATAAATAAAAGGTAAAAAGTATTTGGTCTTTAGATCTTGCGTGTAGGCCAGCACTGAAGCAAAAATCACCAAGGCAATAAAAAACAGGTCATCCGCGTAAGGGTAAAAACCTGCGACTATCCATAAAATAGCAGCGTAGGCATAAAGGGTGTTATTCTCTATACCAAAAAGCTTATTCGCCTCATAAAAGGCTACGAGATAGAGTCCACCAAAGACTAGCCACATTAAGAAAAAGTTATCAATAAAGCCAATAATGACAATTCCCGCCAATAAAGCCAAGCCTGTTGTAATACGCTGCGGGTCAATACCTTTTTTCTCTAGCCAATCCATTAACATCCTTATATAGTTATAATTAACGCATTATATCGAATTTAAGCAAGCTGACTTTTTAAAGGCCAAATCTATCTTAATAAAAAATGATGCGTACACAAATAATCTCGCTTATACAAATGCTCTTTTTAAAAACCAACTATTATGTTTTTGATGATAAACATACCATCCCTGATTATAAGTTGTACTATCACATCTTTTTATTATTACAAAAACGCCAAGCAAATATTCATTCTCGTTTCAGAACTGCAAATCAGAACTGCAAATACGTAAACTTATAATAAACTTTCATCTAAACTTCTTCACATCTTCACTACGCTATAATCGCGCAATTATTTTATAAACCCTCTAGGAGAAAAAATGAGCCAAATCTCATATAAAGACGCTGGTGTTGATATTGATGCAGGGAACAGTTTTGTTGATAATATCAAGCCAATTGTAAAATCCACTTTTACACCTCATGTTTTAGGAGGGATTGGTTCATTTGCTGGTGCGTATGAACTTCCAACGGGATACAAACAGCCTGTTATGCTTGCAGCTACTGATGGTGTTGGTACCAAGCTTAAACTTGCAATTGACAGCGGTAAACATGACACGGTTGGTATTGACCTTGTAGCAATGTGTGTAAATGACCTTATCTGCAACTGGGGAACACCTTCATTCTTCCTTGATTATTACGCTACTGCTAAACTTAGTGTTGATGAGGCAACTTCTGTTGTCGCTGGTATTGCTGAGGGCTGTAAACAGTCTGAATGTTCACTCATTGGTGGTGAAACAGCTGAGATGCCGGGTATGTATAGTCAAGGTGATTATGATCTGGCCGGTTTTTCTGTAGGTATTGCAGAAAAATCTGAACTTGACCGCGTGTCTCTTGTTCAAGAAAATGATGTACTGATTGCTCTTCCATCGTCTGGCTTTCACTCAAATGGTTTCTCTTTAGTGCGAAAAGTCCTCTTTGACAAACTGGGAATGCATTTTGATGATGACTTTAACGGCCGTCCGCTTATTGATGTTCTTCTTGAACCAACACGTATTTATGTGAAAACATTTAAGGCGCTTAAAAACAACCTTGTAGCCATGGCACACATCACTGGTGGTGGACTTGTCGAAAACCTTCCAAGGGTTCTTCCTGATCATCTTTATGCTGATGTTGAGAAGTCTTTGCTTCGCCCTCTTCCTATCTTTGACCTGTTGATGGAACATGTTGGTGAAGAAGAGATGTACCGTGCATTTAATATGGGAATAGGAATGGTTCTTGTTGTCCGTCCTGAAAATGTAGCTGCTGTTCTTGAAGGATCTGACGGTTATGTTATCGGTACAATAAAGACCGGTGACAAATGCGTCAAAATGAGCTAAGAGAGGTTTACTCTCTTTGATATATTCACCCAATCAGCCACTCTTAATTTCTCTACGATAAGATAATATTATGGATAATGAACTCTTAGATATTTTTACTTATAAACTTTTATCGGACATACCTCTTATGCAGGTACAAGTCTCTACGCTTGCAACGGACAAAGAAAACTCCATACCTCAACTCTTTCGTATTTTTCACAATTACAAGGCTTCTGCTTCTTACCTTGAACTCAATGAATTCTATCTTCTTGTTGCCCAAGGCGAAAATATTTTAAACGCTTTGCGATCGAGTTGTGATGATGCCTGCGAACATGATCTTAAATGGCTGCACTCTTGCGTGTCTCAACTCCAGATCTGGTGCGATCAGCTTCTTACCGGAGAGGTACTTTCACTTGTAAACCCCTCCCTTTTTCCTACCATCACTATTTTAGACGACAGCGAAAAAACGGCGGATATTATGCAGGGCCTTACGCTCTTGTACGCTGACACTAACACCAGCCGTGCAAAAAAAATGAAAGCTCCTCTTGAACATATTTTCAAGTCTGTACACACAGTGAATAATGTTAACGACATCAAAACCGCTGTTTTGAATAATACTTGCGATATCATTATTTTAAATATGCTGCAGGAGAGTATTTCTATAGCGCAAGAACTGATCATCTTAAAACCTGATATAGCCCTTATCACTGCCGTCCCCGAACTAAGGGCCCACCAGAAATCGCGTCTTTTACTCAAGGGAATGACACACCCAATTATCTCACCTATTCAAGCCAGTGATCTTAAACGCCAACTGCATAATATTGTTACCTCTCACTTTTCCAAGGTGCATACCCTTATCTCTCATCAAAAGATATACAATTTTATTCAGGGAATAGACCCCCTTCCAAGTTCTGTCAAAGAGATATCGAGATTATGCGATGATCCTGAAAGTTCAATCAAAGACCTCATTAAGATCATTGAATCCGATCCGATCACAACCGCTAACATTTTGCATGCTGCAAGTATGCCTATATATGCCGTAAAAAATACTTCTTCTGTTGAAAAAGCGGTTGTCTCTTTTGGGAAAAGACTTATTAAGGCCTTGACGCTAAGTGATTTAGCCTGTAGCCTTGGAAGTCTTCAACTGAGTGCTTATAATATTAATGAAGAACAATTCAAACAGGCTTCTCGTCTGCGTCTTGCCTTGATGAGTTCGTGGTATGCAAGAGTCAATACCCACGACCTCAACCTCTTATGTTCGTCTTCAATTCTTGGTAACCTTGGAGAAATCCTTATTAATCAGGAACTGATAGGAGAGGGTCTGGAAAGTGAATTTAAAAGCTATCCGCCTAATGAGCTTTCAAAGGCAGAAGTCACTTTATTAAAGACCAGCTCTGCTTTTGTGACGGCTGATATTTTAGAATTTTGGGGACTTGATACTGAGCTTGTGGATTCTATCCGCTATAGCGATTCACCCTTTAATGCCAGTAATGCAAAGATTCAACAACTGGCATGTGCTAATGCCGTTGTTTACAGAATGGTTACTCCCTACGGTGAGCTTCTTGAAGAAGTCCCTCAGAGTCTTAAAAATATGATGAATAAGGCAAAGTTGAAGATTGAGGTTCTACAAGAAGCTGTGCAACAACTTTCTCAAAATTGTACCACTTCAAGCGAATAACAGGCAGATTGTTTTCTAATCCCGAGCAAGTTTCTTCTGAAGTATATCCATACGCGGATAGGTAAAACGCACTTCACGTTTAGCAAAGATTGTCGTATTGGCATCAACGGCGTAAGCTCTGAGTTCTACTTCTAAAATACTATCATGTTCATCTGTATCCACGAGCACATCATCCGTATAAAGGACTAAGGTTCTTTTTGTCTTCACTCCCGGTTCTACTTCAAAAGGATGCGACGGACGTGAAACCTTTATCTTATCGTTGTTGATTACTTCAATATTAAAAGTATGTGGTATATTTTGCGTATTCTGGACTAAGACTGTATAAGCATTTTCGACTCTCGCTGTTCCATTAATATCTGTAATATCATATAAACGTGTCTGCTTGTTAATGTTCATCAACATCAACTCTTTATCGGCACCCATAAGCATCAAAATAACAAAGATAGCGGTTAAGACGACACCATATCCAATAATCTTTGGTCTAAAAAAGCGTGTCTTACCTTCATGCTTCTCAATCTCACGCGTACTTGACCAGTTCACTAAACTGGGCTGATTAAACTGCGCCATAACCGTCGTACAGGCATCAACACATTCTAAACAGTTAATACACTCAAGCTGCAGTCCCCGTCGGATATCAATATGTGTCGGACAAACCGTTACACACGATTCACAGGTTGTACATAAGTCTGTAGGTGCCAGCTGGTCTTGTTTTTCAACAAGTTTGTTGTGTGCATCATCATAAATCTGTCCACCACGGCTGGTATCATAAATCGCCATAATAGTGTCATCATCATACAGTACTGATTGAATACGTGAATAAGGGCAGACATAAACACAAAAGTTTTCTTGTAAGAAGACAATATCATAAAACAAAAAGGCAGTAATCCCAATCCATGCACCCATAAATATGGTATGCTCACCAATATTCAAAGCATAATCAAAGAAGTACTCCGGCGGAATAAAGAACCATAAAGCATCTGCTGCTGCCAAAGACGCCAAAATAATAGATATAATCCACACTGCTACACGTTTTAGTTTGTTGATCGGCTTTGAATAATCAGGCTCAACCTGTTTATTTTTAATGCGCTTACGTAATTTAAATATTTTTGTCTCAATCAAATCTCTAAAAAAAGCACGAAAAATAGTTTGCGGACAGAACCACCCGCAGAACATACGTCCGCCTAAAACTGTAATACCAAACACACCTATAAAAAGTATCATAAGTAAAAAAGGAAGCAGGTAAAGTTCTTGCATGTCAAATGAGATAAAAAAGAAATGAAGTTTAAAATCAATAAAACTGAGTAAAAAAAAGTGATTCCCATTGACTGTAATCCAAGGAATAATAAGAGTAAAGGCTGTGGCAAAAGCAAACACATAATAACGAAGGTAACGTAAAGGGATCCACCCTTTTAAATATTCTGAAGCTTTAATCTTAGACTTTACAGCTGGCATAATTGACATCCTCCCTCGGATTTATAATGTGTTGTAATTATAATTATAATAAATCACTTTGATATCACAATTGTACAATGTCTATTCTCTCAATTTCTTTAAATTACAGATAAAGCATTTATGAACATCCAACCAAGAACACTATACTTAGCGAATTGTTCCTTTACTATTTGAGTAAATATACATGATACAAATTCTTCTATGTATTAGTATATCTTATTTTATCATGTAATGCTCTATTTAATTTAGGTATAATTTTTGAACTTAATAAATTTATAAAGGAAATGCTTGGAAGGTTTATTTATCGAGTACAAAGATCCTCTCTTTGGCATTATTCTTTTCTTCGCTCTTATCTTTATGATCGCTTTTGCCTCTTACTGGTGGGGACGATTCAAGACCAGTGAGAATGAAAAAAGCCTAGACAGGTTCATAAAAAACTTCCACTCTCTTCCCACTGAAAAAGAGCTTGACGGTATCTTGTCAACTTCCAGTCTCTCTCTAAAATCCTTATACCTCTTAGCCTCTGGATACATCCAAAAAGGGGATTATGAGAAAAGTATAGAGATTTATAATGCTATTTTAGGAAAAAAGCTTAGTGCTGATGATAGAAAAGAGACAATGTTCTTACTCGGGCAAACCTATCTTAAAGCCGGTTTTCTTCAACGATCCAAAGAACTGTTCTTAGAGATACTTTCTCGTCATCCGCGTACCCCTTCTGCTTTGCAGTTTTTACTAATAATTTATGAGAAAATGCGTGATTTTGAAAAAGCGCAAGAGGTCCTTGAACCTTTGGAAGAGATGAATATGGAGGTGGCAAAAGATGCAATGTATTTGAAACTGATTTCTATGCAATATGACGCAAGCCTTCACTCTGAGCAAAGAGTACAGAAGATCATCAAATGGTATGAGCAAAACCATCAGCTCGGATACATGATCTTTGAATATCTTTTCAAGCAAGCCCCTGAACTGGCATGGAAACATTTTGATCAAGCCTTATGTGAACGTATCTCTGACATTCTATGGAATTTAGAATCTCATCAACTCGATTTAGAAATAATTGCATCCAATACGTATCTACGTGAGCTTTTTACCGCCAAAGGTTTTGTAAAATCGATTGAGGGATCAGCTATCTTTGAGCTTGATGTTTTGATTAAGTTACAAAGCCAAGGTTACAATGATGCAGATCTGCAGTTTGAATATTTGTGTAATGAATGTAAGCAGGTCTTCCCCTTTTCATTTCATCGATGTCCCAACTGTTTAGGTATAGATACTATTCAAAATGAGATGCTTTTAACCAAATCCCGTTTTGAACTCAATCTCTCATTTCAATAAATAGAGATAAAAATCAATAATTACTGACTTTGAAAATCAGCTGCTACTAAATAACATGAGCGAGTAAGGTATTTAAAAAGTGTCCTATATAGGGTTGACAGATCAGTAGCCGACTGGCTACATTTTTATACAATTAACTTAACTTTTCAAATAGCTTTATCTGAGAATTAGCATTTTTTAGATATAATTGCACCCTCTTAAAAGTACTTATTTTAGGTATATATAAAAGGAATATTGTGAATAATCTTGATAAACTAGAACAATCTCTAGATTATCACTTTGAAGATCCACAGCTCCTTATTGAAGCGCTGACGCATAAAAGCTACAAGCAGCCCTACAATAATGAGCGATTGGAATTTCTTGGTGATGCGGTGCTGGACTTGGTCGTTGGTGAATACCTCTTCAGTCAGTTTCCAAATTATGATGAGGGTAAACTCTCAAAGATGCGGGCTTCTTTAGTCAACGAAGAAGGCTTTACCCGTTTAGCCAAACATATCAACCTGGGCGAATTTATTTTCTTGTCTAACGCAGAAGAGAACAATATGGGAAGAGAAAAACCCTCTTTACTTTCTAATGCCTTTGAAGCCGTTATGGGTGCGATCTATCTTCAAGTCGGTCTTTCTCATGTTGAAGCGCTAATGCACAAATACCTTAATGCTGTTTATCCTGTGATTGATATGACCACCCTCTTTAAAGACTTTAAAACAACCCTTCAGGAGTTAACCCAGGCTGAATTTGGTGTGACTCCGGATTACCGTCTTGTCGGTACATCCGGGCCTGATCACAAAAAAGAGTTTGAGATCTCTGTTTTTATCCAAGATAAAGAGTATGCAAAAGCCAAGGGGAAAAGTAAAAAAGTCGCCCAGCAAGAAGCTGCTTTTATCGCTTTGGAAAAACTCAAAGGAGACAGCTAATGAATAAATTTGGAATCCGATTTTCATTCTCCACTTTTGGTGAATCTCACGGAGCGGGAATAGGCTGTCTTGTTGACGGTGTCCCTGCCGGCCTTAAAATTGATGAAGACTTCATCCAATCAGAACTTGACAGAAGAAAACCCGGTCAAAATGAGTTTGCAACTGCGAGAAAAGAAGCGGATAAAGTAGAAATACTTTCAGGAACTTTTGAAGGGTTGAGCACGGGCACTCCTATTGCCATGGTCATCTACAACACTAACCAAAAATCAAAAGACTATACCAACATCAAAGATATCTTCCGTCCCGGACACGCCGATTTTACCTATTGGCATAAGTATGGCATCCGTGATTATCGCGGTGGCGGTCGTTCATCTGCACGCGAAACAGCTGCTCGAGTGGCAGCCGGTGCAGTGGCTAAGTTGATGATCAGAGAGCTTGGCATTGAGATCCAAAGCGGTATTATTGAGATTGCCGGCATACGCTCTGAAAAGCTTGACTTTGATTATGTTTCTTCAAGTGAGATCTATACGCTTGATAAAAATGTTGAAGATGCACAAAAAACCGCGATCTTAGAAGCAAAAACCCGCCATGATTCTGTTGGGGGAGCCGCTCTTGTTAAGATCAAAAATGCTCCTATCGGTTTAGGGGAACCTCTTTACTACAAGCTCGATGCTGTCTTGGCCGATGCGATGATGGGGATAAATGCTGTTAAGGGTGTTGAAATCGGTGATGGAATGCACTCATCGCAAACTACCGGTTTTACAAATAATGATCCTATCAAGAAAGATCATTTTGTATCAAATCACGCCGGCGGTATTCTTGGGGGTATATCAAATGGTGAAGACATAGACATCTCAGTTTATTTCAAGCCGACGCCTTCTATCTTTATAGAACAAGAAACAATCGACACACACAGTGTTGAACAAAACTTCTCACTTAAAGGACGTCATGACCCTTGTGTCGCTATTCGAGGCTCTGTTGTTGCCGAGTCAATGGCGGCTATCGTCATTGCCGATATGCTTCTTCTTAACATGGGTAGAAAAATGGATGGTGTTTTAAACTACTATAAGTAGCTTTGACCCGTTCAAACCAAAGTATTCCACCTTACCCTAGTTTCTCTTTCACCTGAAAATTTTCAACTAACTTTTCAACTTTTATAACTCTAAATACAGCTAAGCTACAATACATTCAAAAAATGGATAGATTTATGCGAAATAAAAAAGATGCAATACGAGGAAGTTTTTTTGGGGCCATCGTTGGTGATGCCTTATGTCTTGGTTCACACTATGAATATGATGCTCAAAAAATTTGGGAAGCTTATGGGAATGCCCCTATTTCAAAATTTATGAGTCCCGGTGAGATGATGGGCGGAGAGACACACGGTATAGGCTGGGGAAGTAGAAATTATCATCCTGGAAAAAAGGCCGGTGGCACAACGGACTATGGGGACTACAATATCGTTATCTTAGAATATCTTGCACAGATTGCAAACCCTGCTAAGGAATTTGATGTAGATGAACTTATTCCTCATTGGAAAAAACGTCTTGAAAACAACTGGGGCTCTTGGGTCTGTACTATGACGCAACAGACGTATCAACAAGTCAGCAGTGGGGTACCGACACGTCTTTTAGGTGGTCCTTCAAATGCAATGGCACTTCGACATGTTGCTGCGCACGCTTATTATGATGACGAAGACATTCTTGCTGACGTTGCTAGAAAAGCCATGTTCACACATAAAGAAGCGTCTGCATTGGGTGGAGGCGAGTTTTTTGCCCGAGTAACACACCGGGTTATTAATGGCGAAACACCTCAGGATGCTATCGAAGGCGTTGCTATACAGATGGGAGGTTTTTTTGAGACAAAGACAGCACAGGCCATTGCCAAGTACAAAGAAGCAACTGATCCCTCTACAGAACTCTCCAAAGAGGCCTTTGTTGATGATCTTTCAATAACATCAATGGCACGACTATGGGACATAGGTCGTTCAGAGCCTATTCGCGTTGGAAAGGCCAGCCCTACTGAAGGTACCCTCCCGGGAAGTATTTACTTTATCTTGAAATATGCCAATGAAGAAGACGGTCTTAACCGAGCACTTCAGGCTAATGCGATGGTGGGTGGAGATAATGCCTCACGAAGTATTGCCATAGGTATGGTTTTGGGAGCACACTTCGGAATAGATGCACTTAACAAAGAATGGAAAGCGTCTTTAGAACAAAATGAGTATTGTGACAAGCTTTTAAACAGTCTTCCTCTTTTAAGAGAGGCCTAACAAACGGTTTAAAGAAGCGGTTTAAATCTCTTCTTTATGTTAGTGTAGCTTCGTCTTCACTCTCTTTATCTTTCTTTCCCAGTTTCCAATTGATCCATAACAGCCAGACGACGGCAAGGTCAATCATAACATCAGCAAAATTAAACACTGCAAAGTCAAAACCACAATGCCAATAAACCATATCCACAACGCCTTCATGGATAAAACGGTCATAAACATTTGAAAAGCCGGCACCTACAAGTATGCCTACCGGCACAGAATATATTCTATTATTCAGATAAAGCGTATAAATGACAACACTTGAGATCATAACAAGCTGTATCCACTTTAGCCATTCTTTTAAAAAGGTGAACATTGAAAATGCGACACCTTTATTAAAAACGAGAATAAGGTCTATACAATCCGTGTAATAACGAAAACCGTCTAAGAAAAGTTGTTTAATATTTTGATCAATAATAAAGATACCGGCCATGGCAAGTGCCATTGGCCAAAATAGTCTAAGTAGGTTTTTAAGCGAGTTGTTTTCCAAAAAATTCTTCCAGTTCGTTCATTTTTGCGTCTAAAACTTTAGCATCTTTTCCTTCAAGTAAAATACGAAGTTTATTTTCCGTACCTGAATAACGAATCAGATGGCGCATATGTAGTTTCTCAACATGTTCAAGATGTTCTTTTAGGCCTTCTATCTCGTCCAAAGGTCTTTTCTCTTTCACCTTTATATTTCGAAGTTGTTGCGGGTGCAGAGAAAAAGGACGAAGTACTTCAGACGCTTTTTTTCCTGAATGCAAGATAAGAGCAAGGATCTGAAGTGCCGACATCAAGCCATCACCTGTCTTAGCATAATCATGTAAAATCACATGACCACTTTGTTCGCCTCCAAAATTTATACCCTTTTCATGCATAACTTCCAATACAAACTTATCACCGACATTTGAGCGAAACAACTGAAGTTTATTTTCTTTCATATACTCTTCAAGACCTAGGTTACTCATTACTGTTGCAACGATTCCCCCTCCCTTAAGCATATTTCTTTGATTCAGATAAACACCCATGGCACCAAGAAGCTGATCCCCGTCAACAACCACACCTTTCTCGTCCACAACTACAAGTCTATCCGCATCTCCGTCCAAGGCAATACCAATATCAGCTCTGTATTTAACTACGGCTTGCGCTAAATCTTTCGTATGTAGGGCACCACAATCTTCATTGATATTAAATCCATCCGGCGTATTATGAATAACAATAACTTCTGCCCCCAACTCTTCAAGAACTGTCGGTCCGACTCGATAGCCCGCTCCATTTGCCGTATCCAGAACGATACGAAGCCCCTGCAACGATAGCTCCTTAGGGAAAGAATTCTTTAGCTGAACGATATAACGACCTATTACATCATCAATACGCTGTGCTTTACCAATCTCTTTACCTGTAGCACAAGAAGATGTCATCAGTACCTTATTTTGATAGATCTCTTCGATCTGGGCTTCTACATCTTCAGAAAGCTTATTCCCCTGAGCATCAAAGAACTTTATTCCATTATCATCAAAAGGATTATGCGAGGCCGAAATCATGATTCCCGCATCACATCGCATATTTTCTGTTAAAAAGGCAATCGCCGGAGTCGGCATTGGCCCTATTTCAATAACGTCATAGCCTATAGCTGTTAATCCACTCACAATTGCATTTTCAATCATATATCCGCTACGGCGTGTGTCCTTGCCCACAAGGATCTTTTTAGTCTTAGCATGCTGTAAAAAATATATACCTGCAGCAATAGCAACATTCATTGCCTTGGTAGCATTTAAAAAACCGCCTGCTTCACCCCGTACTCCATCTGTACCAAATAACTTCATTATGACCCTTGCTATACTATATTAATAATTGTCCTGCATTCTAACACTTCTTATCTTTTTTATAGTTGATAATTATGAAAAATAGGGATTTTGTAATGCAAATATTTTCTTTTTGAAACTTATATACTATCCTTAACTTAAATTTAATTATATTTCAGGTAAAGTTCTACTCTTAAAAAAAATATAGGGCCGAACTAGAGCACCTATGAAGGAAATATTGATATGGCTAACCATAAATCATCAGTAAAACGTATCCGTCAAACAATCAAAAAGACTGAACGTAACCGTTTCTACCGTACTCGTCTTAAAAACATCGTTAAAGATGTTCGTTCTGCAATCGACGCAGGAAACAAAGAAGAAGCTTCTGCTGCACTTAAAGTTGCTAACCAGCAGATTCACAAATTCGTAAGCAAGGGTATCTTGAAAAAAGAGACTGCTTCACGTAAAGTAAGCCGTTTACACACTGCTGTTAACGCTATCGCTTAAGAGAGTTTAAGCAAAGCGTCTTGTACGCTTGTGGTGAGAGGTAGCGTGCTATTAATAGCCGAACATATTTCCTTCCACATTACCTCTTCACCATGCTAGTGCCTTTGCACTAAGCATAACTTCTTCACCCTTGACTGGAGACTCCCATGTTACAATCTAAACTTGATCCTTTTTTTGATCGCTATAATGAACTTACAGAACTTCTAAGCTCACCTGATATCACTTCTGATATTAAAAAGATGACCGAACTATCTAGAGAACAATCCAACCTTTTGCCAATCGTTGAAAAAGCGAGAGAATATCTTGATCTAATCCAAGAGATCGCTGACAACAAAGATATGCTAGGTGATCCGGAGATGGATGAACTGGCAAAAGAAGAATTAAAAGAATTAGAGCCTAAGATTCCTCTTATTGAAGAAGACCTAAAAGGCCTTCTTGTACCACAAGACCCCAATGATGATAGAAATATTTTCTTAGAAATGCGAGCGGGTGCCGGTGGTGATGAAGCAGCGATCTTTGTAGGAAACCTTTTTACAGCCTATACACGTTATGCAGAACTTAGAGGGTGGAACATAGAGATCATGTCCTCGTCCGAGGGCGATGCAGGTGGTTTTAAAGAGATTATTGCCTTGATCAAGGGCGACAGAGTTTATTCTTTCTTAAAGCATGAGTCCGGGACACACCGTGTTCAGCGTGTTCCTCAAACAGAATCCCAAGGACGTGTTCACACTTCCGCGATCACGGTAGCTATCATGCCTGAAGTTGATGATGTTGAAATTGAGATCAATGCAACTGATCTTAAGATAGACGTTATGCGTTCATCAGGATGTGGTGGTCAATCTGTAAATACTACAGATTCTGCCGTTCGTATCACACACTTACCCACCGGTCTTGTTGTAACCAATCAAGATCAGAAATCTCAACATAAGAACAAAGACAAGGCAATGAAAGTCCTTAAAGCCCGTCTTTTTGATCTTGAAATGCAAGAGAAAATGCTAGCCGATGGAGCTGCGCGTAAAGAACAGGTAGGAACAGGTGACCGTTCAGGCCGCATCCGTACTTACAACTACCCTCAAAACCGTATTTCAGACCATCGGATCAACCTTACACTTTATCGTCTAAATGAAATTCTCGGTGGTGGTCTGTTAAATGAGATCATCGAGCCTCTACAAGCGCATTACCAATCTGAAAAGATCAAGGCAGCAGGTTTATAAAAACCTTGCCTTATATTTTACATCATACTTAATTCCAAGTATTTCTTCCAATTTCCTATTTCAAAAACTCTTGGCTATAATAACAAACACTTATCCTAGGAGTTCTAATGAAACACACACTATTAATCTTGGCGATCAGCGCTTCACTATTTGCTGAGGGCATTACATATTTTAAAGTCCAAAAAGTAAAATCAAGTGATGTATTAAACATCCGTGAAAAATCTGACTATGAATCTAAAAAAATCTCTACTATCCCTTTCAATGCGCAATGTGTAAAAAGTTACGGATGTGGGAAAGATATAGACTTAGTAGTAATGATGGACATGCAAGAAGAAGAGGTCGCAGCCTTTTTGTCTCAGGCAAAAGAAGAGTGGTGTTACGTGGAACAAGCAGGCACATTAGGCTGGGTAAATAATTATTATCTTGCACCCAGCACAAAAGAATGCAAATAACCCTAAGCTAAAAAAGGTTAAAGGCTTCTGCTCTTCCACTCAACTTTACTATTTGTTGCTCTATCCTTGTAAAACTTCTCTAAGCGGGCTTTCCCCTCTTGGTCAATCACCCCATTATATACTTTCTGCTCACCAACAGCTCCTCTAAAAGTACCATGAATATCTTTTTTTGAATTCATAATAAAAACATACAGATCAAAAACAGTCTGAGGAACCATACAACTTATATATTCTTTTCCGGAAGTAGCGCCGCTGACAGTTTCAGAGGCGCATGAGATTGTAAATGTCTGTTTTTCTTGAAAAGTCAAGCTAGCCCCTATGAAACGCTCACTCGGGTTATTATAATGATGTTCAAACATAAACCCCTGAACAAGTTGTGAAGCGTAATTTACGCCAACACAATACTTGGCATCCAATCCACCTTGCTTCATTTCACCTAATTCAATACAATCAATTTTCTGATTTATAAAATTATTTTCTAAAAAGATATATTCATCACTCGTATAGGTTACATAATCGCCTTTTTGTAGAGGCAAACACCCTAGAAATATCAAACTGATACATCCTAAAAAAATAAACTTCATCTTACATATCCTTTGCTAATGTATAAAACCACATATGTAATTATAGATAATATTGAGCCTATCCATCCTATATTCCCTGAGTAATCACCTTAATATTACACATACAATCAAAAACTACACAGGCTATACAGCATTTTAAAATATTTTATTAAAAATATCAATGTTGATTTTATACAAAGAGTGTAATATAATGCCATAATTTACATATAAGAAAGAAAGTATACTATGGAAACTGTCCCACCTAAAGACAACTCTGAACAAAAAAAAGATCAAACTTTTCTTGATAATCAAGCACGACTGCATGAAGAACTCAAAAACTTTATTGAAACAAAATCAGAGTTTATGCCTTATCATGAAAATATGCAAAAAATAAGTGACTGGCTAAATGAAGGAAAAAATAATGAAAATTCTTAGTTCACCACTTTTTGAAGAGCAGTTAAAAGCTATTTTATCCCCTTATATTCAAAGTGATTTAAAAGGGATAAAAGACTTTAAACTCTACCTTGACACCGTTATTTTAAACATTCCCAGTAAGGCAAAAAAGTATAAACCCTCTATCTATTTCGATGATGAAAATATTAGAGATGTTGAACATCAAGGGTACACCATCCCATTTTTCATAGATGAAAAAAATGACACCTATCTTATCCTTGGAATCATACAGAATAAACCCGCCTAAAGCCTGATATTATAAGCCTTGAAAAATATTATACTTTTAATATCTCTAGACTTAAAGCTAAGGATAGAAAATATCATTTAACAAGCAATATTAACAAGTGCTTAATTTAGAGGTTTTTGTTTCACTTAGTAACAAGGCTATATCAATAAAAACCCCTAACTATTCCTTCTAACACATTATTTCAGTACACTTACATTCGTACTATTTTCATTACACATCTAGAATTGATGTGAAATATAGAGTATTTATTATAAAATACTCACGAACTACGATTTAATGCAAGTATCTAAAAATCATTCATTGATATGAGCAAGACCCTTATAGGTCATCAAAATGCTAATATGAATGAAGTCTATATAACGAGAAAGGGAAAAAAATGAAGAATGAAAATTCTCAATTAGAGATATTATCAAACGATAATACACCGTCTAGCAGAAGAAATTTTTTCAAGAAAACTGCTTCAATCGGTGCAATTGCAGCTGCAACAGCACTATCAGCAAACGAAGCCACAACAGGTGATGATCCATTAATTATGCACCATGTAAAATGGGGTCAGAAGCTAGGAGATCCTGTAACTAAAAATCGTTACGGCGTGCCGTCCGCTTATGAGCATAATGTCCTTAGAAGAAATACTAAGCTCTTAGCATCAGGTAACTTCCAAGCGTCAATTGCTGTAACACCTATTCATGAGTCAATGGGAATTATCACACCAAACGGTCTATTCTTCAGTCGTTCTCATGGTGGTACTGCTCATGTTGATCCAAATGAATTTCGTTTGATGATTCACGGTGAAGTAAACAAAGAAATCGTTCTTACATTAGATCAATTAAAGCGTTATCCAAGTGTAACACGTACGCACTTCATCGAATGTCCGGCTAATGGTGGACAAGAATGGCGCGGACCTCAGTTCAACTCTTTACAGTTTGCTAAAGGTTTTATGAGTTCAGCAGAATGGACAGGTGTTTATATTAAAACTATCCTTGAAGACCTAGGTCTAAAACCAGACGCTAGATGGATGCTTGCAGAAGGTTCTGATAACTCTGAGATGGGTAGAACTATTCCAATCGATAAAGTACTTGACGATGCAATGTTGGTTTGGGGGCAAAATGGTGAGGCCTTACGTCCAGAGCAAGGGTACCCAGTACGTTTACTTGTTCCAGGCTGGGAAGGTAACTTATGTGTTAAGTGGATTAAACGTCTTGAATTTTCACCTGAACCTTTCTACTGTAAAGAAGAGACTGCTAAATATACAGCTCTTAAAAAGACAGGTAAAGCGATCCAGCACTTCTATGCAAATGAAGTAAACTCCACAGTTACATCTCCGTCTCCGGAAATACCATGGGATGGTATCAAAGTAGGCGATATGGTTGAGATCCAAGGTCTTGCATGGTCTGGTATGGGTACGATCACAGGGGTAGATCTTTCTTTTGACGGTGGAAACAATTACGTTGAAGCAGAGCTAAAAGGTCTTATTCTTCCAAAATCATGGACACGCTGGAGTTATATCTATAAGTATGAAGGTAAACCTTTATTACTAACATCACGAGCTATGGATGATGCAGGTTATATCCAACCGACTGTCGACCAAGAGGTTGGCGTACTAGGTGTTGAGGGTGTTTACCACAGAAATGGCGTAGAAACGTGGGAAGTAACAGTAGACGGAAAGGTAAATCATGTTCAAATTAGATCGTAAATTAGTTATTGCTGCATCAGCAATAACTGCTGCAGCTCTATTTGCAGCAGGTTGTGTTGGTGGTGAATCAACGGCAACACCAAGTGAAGCTAAGTACCAAAATGGTAAGGTTACAATCGATGGTGGTGTTTACTACCCTGTTGTAAATGGAAAAACAGGTCCTTATGCAGTTAATACACAGAGTCAAGCAGGTTTTGATTACGGAAGAGTTCCAACTGCAAATGAACTTAAAGCATGGGACACAGACGTTACACCAACATCACCTCCTCCAGAAGGAAGCGGTTCAGTTGAAGAAGGTGAAGAACTTTATGAAGAGCAATGTGTTATGTGTCACGGCGACTTCGGTTCAGGTGGTGGTGGGTACCCAGCACTAACTAAAGGTAATGCTGTAAAAGGTCAAAAATCATTAACGAACCAAAGAGACAAGCCAGATAATGATGGTCCTATCCGTGTGTTCGGTACTTACTGGCCACAAGCTAGTACACTATGGTGGTACATTCAAGCTGGTATGCCACATCCAAATACTAAATCTCTAACGGATGATGAGACGTATGCATTGACTGCTTATATGTTAAACATCAATGAGATGAGCATTGACGGTGAAGAAGTTGATGAAGACTATGTTCTTGACAGAGAGAAGTTCTTAAAGATCAAGATGCCAAATGAAAAAGGTTTTGAACCTAATATAGATGGTCCAACTGCACTTGATGATGTTCGTACATACTACGCTAACCCGACTAACTTTGGCGCAATCAAAGTTGATCCGGCTAAGCGCTGTATGAAAGACTGTCAAGAAGCAACATCTAAAGTGGTACGCATTCAGGGTGCTGGAATTTCTGATTTCTTGCCACCAATCTCAATCGTAAGAGATCTTCCAAAAGAAGAAGGTGCATTTGACCCTAAAGCGGCTTACGAAAGTAACTGTGCAATGTGTCACTCATCTTTCCTTTCACCGGGAAGCTCTGACTGGGATGGTTATACAGGTAAAGGTATAGATAAAGTTTATGCGAACGGAATCGAAGGAACAGAAGGCGGAATGCCTGCTAAAGGTGGGTCTGATCTGTCAGATGCAAACTTTAAATCAGTGGTTGATTACTTAATCTCTGGTAAATAAAACATAAGGAAACAACATGCAAAGAAGAAAATTTTTAAGCCTAAGTGGATTAGCGGCATTTGCTGCTATGGCACCTGTACAGTTAAGCGCTGAGGACTATAGAAAGACTAAGCCGGATGTATGGACAGCACATACTGTTGATGATTCAATCAAAAAACTTTATGGTACGACTACAACTATTGAAGAAGGTGTTAAATTAACAGCTCCGGATGTTGCAAGTAACGGTGGTGCAATCCCTGTTGATTTTTCATCTGACATTGCTGCTAAATCAGTTGCAGTATTTCAAGATGCTAACCCTGAATCAGCTGTTATTGTTTATACTATTCATGAAGCCAGCATCATTGATTTTTCTATAAAAATGAAGATGAAAGCTTCTGGAACTATTACTGTTGTAGTTGAAGGCAAGGATGGGAAACTATACTCAGCCAAGAAAACTCTTGACGTAGCACTTGGTGGATGTGAAGGTTAATTCCTTCCCTTCTTATAAGAATAAATAAAAAAGGTATATTATGAAAGTTAAAGCAAAACTAAAAGGCGATATCGTCAAGGTAAAGTGTCAAGCACAACATGCAATGATGCCATATGATGCAGCAGAGAAAAAGACTGGCGACAGAGAAAACGCTAACTTTATCACTCGTATCACTGGTACAGTAAACGGAAAACTTGTATTTGAAGCGTCTACTAGTCAGTTCTTATCTAAAAATCCTATCTTTAAGTACCAATTTAAAGGTGGAGCAAAAGGTGAAACTCTTGAAATGGCTTGGACTGACCGTAAAGGAAAGACAGGATCAGGAAGCACAAAGATCAAGTAATCTATCTTGACCTTACACGAAGAAAGAGTTCAAGCTAGCCTTGGCTCCTCTTCATAACAAACAAAGTTCCCACTTGTTAAAGCAGCTAACTACTCTCATACTTCTTTTCTCATTCTTCAAGCCTTGCTAATGCCTAGAAATGGCAATAATGATACTATTATAAAAGCAGCACAATCATCTAATTAAAACTCGTATCATCTTTACACAGAATCAACTATGACCACTAGGCAGTATGATAATATTTGCCCTAGATGGATATAATTAGACAGAAGAGAAAATAACTTTTTAGTTGTTCGTATAAATGATTATAATATGATTAGATATAAAGATTTTCCTAAACATACACGATAGAACTTTTATACTTCTTCAATATATTTAGATAGGTATAACGTCATGTGTTTGCAAGACAACAAATAGAAAATAAAATGAAAAAAATAGCTAAGGACTACTATGAACATCCAGCAAACAGGTAAGGTTTTAAAACTTTTCATCTCAATTAAGAATGATACAGGAGAAACAAAAAGTATAGAAAAAAATGACATACACGTAGATGGTAACGGAGTCATTAATGATAAGTTTTATTCAAAAGATCCACACCGTTCAATACTGATCAGCTCAATTCAAAGCTATCAAATTGCGCAAGAGAATAATATAGACATGCCTTATGGCTCCTTGGGTGAAAATATTTTAATGGAATGTAATCCTTACCATTTGCAAGCAGGGGATCAATTTAAAGTCGGGAATCTTACATTAGAAATCACCCAAAACTGCACCCTGTGCAAAGGTCTCTCGAAGGTCGATTCTAAAGCACCTAAACTGCTTAAAGATCACAGGGGTATCTTCGCAAAAACTGTTACGGATGGGCAAATAAATGTTGGTGATGACGTTTACATCTGATAATTAAGATAATCTAGATGAAAATAGTGTTAAAATCTCATCTAAAGTTTCAAGATGGTGATAAAAATACCAAAAATAAAGGAAAAACATGAACAAGATCTATACACTCTTAGTATCTGCTTTCGTAGCATTAACTCTAACAGCATGTGCAGCAACAGCTCCAAAAACACAAGCGGGGATCGATGATGGTCAAGATATCCGTATCTTCACTGTAAGCAATGAAGATGGCAAGATCACTGCAGCAACAATTGAAAAAGCTTTTGAGAATGCTGGATTCAGTATTGATGGCAATAACAATATGAACTCACCGTTCAAACCTCGTTTTGGAAAGACCTATTATCAAACATACCACCTTTTCACTACACACAGTCGTAAACATACTTTGGAATTAGCAAAGAAATACCCAAGTATCGGTTTACTTGCTCCACTAAGTATGTCACTGTACTCTAATAGAGACGGTGATAAAGTTAAAACAATGAACATTTCTTCATTAACACTAAGAGGTATGTCAAGAATCACACAGATTCCTATGGATAATCCTGATCTTATTGCTTACTCAAAATTTCTAGAAGAGGCTCTTAAAAAAGCACTTCCAGGTGGTCACTTCAAAGAACTTTCATATAAGAATGTTGCAGCAATGAATGTTGCCTATGCGACTACGTTTGAAACAGTATTTGAAGGCGATGATGTTGATGCACGTGCAGAAGCAAAAGATGACTTTGAAGCTGAATTTGAAGGCGAATTAGAGCCAGTTGGTTTTTTATTCCCGGGTTTTGTTGACTTCAAGAGCGAATTTGAAGAAGAAGGATATGAAGGTTATGAGATCTATGACACATACTCTATCTGTAAACTTGACGTTATCTACCCTATTCACCAAGAACACCCTGAAGTTGGTGCCTTTGCTCCATGTACCTATTATATCTATAAAAAGGTTGACGAACCGACAGTATACATGGGCTTCCCATCTGTTGACAACTGGATCTCTGCAACTGATCTAGATGTTGCTGACAAGAAGACTTTCGGAACACTTATCGAAGCACAAGCGATAATCGAAAATACTGTAAACGAAATCATCGAATAGTCACTCCTTCTCAACATCAGATATGCAACTTGGTAACAAGTGGCATATCTGTAAAAATTAACCTCTACATTTTATTTTATTTCATACAAAAAAAGTTATACTAATCAACTCAAATATTTCTATCTCTTATAAATACAGATAGATAACATTACAAAGGCTATATATGAAATTACTCACACGATTAATCATTCCGGCACTCTTAAGTGTCAGTGCATTTGCTGTACCCGAAAAAGGGGATGTTGCATTTACTCCCTCTGACAACAAAAACCTTGCAATTGTTTACACCTATGATAAAAACATTGATGACAAGTTTTTCAATTTTGTAAAAAAAGATCTAAAAAAGATTGGCTTTTATGTTAATGATCCACACCATAATGTACAAACCGTATATGAGCAGAAGTTTGGGTCAACCGATCTGGATAATATTGCTTTTTCTTCCCTTGTTAATGACAAAGGAGTAAGAAAACTTATGAATATTGATCCTCGTATCGGAGGGTTTACCCCTTTCAATCTTCTGACTTACCGAACGCAGGCAGATATGAAGACTAAAGTCGCCCATTTAACACCTGAAGCAATGCTGGACATCTTAGAAATCACAGATGAAGAAGTAAGAACAAAGTTCATCGCAATGTTCAAACCACTTGATGCCGCTATCGTAGAAAAACTAGGAGGAACGGTTTCTTATGTTCCTGTTGCAGGACGTGCAGAAGATACAATGATGAACTTTGAGATACCTTTTGAAGAGCCAGAAGATATTGATGAATTTCTCGAAGACTTCCAGGAAAAATTTGAATCGACTTTTGAGAATAACGCCTACATCATCGCAGGCTTTTATAATGTAAAGGAGAGTTTTAACTCGGATGAAGATGTTATGCCTGATTACATTTCATACTGGGCGTATGATCTTTGTCATATTGAATTTTCGTATAATGTTTTTGATGGAAAAGATGGTGTTCCAATGGCCGGAACATTTGCGCCATGCTCCATGTACGTTTATGTAAGAGAAGGTGAGAACAAGATTGTTATCGGCATGCCGACACTAAGAGCCTGGAGTGGAGCAATGGGTATAACTGATCCTAAAAAACTCGATATTATAGATAAACTTGATATAGAGATCACATCAATTATCAAAGGGTTCGGTGGTATAGTCGTGCCAAACGGCAATCCTCTTAAAAAGTAACCCCTAGCAGTTTTGAGTCTTAATACGGCTCTAAACTACCCCTTTTTTGCATCATAATAGACATCTTGCACAAGTACATACCTAGGTTACTTGATGCAATACAGACTAAAAATCCTTATTTCAAACCTAAGATATACTCTGCCATCATGTTGCTATTGTCTGTTGTAATACCCGCCAACTTAAATTTTGCCTGATGCAAATTAAAAAAATTCTTTGGGATCTCACTTGTGCCATTAACAATGCCATTTAACTTACCTGTTAACTCCACTTGATTTGAAGAAGAGAGTTTGAAAGCGCCTTTCATAGCCGTCTTTTGAGCATCTTTTCCATGACACATTACACAATTTTTATAACTCTTTGCTCCATCAAATGCAAACAGAGAAAGAGTACCTATGATAAATACGACAGCAATTCTTTTCATTATCACTCACCTTTATTTTAGATTTAGTATAAGCTTATACCATTAAACCTTAAATAAAATTATAAAATTTTTAAGAATTCACACACAAGTGTGATATATCTACCTCAATTACGTGATAGAATATAATTATATATTATAAATGAAAGGGCCTCTTATGAAAAAGACATCAATATGGTTTTCTTGTTTTTTAATCATGTTAACTTTTCCTGATGCCGCTCAAGCCGTTCCAGGTTTTGCCAGACAAACAGGGCTGGAGTGCTTCATGTGTCATACCCAAAACCAAACTAAGTTAAATAGTTTTGGTCGTGATTTTGCCCATTCAGGCTATGCGATGAGCACGGAAGACGGTTCTCAGTCTCTTATAGACGGAAAAGAACTTGGACTTAGTCTACCTACTGTACTTAACCTTTCGGTAATGCTAAAGGCCAGATGGGACAAAAGCAACGATGCTATAAATGGCAAAGGCAGGGTGCTTGAGTCCAAAGATGGAGATGATATCGACAGTAATCGCGGTCTATACGAGGTTTATAAAACCTCGACCATCAACATTGCCGGACGGGTATCCGAAAATGTTGGTTCGATTCTTGAATTACGAGAGAAAGAAGGGAAAGCTATTTTTGGTGGAAAAGTAATAACCGCCTTTGATACCGGAAATTCTTATTCAGGTTTAGCCATCTATTCAACTAACAATTATGGACCTTTCACTGGCATGGAGACTTACAACACCGGTTTATATAAGCCACTTCGCCAATTTGAAAATCACAAACTTACTAATGCTGCACAAGCTTCAGATCTAGGGAGTGGAGCAGCAACAGGTGTACAGGTCTATTATGCCGGAGAGTATCTCTTTGCAACGGTAGGAGGTTACGTACCTGTGCACAACAGTGATGGCATTGACATCGGCTCCACCATCATACCCTTTACCCGTCTCGCTGTTGAAATTCCCCTTGGTGATATGAATCTTGTTATTGGCGGCTACGGAATCAAGGGTCATGCAAGGGCCAGTAATACCAGCTTTGACCCTGACCTCTCCGGCTATATACCTCGGGCACTGGTTACTGTTTATAAAGAAGCCTATGGGATGGATCTCCAACTGGAAGGTAGCGTCTTAGACCTTAGCACTCTTTTGACAGTTAATGCTGTGTTCAAAAATAAAACAAGTTTGAGTAATCCTCTCTTGATGGGTGATCCGACGATTGATGTCTATGGTGAACCAGAAGATGCCCAGACAGAAGCTTACTCGGTTGACCTTGAAGTCAATCCATGGCCTTCACTTGGTTTAAAAGTTGCTTATTTATATGCAAATGACAAAGGGCCTCATATACTTGAACCCGATAAGATAGATGCCAAAGATAAGCATGCCCTTAGTTTTGGTTTAGATTATTCGTTTCGTCAGAATATAATGTTTACCGTGGAATATTCTATGGTTACACCCAGTCGTCTAGATATCGCTAATTATACCGATGCCTTGGGCGTTATAACCATCTCATTTTAAACAGGAGTATATGATGAAAACATCAATTAAAAACCTATTTTTACTTTCGGCGATTTTGCTTTTCATGCTTCCCGAATCTGCTTATGCATTACCGGGGTTTACACGTCAAACGGGTAAAGACTGTATGACATGTCACGCGCAAAACATGCCAAAACTCAATGCTTATGGACGGCACTTTGCATTGTCAGGTTACACGATTTATGATCCAGACAGTGAAACCCAGTCTCTAATAGAAGGAACCGAAGTCGCACTTGGTCTGCCTGCCGTACTAAATGTGTCCGCTGTTGTAAGAGCACGTTACGTTAAGAGTTCTCGTCGAGAGGACCTTACATTAACTGATGATGTCGTAGGAATTGAACGTGGTGAACTTCAGGTATTACAAGCTTCCGGTCTGTATTTTGGAGGACGCGTAGCCGACAATGTGGGAGGACTCGTTTCTTTAACAGATGATACTTCAGATGATAATGACATAGCAATGGGCGGCAAGGCTATAGTAGCCTATCCTGTTCTAAATGGATTCGGTGGATTTTCTCTTTATTCAACACAGGTCAACGGGACTTTCTCCGGAATGGAAAACTACAATACCGGTCTAAACTCACCGCTACGACAGTTTGAAAATGCCACCGGCACCAATGCAGCTCAGGCAACAGGTATCGGTCGTGGTCCATCAACAGGATTACAGGCTTATTATGGAGACGATCGTTTCTTTGCAACCTTTGGAGGCGTTATCCCTTCACAAAATAATGAGGGTATTGATGCCGGAAGCAGTATAATCCCCTTCTGGAGAGTCGCCTATAACCAACCTATCAGTGAATGGAATGTCATGCTTGGTGCCTATGGAATGGCTGGAACAGTCAAAGCCAGTGATCAAAGTCTTGACGGCGGTACAATTGACAGTAAGGCAATTCTTGTTGAAATCTATAAAGAAGGATATGGTTTTGACTTCCAGGCAAGTGGTCCAATCGCAGGAATGATGACAATGACCACTATCAATGTTGTTGTTAAGAACACCGTGAGCGCCACACCTGAGAACCTTCTCTTGAGCCCGAATCTTCAAAGAACGGACAACGAAGGGGGTTCTATTGAATTTCAGATAAATCCTGTCGAATCTTTTGGCGTAAAACTTGCCTATTTGAATTATAATAATAATTATGATGTAGTACGGCAAGACTATGTAGAAGCCTATGATTTTGATGCCTATTCATTAGGCTTTAACTATCTTGCACGTCAAAATGTAAGCTTTGATATTGAGTATACGCACAATCACACTAAATCAGGAGTTTTAGATGATTTTTATGACCTCTATTTATCCGCAACTGTTGCCTTTTAGGTATTAAAAGGGCTTACTAACACTCTGCTAATTATAGAGTGTTATACTCACTCTAACATAAAAAAAGGATCTACAATGAATAAAATTTTACTTAGTATGTCGGCAGGATTATTATTAACACTTACCGGATTAAATGCGGAAGAAGCGAATCAGAACCTTTATCAAAACTTGAAGACTCAAAATGGTGGTGCTCAGAATCAAAAACAGATAAAACACCAATATAAATACCAGAATAAATATCAGGGCACACAAGGTGAAGGCTCACAAAGTGGCTCAGGATCTGGTCAAGGTGCGGGAAGCGGTCAGGGCAAAGGATCTGGTCAAGGCGCTGGAAGCGGTCAGGGCAAAGGATCTGGTCAAGGCGCGGGAAGCGGTCAGGGCAAAGGATCTGGTCAAGGCACGGGAAGCGGTCAGGGCAAAGGATCTGGTCAAGGCGCTGGAAGCGGTCAAGGCAAAGGATCTGGTCAAGGCGTTGGAAGCGGTCAAGGTAAAGGATCTGGCAAAGGCCAAGGTGGTAGTAACAAAGGCGGCGGAAGTTACGGTGGTGGTAACAAAGGTGGCGGAAGCTACGGTGGTGGCAACAAAGGTGGCGGAAGTAGAAGTGGCGGTGGAAGTAAAGGCGGTGGTGGAAAAGGCGGCCGTTAAAGATCACCCTTTCTTATGTACGACAGAGGGTATCTCTGTCTAAACACTTCCTGTCAGTTTATTGTGCAACTCTATCTTCGAACTCACTTCATATTTACTAAAAATATTTTTCATATGTGTCTTCAGCGTATTGATACTTATACCCATCTCTTCCGCTATTATTTTGTGCGGTCGTCCCAATAATACGCGATGGGCTATCTGCCTCTCTTTATCTGTCAAGCGCTGCATCTTTTCATCTATTTGCACGCATTTTGCGTGTAAGATATGTAATTTTTCATCATAAAAAGGACGAACTAGGAGTTGAAACACTTCTGTTAACGCCAAAAGTTTTTCTTTTTCTTTCTGTGGTTCTTTGGTAAAAAAGTAAATAACAAAACCTATTTTTTTACCCGTTTTGTTGCGTATAGGAAAAAGGTCTCCCTCTACAAAGCCCATTTCTTCTTCAAAAGATGTCGACTTCTTTTTCGAAAGCGTCCCCTCGAAAATATCATACATGCTCTTTAGCTTGATATGTTCTTGACAACTGGAAAAATGTGAACTGCACTGCTCTATAAACTTTTGTAAATTCATCTGTTTTGGAGCAAGATTATATTTTCGTAATAAAGCAAGAAACTTCTTTTGTTCTTCAAGGACGATCTCAATGTCAACATGATCTTCAGTCTCCATACAGACAGTAATAATTTCTGCACCACTGCTTTCCTTAAAAAAAGGCGTCTCTTTACGCAAAATACTTTTGAGGCTGTGGCCTTCTATAATGCACGACTGAACATGAATGATTTTTTCTAATATAGCAATCTTATCCGTCATTATCAGCCCTTATTATTAACGATCTCAATTTTAGCATTTAATCGTTAAGTTTACGTTACATAGTGCTGAAGACTTCAGTGTAAATTTTTAAATAAAGAAGGTTTATAATGCTACTTCTTTGTAGCGAACGTGTTTTTAAGGACGGGAACCTTTTGCGTAAAAAAATAAAATATACAAAGTGTTAATACTCCCATCCCATATCGGCCAACATAATTATGCGCCCAATGAAAACTATCTGGGTCTATAATCACCGCATAAGCAACTAAAAGCATGCGTATTAGGTTAAGCCCTACCAAAATAAAATATCCGGCGATAAGCCAGTAAACCTTACTTTTTATATCAGTTGGATAAGAGACAATAGCCGCTGTATAAAGTAAAATAGGTGCCATTGCATTACAGGTATAATGAATTTTGAGTATAAGACCGCTAGGAAAAAGGACTAAGTCCCCATGTGTCGCAACAGGAAGATTAAACAGATCTAAGCCCGAGAAGGTAAGAAAGATCGTCAACTTTGTCTGCAAATTATTGAGAAAAAAAAGTGGAGAAAATCCATCAAAGTAGATGAGGCCGAAGAGTATTGGCCCCAATAATATATAAAGAAGTGTATATCTAAGCATAACACTAACCTCTACAGATGAAAACCTGCCTTAGGCAAGTCTCCTTCGTGCGATCAGTCCACCAATCACAAGGAAACCAAAGATTGTAAACAAAAGACTCACCGTGTCATTCACCGCATACCATTTGTCATCATCACCACTGGATAGAAGCCACCAAGCGATTTCATCATTAGTTGGAGGTATTACAGCGGCTGCTACAGATGTAGTCGCTGTTAGAGTCGCACTGCCTGTCGTGCCGTTATCTGCATCGACATAAGTCACCGTTACAATAGTGCCTGCTGTTACAACGATACTACCGTCATTATCTGTGCCTGCTTCCGTGCCAGAGACAGTTGGCAAGGCCGCTGTAAATACCGCACGATCAACATCGATCTCAGTTAAGGTAATTGTCTCGCTTTCACCCAAAGATGTCGTTACCGTCACATCTTGATTAACAAATCCTTTAAGATCAGAATCAGCCACAACAAGGGTCAATGCGTCTCCGACAGAAAAGTTGGGTGCAGGACTTACCTGGACTACACCTGCACTACCGATCTCATCACCAAATGGTGGTGGTGTATTGGTAGTATAACCGGGAGCCACTTGATCTACGGTCGCAGCAACATGTGGCGTAATACGAATAGTAAATGTGCCATTTGCAGCAGCAGGGAAGGTCGAAATATCACCTACCTCGACTATATAAGTCAATCCAAGATTAAGAACATCCTCAATAGAACTAACAGAATAAAGAGGACTTTGTGCCCATTCTGATAGTTCAGCAGCTGTAGCTTCTTGAAAATTATCTCTGTCACCTTTCATCCACGCATAAACACCATCACCACGGTTACCCCAAAATGCCATTAAGTCTGCATCCGTTGTCGGGTCATTGTCAAAATCCCAAAAAATCCCTTTTGGGGCCCAGTCAACTGTCAACCAAGCACCAAACTGTCCTGCCACAGCACCATAAGGTACCGGTAAGGCATTATAATTACTTCCAAGTGTTGCTGTCGATGCAATAGTATCTTCCCCTACATTTAGAGCTACAGTAAATCCCGCTGATTTACTATCAAAAAAGCCATCTTGTGGAAAATGAGGGTCAGGTACTTCAAAAGTTTGCGGGCCAAAGAGACCATGTGAAAAAGTGGCAAGGTCATCCGGGCCCCAGATGTCATCACCACCATCTTCACCTGTTCCTATAGACAAACGAATATCAGCGCTATTCGCCGATGCCGTTGTAAAAACACCACCCGCGTCTAAAAATCCGACCTCCACCTTATAGCCATCAAGTCGCTTGCCTGTATAATTATTTATTTTTTGCAAGATCATATAGCGCCAAGTATTTGTGTCAGCTATAGCATTAAAAGTCAAGTTAACACCATTACCATAGGCACCATCAGCACCTAATGATGCCGGCTGCAGGTTGATTTTAAACCTTTTATGGGTCTGAAAATCACTCGTACATACTGTCTCTTGAGGTGACGCAGAGTCAAGATATGCCCCCTCAAGGTAAGACGTGGTCATAATACAACTTCCCGGTCTGCTTCGTGACATATTGATATCATACCTGTTTGCTTCAATAATCTTAATACCTGCCGGGTCCCCTACCGGCCAGTTCTTACCGTGAAGACGACCAACAATCGCTCCAGATGTATCAAGCGAGTCATAAATATCACTTTCAAAACTATCCCCTACAACCATCGTACTATATGAGCCATCCGTTTTATCAAAAGTCTTTGTAGCACTTTCAGTAAAACTTAAATCAGTAATCTTGACATCAACATTATCAAGATTCCATCCGTTAAACCCACTGGAATGACTTGGTAATGCCTGATCAACAAGACCAGCCCCACTTCCTATTTTTCCAGCCTCAACTGACCCAACCAATCCTATACATAGGACTACGCTTAAGCCAATATTTTTTGCAACATTACAAACTTTCATTTTTTATCCTTCGTGTATCAATAAATACTTATACATCTATGCTTGTATAGTACAATAATTAACATGTAATTTCATCACCTAAGAGGGTGATAGGTCTACTATACACAAAAATTATGTCAAAAACCTGTAGAGTAAATATATGGTAATTACTGCAGTGAGAGGTGCACGAGGAGAAGTTTTAAAAAGAGATTTATTTAACCGCCTAAAGGCAGCCAAATAAGTTTATTATTTAAAAGGTTTAGTTAAATCAGCTTCAATAGCACCAGGAACGGTCGCAATCTTCATGAATTGGCCCATTGTAAGTTGTGGGTAAGATACAGCAAGATAGTACTTAGGCGCTAAAATACGAGCTTCATTGTTTTCAATCAAGATGGTATATGGAAGAAGTCCAGCGTTTTGAACACCAATCTTTTCAGGGAATTTAGCAGTACGTTTACTTAAGTCATAACCTACAAGATATTTACCCTCAGCAAGTTTCACTGTAAATAAGTAAGACTTACCTTTTTTGTATGATTCAGCTTTCTTTAGCAATTCCTCAGATGGACCTTCACCAACAACAATACTATCTTGGTAATACGGCATTGCTACCATAAAGTGATAATCAGAAAGGTCTGCATAAGCCCATTTGTCAGATGATTCTTTTAATTCAGGGAACACAGCTGTAAGCTTGTCTTTAAGCTGCTTCATCTGTGCATAATCTGCATCATCTTGCATAAATGCTTTACCAAAGTATACAGGGTTAGAAACAGAAATTTGATTGTTTTTGCCGTCAATTAACACCCGACCAATACCAATAAACCCACGACCTGGCTTACTTGCCATAGCCTTAAGTGTGTCGTTAGTATACACAACAGTTTGAAGCTTGTTTTTCTTATTTACTAGGTATGTCCCTACTACTTCATAACCAGCTTCTGTTAGCTTTGCACTCACATCTTCAGCTGTCATTAGACTACCTGTCAAATAGGCATGGACTTCTTTTGGTGCAGCTTCTTCACCGGCATTCAATGCTTTAGAACTACAACCAGTAAGGGCAACAAGTGTTACGAGGGCGAATGTACTTAGAAATTTTCTCATTTTAATTTTGCTCCTATGCCTTCCATAATACTAATAATCTCTTTATCAAGCTTACGGATAGAATCAATTTGTTTTTGATCTGTAATACCGGCAATATTAATCCAGTTCTCTAAGTAAGGCATACCGATATGAAGAACATTTTTCCCTTTTTCAACATACATATACATTGAACACGGAGCAAAAGCACCTGCTTGAGCATTTCCATGGTTAAAGACACCGTATGAGAAATAGAAATGACATAATGAGTATGTAACGTAGAAATCATACTTCTCAAATTCTAACTCATTATCCCTATAGTTACCTGCAAAGTTTTTATACCCCGCGATGATGTACTTGTTTTCTTCAAATGCTGCTTCAAACTCATCTGCCGTCCATAAATCAAGGCCTTCAAATTCACCATCAATAATATCGTCTTTTGTAACGCCTTCAGGACGCTCAAAAGTCATCTCAAACTCCATAAGCTTTGTCGCAGGAAGTTTATCAAACGTAATAACTTCTTTTTTGCCACCGATCTCTTTGTCAATCATTGCATCTAATGGGATAAAAGAAGCGATAAAATCTTTACGGATTGACTCATCTTTAATACCGACAATATCCAACATAACTGCCGGATTAACGTGACCAACGCGTGTCACATCCTCGTTCGCATATTTGTAAACATGTAAGTTAAATGGAGAAAAACCTCCTAAACGTGGGTCTTTGATAAGAAGTGGACGAATCGCCTCATCATTTGCTATAGAGAAAAATCCTAGATTATCTAAAGTCTTTTTATATCCAGGTTCTTTAGAATATTTTTCACCATACGCATCATTAATGCGCTCATGAGGATCCGAAAGAACAAAACCGATTTCTTCGATCTTTTCATTAACCATTGTATTATAAGCGTGTTCTTTATCACCCTTAGCCGCGTTAAAATATATACCGTCTTGAGCAACAGCAACACTACTTGCAAGTAATAAGGCTGCAACTGCAGTTTTTATTGTATTTGTAAACATTTTCTTCCTTTTGGAAATTTGTTGCATAATTCTATCATAGCTTAGATAAACAAATTTCATTATAAACAGCATAGCTATTCTTTTTTTTGTTATTGGTAACTATCGAAACATCTAAAAGCATCAATATACTTTATCCTAATAGATATTTTAATTTAAACAGATTATTGTGGAGGAATTGTGGAGATTGAAAGAAAAAGAAGAAAACAACCTCAAAGAACTTGAGGTTGCTGAATATATTAGACTAGAAGTTAAACTTAAGAGCGGCACTTACACCATACTGCTCATGTTTAGTATTGATA